>MTEV01000563.1_pt1 | contig 46664 bp, 50 predicted proteins | sample 1042711 | NCBI WGS metagenome assembly MTEV01 (sample SAMN06185812, study PRJNA358809) | soil metagenome | isolation source: soil bioaugmentation with soil previously exposed to atrazine | place: India | collected 2015-05-23 | reverse complement strand
AGACCAACCGGGGCCGCCTGCTGGCCACCGGTTACTCCTGCCGCAGCCAGGCCAGCCGCCTCTCCGGCCAGGCCCTGCCGCACCCGCTGCAGGGCCTGCAGGCCCTACTAAACAAGCGCAGCTGACTCAAGCCTGGCGTCTCTGTTTAGGAGAGATGCCAAAGCGCTTGCGATAACACTTGCTGAAGTGGGAAGTAGAGGAAAAACCAGTAGCCGTGGCGATATCGATGATAGCCATTGAGGTATAAGTTAACAGTCTGTCGCCATGGTCCAAACGAAGGTTTAGGTAATAGACCGCCGGTGTGACGCCGAAATACTGTTTAAAGAGCCGCTGCATTTGACGGTGCGAAACATCTACTAACATAGAGATGCTTTCGCAGCTCAAGGGATCCTCAATGTGGGACTCCATAACTTTTATGGCGGAAATTACCGTGGGGTTATGCACTCCGAGGCGGGCCTCGAGGTTCATTCGCTGCTTCTCGTGCGCGGAACGAATGTTCGGATGGATGCACTGTTCGGCGATCTGTCTAGCCAACTCGCTACCATGCTGCCGCTCAATCAATGAGAGCATCATGTCCAAGCCAGCGGTGCCGCCGGAACAAGTCATAATATTCTGGTCAATCTCAAAAAGTTCATTTGAAACAATGGTGTTTGGATATTCTTCTTGAAGGCTGGTCTGATTTTCCCAATGGATTGTACAGTGTTTTCTATCCAGCAACCCAGCCTTTGCCAACAACAGGCTGCCCGTAGAAGTTGAACCTAGAAGACGGCCACTTCGGCCAACATGCCTTAGCCATTGGAAGAGCCGTTCATCAACGATAAAGTTTGTTCCAAGTCCGGCCACTAAAATCAAAGCATCGAGTTCATTCCACTTCGCCATCGGTAGTGTCGGTGAAAAAGGCAAATTATTGCTGGCTTCAAGTTCCCGATCATCTAGTGTCATAAGGTACCAGCGATATAGCGGCTTACCACTCAGACGATTGGCAATGCGAAGTGGCTCGATTACAGAGCTGAATGACAGCATGGCAAACTGTGGGAAAAGCAGAAAACCAACCATAAAGGGGGGGGCATTGGTCTGAAGATTCTTATTATATGGTGTCATGATTTTGCTCCGTGCTGTCGCATTCAAGCCCTAAACAATGATGTGGCTATCGCAAAATGTCAATGCCAGCTCAGGCAGAAAAATTCGACAACGGGAGAAAACCTATGAACTCCGAAAGTGTATCGGTCATTAGCGATGGTTTTAGGTTGGATGGATCCTTCTATTGGGAGGAGACTGCCTTGAAACCGACAACTCCGCTGGTTATCGTCTGCTCAGGGTTTACTGGCTTGAAGAGAATTCATCCGGAGCGTTATGCACGTTATCTTACCAAACGGGGCTTTATGACATTTGGCTTCGACTATCGTGGATTCGGAGACAGCGAGGGTGAACGGGGTAAGGTGCTGCTTGAGGAGCAAGTTCGTGATATCGCTAACGTTGTGGCATTCGTCAGTGCCCGAGGAAAAAAAGAAGGGCGCAAGCTGGTGCTGGCAGGATGGGGAATGGGTGGCGGTCTGGTGCTGGATGCCTATCGGCACGCCGAAGAGTTGATCGACGGCCTGATCGCCATGAATGGTTTCTTCGATGCGGTACGCGTGCAAAAGGCGCTGCGTGGTGAGCTTGGTTGGAAGCAGTTCAAGGCTTTCATCAACGAAGAGCGCCTCTACCTGGCCAAGGGAGGTGAGCCGCGCGGAATTGACCCCTTCGATATCTACCCGCTAGATGAAATTTCCAGAGGGTACGTAGATGAGGTGTTGCGAAAGACACCGGGTTACGGGTTGACCTCGGTGTTGGACTTTGCCGATTCCTTGATTGACTTCTGTCCCGAGGCCCAGATTGATGAGCGTTATGCGAATACACCACTGTTGATTGCACATGGGGCCGAGAATGACCTGCATCCGGTCAGTGAGGCACGTTCTCTGTATTCCATTTACCCAGGCCCTAAGTCGCTCTACCTTCTGCCCGGTGGAGGGCATACCGAGTGGATGCTGGATGAGGATCCTAAGTTTCAGACCTTCGCTGGGCAAGTTGCCGACTGGCTGCATCAAGAATTCTGAGCCGTATATGATTTGACGAGGATGACCGATGATCCCCCTGTGTGCGGCAGCCGATCCTGCTCCGCGGAAGCCTAGTTTCACCGCCCCTGCGGGGGCGGTTGACTGTCACGCTCATGTGTTTGGCCCCAAAAGTCGGTATCCCTATCATGCCGAACGCACCTATACTCCACCTGATGCCAGTTTGGCTGAGTATCTCGCTATGCACCGGATTCTTGGAATTGAGCGCGGTGTGCTGGTGCAGCCCAGCGTTTATGGACTAGACAACCGGGCGACTCATGATGCCTTAGTTACATTGCGCCAACTTGGGCTTGGTTATCGAGGCGTAGCCGTTGTGGATTCCGAGGTAGACGAACGCGAGCTGGACGCTTTACAGTGTGCTGGCTTCTGTGGGGTTCGTCTTAATCTGCTGTTCAAAGGTGGCATCGACTGGTCGGATGTAGAGGCACTGGCGAGCCGGCTGGCGGAACGCGACTGGCACTTACAGTTTCTGATAGATGTCTCGATCTTTGAGGAGCTGGAGAGGCGGGTCCAGCGTTTGCCGGTGCCGGTGGTGATTGACCACTTGGGACACATGCCCTGTGCGAAGGGCGTGAACCATCCGGGGTTCCTGGCACTGTGCCGTCTACTAGCGTCGGGCAACGCCTGGGTCAAGCTCTCCGGCGCCTATCGCATCACTAGTGGCAAGCTACCACCTTATACGGATGTACTACCCTTTGCTAGACAGCTGCTCACTACCAATGAAGAGCGCTGCGTTTGGGGATCTGACTGGCCGCATCCCCACATCCCGGTGGCCATGCCCAACGATGGCGACTTGCTGGATGAGCTGGCAAGGTGGGCTCCCGATGAGAAATTGCTCAGACGCGTACTGGTTGAAAACCCTGAGCGTCTCTATTTCCGCTGAGCCAGCCCATTCGCATGAGCGATGCCCCGGCAAGATCTGTCCTGGCCGGGGCATTGTGCGTTGCGCTCAATCCAGACGTGCAGCTAACAACCGCTGAATTAGGGCCGTATCGGCGTCGCGATGAGTGGGCAGTTCGAAGCGTGCCTTGCCGATCTCCCTTCGCGACAGCGAGGCGCTGACCAGCATCTCGGTGTCCTCAGCTACGGCGAGTGTCTCGCCACGGGGTCCCAAGATACGTGAACCACCCCAGAAGTGACACTCTCCCTCCGGGCCGAAGCGGTTGGCCAGGATAATCGGCGTGCCGTAAGTCATGGCGTAGAAGCCCACGTTTAGCAGCCAGTTGCGCTCGTTGGAGAACTCCCCGCTGACGATGCCAGAAGCCGAGTTGATCGGAGCGCAGAGCACGGTTGGGCGGGATAGCAGGGCTGCATGCACCAGCGCCGGGTTCCACAGGTCAGCACAGATCAGGGTGGTGGAGGTCCAACCGGGGCGCGCCTCGGTATAGGTTAACTGAGTTCCCTGACAGAACCACTTACCTTCCTCGAGGCCACCATAGGTGGGAAGATTGAGTTTGCGATGGATAGCCTGAACGCGGCCATGCTGCAGGACGGCGAGGGCATTATAGTACTCACCGGGACTGGCCATCTCAACAAAGCCTACGACAGTCTGCATCGCCCCTGCACTCTCGGCCAGAGTGATGAGGCGAGTGTCCTGAGCCGACATAGCCACCTCCATCACCCGGCTACCGAGACCATAACCGGTGAGTGAAAGTTCGGGAAAGACCAGTAATTCCAGTTCCAGACGGCATGCCTCGGCGATGTACGCCTGATGTCGGGCCAAGTTGTGGTCCAGGTCGCCCAGTTTCACATTGAGCTGTACGGCGCCAACCAGCAAAGTATCTTGATGATGCATCTCGACCTCGAATGGAGCGGCGAAACCTCAAACCAAAGCAGTTGGACAAGGCTTTCGAAGTGATCGCAGCAGAGCCGAGACGGGGAGCTGCTCAAGCTTCGATACCACCTCGAGCAGCCGCTTAGCGCCGTCACCAAGCACTGGCTCAGCGAGGGTCAAGAATTTGTCGTGCAACACCTCATCGGACAAGGGGGAATGAGGTTCGCCACGAGCTTCTCGAGGCTTGCTCTCCACCGTGCTGCCGTCGTCCAAGTGAATTCTGGCGAATGCCCAACGCTCACGGGGGAAGCGACGATTGAAGGCTTCGCTCTCTAGAATCTCAACTCGCTCAGCCAAGGCCTTCAGTTTGGCATCTCCCAGAGCAGTGGTCACCGTATAGACGCCGATGTCCTCTGGCATCAAAGCACCAGCCACAGACCAGGGCAGGCTGTATTGGGCTTCCTCCGTGTTGCGGGGATGCACAATATGCAGGCACTTCGCTTCATGAAAAGTGATGATTTCAATACGCCTGATTCGGCTCGGATCGCCAACCGCATTGCGTAGTGAACGCACTGCTTCAATGGCTGGCTGTGCCCAGCGACAGACAGGATAGGGTTTGAAGTACTGCTCGTGAATGTACCAACGTTGCCCGAGATCCTCCCATATAGGTGCCACATTCGGTGCGCTGACGGTAAGTGCTGGTGCGCCTGTAAAACCATCCTTTGCTAACAGGGCGGCGGATACCCCAGCAAGCGCACCCCAACCTGAGCCATCCTTGAGCATGGTGGGTGAGCCGATGCAGCGCATCATCTGGCTACGTGGACCATAAAACTCAGCAATGCCCAAGGCATGATGAAGCCGTGGAGCATTCAGGTGCAGCAGATGCCCCGCTATAGCGGCAACACCTAAGGCATTCCAGGCTCCCGAAGTATGGTAGTCGGGGCTCGTAGCATGCAGGGCTATCCCTGCTCTAGACGCTACCTCATAGCCGATCACCAGCATCCCCAACCATTCTCTTCCTGATAGCTTCTCAGCTTGTGGCAGGGCTAGAAGAGCAGGTAAGAGCGCAACTCCAGCGTGCCCCTTGGTCAGGGCTTGACCATCGTGAGCATCGAGAGCGTCAATCAGCCAGGCCCCATGCAGGGCGACACCACATGGAGAAGCGCTGCCCTCAGCAAACAATAGCGGTTGCGAACCAGGGTACTGAGACAGGACAAATCGTCGTGCTTTGTCTGCCAATGGGGTTTGTGTTGCTGCCGCCGCCACTCCCAATAGGTCGAGAAGACAGCGCTTGGCCTGAATCAGGTGAACATCGTAAATAGCGCCGGGATCCTGGGCAGAGAGCCAGGACAGTAGGCGAGCGTGGGATGGCATCTTGCTGTTTCCTGGTGTTTATGAAGGCAGAGAATTGCCGGGGCCTGTCTGGCCCCGGCCGTTGTGAGATTCAGAGCATCTCATGTTCTTCCAAGAAGGTTTTGGCCACATCTTCTACGGAAACCCGGTGTACGTCGACTCGGGCATTGAGGTCAGCCATGACGTTGTCATCAAGGAGCGCTGAAAGTGCATTCATCTGCTCTTCCAGTTCGGGAAACTTATCCAGGGTCTCCTGACGTACTACAGGCGTAAGAGCGTAGGCGGGGAAATAGCCTTTGTCGTCTTCCAAGACCTTGAAGAAGAAAGCGGGAATGCGGCCATCGGTGGCGAAAACCAAGCCGACATCCACTTGGCCGTCGCGCAGGGCCTGGTAGACGAGGCCGGAGTCCATGCGGTTGACATCACGCCGCCCCACCTGGAAGCCATATGCTTCCTGAAGCGGACGCCAGCCATCGTCGCGAGCGTAAAATTCAGCGTTGAGTGCGAAGCTCAACGATTCACCCTCGTTTACGGCCTGGGCCAGATCGGAGAGCGAGTGGATGTTGCGCTCCTCGGCTACGCCTATTCTCATTGCCAGGGCATAGGTATTGTTGGCAGCGGATGGGTTCAGCCAAACCAATCCCTTCTGAGCATCGAGTTTCTTGACGGTAGCGTAGGCCTCCTCGGGCGTCATCCTCTCGCTGATGCTATTGAATGTGATCAGCGATGTACCAGTGTACTCCCAATAGAGATCGATCTGACCGTTTTCTTGGGCCTGACGCAGCACTGCCGAGCCCATTCCGGCCCGGGTATCCACTCGATAGCCTAAGCCCTCGAGGTACTGGCTGGTCATACTGGCGATGATTTGCTGCTCGGTGAAGTTCTTTCCACCCACCACTACGTCAGAGGCCTGAGCAGCGGAGAGAGTGCTGACAAGAGTCAGACCTGTGAGTGCAGCCAAGAGTTGCTTAATCATTATAGAGGTGCCTCGTATCATTGTTGTGAATGTTGCTCATTTTTGAGCTGCAGAACGAGCGGGGTTTACCCCGCGGGGGACCACCAGGAAGGCGATCATGGCCACTAGAGAGTCGATGAAGATCGCTAGCAGCGCGGTAGGGATGGCGCCGGCCAGCATCATGACCGGGTTATACAAATCGATGCCGGTGAAGATCAATTCTCCCAGGCCACCTGCACCAATCAGAAAGGCCAAGGGCACAGTGCCCACGTTAATGGCCAGTGCCGTACGGATGCCGGCGAAAATGACATAAAGAGAGTTGGGCAGTTCGACCCGGAGCAAGCGCTGAGTAGGAGACATCCCTATGCCTGCCGCCGCTTCTTTGAGGGCGGAGGAGACTCCTTTGAGTCCGGCGTAGGTATTGCGAGTGATCGGCAGAAGAGTGGCCACGAACAGGCCGAAAATAGCAGGCGCCACACCGATACCCAGCAGGCTCATCGAGAGCGCCAGAACAGCAAGGGTCGGTATGGTCGTGCCAATATTGAGTACCTGCATCGCAGGTTCAGCCCAGCGTGTCATGCTGGGGCGTGATAGCGCTATGCCCAGAGGCACGGCCACCAGAATCGCCAGGCTGCCAGAGACGGTAGTCAACCATAGATGTTCTCCTGCCAGAAACTGAATGTCGGGAAGATAGAACAGAAATTCATCGACCAGACCACTGGCGTGGCTCCAGACGCCGATGATGAAGATGGCCAGTAAGAACAACAACCGCTGCGCTCCTTTGAAGGGCTGGGTGGGCATCGGCTCACTCCTCCATTAGCAGCCGGGACGGCCGAGGCTCACCCTGCTGAGAACGGAAGCGAGCACCCAGATGGTGAGTCATGTCGCGCTGGGTGATCTGCCCGCAAAGACGGCCACTGTCATCTATGCAGGGAAGCCAAGTAACGTCGTGAGTCAGCATCAGCGATATTGCCTTGCGCAGGTCATCATCGAGATGCACGGTGGCTGGCACCTGCTGCGCATGGTCATGACAGATGCCTCGGCTGGCTTGGGCCAACGCGCGGGGAATGATACCGATAGGCTGATTCTTCTCATTGACCATGACGATGGCATGCTGATAACCATACTCATCAAGACGTACGCGGGCAGTTTCCAGCGTATCACTCGGCGTCACAGTGATGAAATCACCGCCGATGACCTCGTGTACTTTTACGAGGTTTAATCGTTTCAACGCCCTATCTTCACCGAGGAAGGATTCCACGAAGGTATCTTTGGGAGCAGAAAGAAGGTCATCCGGCAGGGCGTACTGAACCAAGTGACCATCCCTGAAGATGGCGATCCGGTCGCCCATCTTGATCGCCTCGTCGATATCGTGGCTGACGAATATAATGGTTTTTTTGAGTTCTTGTTGCATCTTGAGGAACTCATCCTGGATCACCGCACGGTTAATCGGGTCGATAGCACCGAAGGGCTCATCCATCAGCATCACCGGCGGGTCGGCGGCCAGCGCCCTGGCCACTCCGATACGCTGCTGCTGACCTCCGGAAAGCTCATTGGGATAGCGCTTCAGGAAGGCATCCGGTTCCAATGCGATCATTGCCATCAGCTCACGGGCTCGCTCCCGATACCTGGCCTTGTCCCAGCCGAGCAGCCGAGGCACGATGGTGATGTTTTCTTCGATGGTCATATTAGGGAATAGGCCAATCTGCTGGATCACGTAGCCGATGTTGCGACGTAGTGTCTGGGTATCCATACCTGTGGTGTCTTCACCATCGATAAAGATTTTTCCGGACGTTGGCCGGATGATACGGTTTATCATCTTGAGTGTAGTAGTCTTGCCACATCCCGAAGGCCCCAACAAGATGCAGATTTCACCACTCGGTACGTCCAGGTCGATATGGTCGGCGGCTACCACTGCCCCCTTGGGCGTGTCGAAAACCTTGGTCAGTTTATCCAGTCGAATCATGGCAGTATCCTTGTTATTTGGAATGACGCGGAGAGGTGCTAGTATCAGATCCCTGCGTGGAGCTGTTCCATGCCCTTGGGCGTCAGATGTCTCTGGATATAAAGCAGGACATAATCGGCTATGATGGCCAGCAGGCTGACGGCCACGGCACCTACGATTAGCTGACGAGGGTCGGACTGGGAAATACCGCGACTGATGAAGGTGCCGAGCCCGCCAGCACCGATATAGGCGGCAATTGCCATGACGCCGATGTTGAGCACTACGGCGGTACGCACGCCGGCCATGATGATTGGCACTGCTAAGGGGATTTCCACCATGCGAAGGCGCTGGTTGGGGCTCATACCGATGCCCCGGGCGGCTTCCCTCAGGGCTGGATTAACATTGTTGATAGCGGTGTAGGTGTTGCGAATGATCGGAAGCTGTGAGTAGAGCAGGACGGCAATCACTGCGGGCACATAGCCGATGCCATAGCCGAAGATCGAGAGAATTGGGATCATCAAGCCGAAGAGCGCAATAGAGGGGATTGTTACGATAATCGAGGCCACATAAAGCACGTTCTTTGCCAGTCGTTCATTCTTTGTGATAGCGATACCAATCGGCACGCCTGTCAGCGTAGCGATGCCAACCGCAACCCCAACCAAAGCAATATGCTCGATGGTTCGTGATAAAAGCTGCTCGAAGTTCGCAATGGCAAAATGGATCAGCTCCATGGCATAGCCTCTTTGTTTGGGCTGAATGTTAGCTACCCCCTAGATTAGAGGCATGCGCTTACAATGATCAGCAAAATCACGACACAAAATGACATAAATACGCCATGCTGTGGTTAATAATGGCTGAGGCTTTGTTTGCTTGATGTTAAACTGTTAATAGTTAGCAAGGTCTTTATGGGAATGGCCAAGGTGAACAGTGTGCGATACACTGTGATATCAATACGTTTATCTTCCGAGCGTGCTTGATCTCAAGATTTCTTGGGATGCATGCAATCGATCTGCGTTACAGGCTTGACGGTGTGAATAGCCTACTCGCGCGATACGGCACTTGGTGAATACCTCAGATAACGAGGAAAGGTGCGAATGGAGTGCGCGGGTCGCATGATAACGAGGGAGACTCGTCCTTCTGAGATGCAGTTGGTGATAGCAATGGGCTTTGGCACACGATACCTACACCCATCACCAACCAATGTGGAACACTGATTGCTGGCATGCGCCACGGGTGAGCAATAGCAAGGCCAGCTCAGTGATCGGTGCGCCGTCTTTCATTCGACTTTGAAAAGATTGGGTGTTCTTTCGGTGAGTCGGCGATACGACGATTCGGCACAGTGGGGTGGTGGCCTTAATCTAACCCAACCTACCCTTCCCGGCGCATCTTCTCGCGCCTTGCCACTTCTGCATCCGTGGGCGGGTCCATGGCGAAGTCGCCGGTCTGCACCGCGCCTTCGCGCTCATAATGGGCTATCATGATGCCGTTGGGCGAAACCCGCTGGGCGGCTAGCTTGAATGCCGCTGGCGCTGTGCCATCGTCGAACAACTTCTTGCCCCTCCCCAGCACCACGGGGCAGATGAACAACTTGAGTTCATCGACGAGGTCGTGCGCAAGCAGGGTGTGAACCAGTTCGGTGCTGCCCTGGGTGATTAGCGCCGGGCCGTCCTCCTGCTTCAGCCTGGCAACATCGGTGGCTGCATCGCGCAGCGCTACCGAGTCTTTCCAGGTCAGCTCCAGCCCCTTTCGGCTCGCCACGTATTTCTTGATCGAGTTGAAGGTCTTGGCAATGGAGTCGTCCGGCCCTTCCTCGGCATAGGGCCAGTGGGCGGCAAAGATCTCGTACGTCCTGCGTCCGAGCAGCAGATCGAAGGGCTGGCTGAACAGCTTGTCGATTTCCTCGCCGAATACCTCGTCTACCAGCGGTGCGACCCAGCCGCCGTAGCGAAAACCGCCGGTCGGGTCTTCCTGCGGCCCGCCGGGCGCCTGCATGACGCCGTCCAGGGAAACCATCGCGCCAACGATCACTTTCCGCATGAACTCATCCTCCTGGTGGGTTGTTGTAACCAGTCATCGAACGAGGTGCGGCGGAATCGACAGGCTGGCGATGCGCGGCGGCGAGGCGGGTATCGGATGCAGAACTCAGCTTGTTACGGGCTTGCGAGCGACCGACAGCGCTGGGGGATGTGCCAGGGTTTGGTAGACAACGCAGTACCGCTCCGTCAGACGCAGGAGAGTGTCGAGCTGCTCTTCCGTGGCATCGGTGTCCAGGGTGATTTGCAGCCGAATGGCCTGGAAGCCGACGGGCACTTCCTTTGACACGCCGAGGGTTCCGCGAAAGTCGAGATCGCCCTCCGCCTGGAGCGAGGCATCCCGTAATTCGATGCCGAGCGAGGTGGCGACGGCGTTCAGCGTCACCCCGGCGCAGGCCACCAACGCTTCCAGCAGCATGTCGCCGGAGCACGCACTCTGGCCGCTCCCGCCCGTGGCGGGATGCAGCCCGGCCTCGACGAGCGCCTTGCCGGTCTCGATCCTGCAACTGACACCTTCGCCGAGACGCCCTTGCGCGCGCAGAGTGATCAGGGCGTCATCCGGAGCCTCGCGATAACGCTCTTTCAGAGGTGTCTGGACGGACCGCAATTCTTCAGCCTTCATGACACCCTCCTCATGCTTGTCATGGCCTTATGCTTGTTCTGGCTGCACGGCAGCCGTAGATGTCAGCTCAAACACCTCATTCAAAATAGGCTAAGGTACTCAAGCTGGCCAAAAGCGGATCCTTGGCACATTCGCTCTGACGACATCCATTCGCCATCGACAATCGGAGTTCGCTCATGTCTCGCGCCATCGAAATCCCCGCTGCCGACGGCAGCATCGATGCTCATGTGTTCACCCCGAATAGCGCCGAAGGGCCACTGCCGGCCGTGGTGCTATTCACCGATATCGGCGGCCTGCGCTCCTGCTATCACGAAAAGGCTCAGCAGGTGGCGGACAACGGCTATGCCGTGCTGATGCCCAACGTTTACTACCGCAGTGTGCGCGGCACCGTCGTGCCGGAGGGCAAATCCTTCCGCGACCCAGACGTGCGCCCGACGCTGTTCGGGTATGCCGGCCAGCTCACACCCGAAGCACAGTCCCGCGACTTCGCCGCGCTGCTGAAATGCATCGATGACGAGCCCGAGTTCGCGGACGGCAAGATTGGCGTGGTGGGCTACTGCATGACCGGCGCCTTCGCGCTGCGCATGGCAGCTGAACACCCCGACCGTGTTGCCGCTGCAGCCGGCTTCCACTCGGCCAACCTGGCCACGGCCGGCGACCCGAACAGCCTCGTGCACGTGGTCGGCAGCATCGAAGGGCGCGTCTATCTCGGCCACGCCGACAAGGACGAACTGCTACCCCCCGACCAGATTGCCCGCCTGGACGAAGCCCTGGCCAAGGCCGGCGTGCACTTCACCACCGAACTCTACAGAGGCGCAGCCCACGGCTTCACCGCCAAGGACGCCCCGAGCTACGACGCGGCCGCCGATGCGCTGCATCACAAGCGGTTGGCGATGTTGTTGGAAGAGGCGCTATAGCATACAAATTCGTTGACGCCGGCGAGTCTGCATTCCAAGATTCAATCGATATCTTGAGGCAGCAGCATGACTAACGATCGCTCCCTTCGCGGACGGCTACAAATACCCCTGGTGGTGTTACCACTGCTGGTATTGCTGCTCGTATCTCTCTCTTCCCTTACCCACCAGCAGGCTACCGCTGCCCGGGTTGATCATGGGTTTATCGGAACCTTGGATCATCTGGTGGTTGCCAGTCATAACGAATCCATCAGGGCGCTGCGCGGCCACCTCAGGAACGATACCGCAGCGGATGGTGAACCGGACCTCCCCGACTGGTGGCATGACAATCCGAAGGTTTTGTGGACCAGTGTTGGTCGTCATACCTGCACCATCAACGCGGGCACGGGACATTCCCCTGCAGCCGCCCGTTTTCTGACCCCCCTTCTTCGCGCTCCCCCTCTGGCGTAATCCTCCGCTTATTCATGGCTGTGTATCTGGCAGTCAGTTCGGATAGTGAAGTTTTCTTCGAGGATTACCCATGAAATCGTTGCTTTTACGGGCCGTCGTCTACGGCCTGGTGATTGTGCTCGGGCTGCTGAGTGCATTGCCGAATCTTCTTTCCCCCTCTCTATCCGGTAAATTGCCGGACTGGTACCAGCAGAATACGGTTTCCCTGGGGCTGGACCTCCAGGGTGGTTCACACCTGCTTCTGGAAGCGGATATCCAGGGCTTGTTTGCCAGTGAGTACGAAGCGGTTGCTGGCGAGTTGACAGCATCCCTGCGTGAGGCGGGCATTCGTTATGGGCGCCTTCAGGTTACCCATAAGGGTATCGAGCTACCGGTGACCCAGTCCGAACGAGTGTCCGAAGCTGCAGGCCTTGCTCGTGCACTGGCTAAGGACACGCCGGATGGCACGCGTCGGTTCGACGTAGATACCAATGGCGGGCGCCTGGTGCTGACGCTGACCGAGTCCTGGCGGGAGAGTGTTTCCCGGGACGCGGTGGAGCGAAGTCTGGAAGTGGTCAGGCGGCGGCTGGACGAAACCGGACTGGTGGAGCCCAGTATCACTCGCCAGGGCAGCGACGGCATTCTGGTACAAATGCCGGGAGTCGCCGACCCGAGCGAGATTCGTGAATTGCTCGGTACCACGGCGAAAATGACGTTTCAATGGGCAGCCTTGGAGGCAGCAGAGGAAGATGTAGCAACGATTACCCTGCCGGGTGCCCATGATAACGAGCACTATACACTGGAAAAACGGGCTGCCATGGCAGGCGAGCACATCCGCGATGCGCGCATGGCTTTCAATCCGACTACGAACGAGCCGGTGGTCAATTTCGAGTTGGACGACAAGGGTGCCCGGCTGTTTGGGGATATTACCCGGGACAACATTGGGCGACCCCTGGCCATCGTGCTGGATGGTGAAGTGATTGCAGCGCCGGTAATCCGAAGCGCCATTGGCGCTAGCGGTGAGATCAGTGGTGGGTTTACCACAAAAGAAGCCAATGATCTGGCCTTGCTGCTGCGGGCTGGCGCCTTGCCCGCCCCCTTGCATGTGGTAGAGGAACGTACGGTTGGCCCCGACCTGGGCAGTGACGCCATCGCCATGGGACTGACCACCGGTTTGCTGGGTGCAGCCATGGTAATTGCCTTCATGATAGGGCTTTACGGACGCTGGGGGCTGATTGCTTGTGTGGGGCTGACGGTGAACATTGGGCTGGTCTTTGGCATATTGAGCCTGCTGGGGGCGACCCTGACTCTGCCGGGGATTGCCGGAATTATCCTCACCATTGGCATGGCGGTGGATGCCAACATTCTGATCAACGAGCGTATCCGTGAGGAGTCCCGCCAGGGCAAGCTAGCTTGGATGGCCTTGCGGGAAGGATTTGGCAAGGCCTACAGGACGATTCTGGATTCCAACTTTACTACCCTGATCGCGGTCAGCTTGCTGTTCCTGTTTGGCAGCGGGCCGGTCAGAGGCTTTGCCGTCACCATCGGCATCGGTCTGGTAACCTCCTTGTTCACGGCGATAGCGGTCACCCGCCTCATCATGGAGTGGCATATCCGCGGCCGTGAGCGGCAACCGTTGGTCATTTCAGGCATTCCCTTGCTTGACCGCCTGAGTGAGCGAGGCGTGAACTTCATGCGCGGTCGCGTGATAGGTCTCGTGGTATCGGCGGTGCTCTCCCTGGCGGCGATTGCTCTGTTTGTGCAGCCGGGGCTGAAATACGGCGTTGATTTTACCGGCGGTACGGTGGTGGAAGTACAGGCCCAAGGGGTAACCGTGGATCAGTTGCGAACCACGCTGCAGGCGCAAGACCTTGAGGACGCAGCCATTCAAGAAGCTGGCACTGATGGGCGTTTCCTCATCCGCCTGCCAGCAGAACAGGGCGCATCGGAAGCGACGGGGGAGCAGGTGGCAGTGCTCAAAACCGCGATTGCATCGGTCGAGCCAAATGCCGAGTTCGCGAAGGTGGATATGGTGGGGCCGAAAGTCAGCGGTGGCTTCAGCGAAGCCACGATTCTGGCGATCTTGTTGGCTGGCACTGGCATGTTGGCGTACCTCTGGTTCCGCTTCGAGGCACATTTCGCCTGGGCAGCCACACTGACCATTGCGCTGGATCTTACCAAAACCATCGGATTCTTCGTTCTCGCTGGCGTGGAGTTCAACCTGACGGCGGTTGCGGCGCTGCTCGCGCTGATGGGATATTCGGTTAATGACAAGGTGGTGGTGTTCGACCGTATCCGCGAGAACATGAGGAAAACACCGGGTCGGCCGATGCTGGATCTGCTTAACGAGAGCATTTCAACGACGCTCACCCGCACCGTGTTCACCTCAGTAACGACCTTCCTCGCCCTGCTGCCCATGGGCATTGCGGGCGGAGCAGCCGTTGCGAGCTTCGCATTGCCCATGTTGTTTGGCATCGTGATAGGCACCAGTTCATCGGTCTTTATTGCCTCGCCGATTCTGTATTATCTGGGCCAGCGGCGCACCAGGAAGGGGCTCGCCCAGTTGCGGCCGACAGCCGAAGAAATTCGCAAGGAACTGGAACTCACACCCTAAAAGGATAATGGAGCCAGCGCAGACCTGTTTGGGAATCCGCGCGTCTGGGACGAGAACTATGGATTTAGGGTATTCACAAGGTCTGGCGTCAATTGGAACCGACCGGCAATAGACCGCCGGTCGACGCCATACTCCCTCACCCCACCAATTCCACCCGGCCCCAATCCCCGCCCACCGAATCGAGCAACTTCTTCAACGCCGGGCTCTTGTAGGTGAAGTGCGGGTCGTCCCAGCGTTGGCGTACGCTTCGGTGCACGCAGGGCTCCAGCGTGCGTTGTTGTGAGCGGCGCATCACACGGTAGAAGCCTTTGTATTCGTTGTGCTGAATGCCGGTATGGCGCGGGTTGAGGGCGCTGTGGAAGTGCGGTTCGAGGGCGAGCCCGCAGCTTTCGGGTTCACTGGCCATCCACTGCCCGGCGAAGTCGCCGAGTTCGCGCTTCTCATAGCCGCCGCCGATATCGGTGTGCACGCCGGCGAACCACACCTGCTTCAGGTCGATGCCTGGCTTGGGCGTCCACAGGGTGGGCTCGAAGTCCTGGCGGTTTTCGTCGATGGAAACGGCGTGGCGGGCGTGGCGAATGATGCTGCTGGGGGCGGTGTCGTGGAACAGGTAGCGAGAGGTACCCAAGGTGCCGAGGAACGGGGCGGGTATGCCCAGCGAGCCAACGGTGTCCCACACGCCGATGAATTCGATCTCGGTCTTGTCCGCTACGGCATGCTTGCGGCGAAAGTCCGTGGCCTTGCGCTCGGCGGGGGCGGAGCTCTTGGGGCGCTGACGATAGAGCTCGTAGGCCTCGTTCACTCTCTCGGCGCACTCGCGCCGGAGCAGGCCGCAGTTGCGGATGAGCCCCGCCAGGGAGCGAACGGTGTAGGCGCCGCGGCTGAAGCCGAACAGGAAGAGCTGATCGCCGGGCTCGTAGTTGTGCACGACGAAGCGATAGCAATCCATGATGTTCTTGTCGATGCCGGCGCCGGTGGCGCCACCGCGTATTCGATCGCCTTCGGTGCCCACGCCCTGGTCGTAATAGACGATCTGCTTGGTGCCGGCCTGACAATCAGGAGCGACGCCGCGTGCCAGACGCAGTACGTGTGTGGGGTTATCGCTTTCGGGACATTGCCAGGTACCATCGGCGCAGACGACGATGCGCTTCATCTCGCTCCCTCCCTGCGTGTCTCTTACAAACGTAAACGCCATGTTGCAGTCTCGCTACGCGAATTGACCGAAAGCTGACATGCGTCTTAGAAATTGACGTCATGGCTTACGCAGGTGTGGCAGAGAGCTTACAACGAAAGGTGGAGTTCAATGCTTGGGAGCGGCAGTTTCACTCGTCATACGACTCATTCGTGCGCGGTGCATCGGGTGCCTGTTCGTCCAGCGATTGTCGATACTTGACGCAGCCTTTGATGAACTCCGGCCACTCGGGTATCACGGGAACCGGGTCGGTCTTGTCGGGCAGTAAGGCCCACAGGGACGGATGGTGCCAGCACAGGTCGTGTCCGCTGCAGTTGCGGTGCTCGCGGATACCTTGACGGAGCCGTTTGGCTTCGTCGATCAGCTCCTCGCGGGTCATTCGTTAGAGATCTTCATCCATGGGTGCCTCCATAGCGTTGCCCTAGCCGTCCGGCTCCTGACGTGGCGGCTTGGTGGCATTGGTAGGGTGCACGCTGCAGTATGGGTTAGGGGCCTGGGGTGTGCCATTTTGCGGGCGCACTCGTTGGCAGCCCACCGCCGTTGCAGAGCGGCGGGCTGCCGGGTGGTGCCGTGGTTATGCGGCCGGCTGTGGAATCCGTGCGATCACCTTGATTTCGAAGTCGAAGCCCGCCAGCCAGTTGACGCCGATGGCGGTCCAGTTGGGGTAGGGCGGTTCGCCGATTGCCTTGGTGCGAACCCTGTCGATCGCTTCCCACTGGGCGGCGGGATCGGTGTGGAAGGTGGTGACGTCGACGATATCGTCGAAGGTGCAACCGGCGGCATCGAGAACGGCCGAGAGGTTGTCGAAGGCGAGCTGAACCTGGTTTTCGAAATCCGGCTCGGGGGAGCCATCCTCGCGGCTGCCGACCTGGCCCGAGACGAACAGGAAGTCGCCCGAACGGATTGCCGCCGAGTAGCGGTTGATCTCGTAGAGTGCCTGCCTACCGGCAGGGAAGACTGCATCGCGTTTGGCCATCGTTCTACTCCGGTTCTGATCCGGTGATTGGTGTTGCCAAGCCGGGTTTTCCTTTACCCGGCCGGCATTGATATACGGCCCGTATGTGAATTATGCTGGCCGCATACGCAGCGTATGTCAATACGCATACGCTGCGTATGTGAAATTTTGAGATTGCGTGAGGAGAGGGCGTGGCGACGAAACGTGCGCAGAAGATGGAGGAAACCCGGGCCAAGCTCATTCGAGCCGCCCGTGAGGCCTTCGCGACCAAGGGCTATGCAGCGGCCTCGATGGATGAGCTGACCGCCGAAGCCGGGCTGACCCGGGGGGCGCTCTATCACAACTTCGGCGGCAAGCAGGGGCTGATGCAGGCGGTGGTCGATCAGATCGACCAGGAAATGGTAGAGCGCATGCTTGCCGCTCAGGCCCGCGCGGCAAGCCGCTGGGAGGGGTTGCTCGAAGAGGGCGTGGCCTATATCGAGATGGCGCTGGAGCCGGAAGTCCAGCGCATCATGCTGCTGGATGGTCCGGCGGTGCTTGGCGATCCCTCGCAGTGGCCCAATCAGAACGCCTGCCTGCTACGTACCACGCAGACCATTCAGGCGCTGATCGATGAAGGCACAGTCAAGCCGGTGGATGCGGAAGCCGCCGCGCGCCTGATCAATGGCGCGGCACTCAATGCCGCCCTGTGGATCGCCGCCGCCGATGAGCCGCGCGCCGTGCTGCCGAAAGCCGTGGAGGCGTTCCGCCAGCTCGCGACGGGCTTGCTGCAAGCCGAGGGGTGAGTCCGCTGGGCGAGCCGGGCAGGCCATTGCCTGGCTGGAACAATTCGCCTACTCGTGCTGCAAGACGTTGACGAGCTTGCCGAAGGGGTCGCGAACGTAGAACCGCCGCACGCCCCAGGGCTCGCTGACGGGACCGTACTCGATGGGCACGCTCGCTTTCTCGAAGCGGGCCAGCGCTGCTTCGATATCGTCGACTTCGATGGAGAGATCGGGCACGGGCGTGCCGGAGCCACCTTCGGTACCGAAGCTCACCTGCACCGTCATCTTGGCGTCCGCGCCGTAGGTGCGGAACCAGCCGTGGTCCATCAGCAGGTCGAGGCCCAGAATGTCGCCGTAAAATGCTGCTGCCTTGCCGAGCTCCTCTGTCGCCGTGTTGGCCATGATGCGTTTCACTTTCATGATCGCCTCGGGTGCTTTGTTGTGTGTGGTAAGTGCTGCGCATGCCGGTTGCGAAAGGCTTAAACATAGTCGCTTCGCCATCGTGCTGCCTGTTCTATCCTTTCCTTCGGCCCCCACTGTTGGGCACCTTTCCACCCCCGAGGAGCTTTCGTGATGAGGAGCTTTCCATGAGCGGCACTCTCTATCGCCTTGCGGCCTTTACCGATGACCCGAGCGGCGGCAACCCCGCCGGGGTGTGGCTGGGCGATGCACTGCCCGAACCGGCGGAGATGCAGCGTATCGCCGCCGAGGTGGGCTATTCCGAAACTGCTTTCATTGCCCCGGCCGAGGGGGAGCGGCGCACGGTGCGCTACTACAGCCCCGAAGCGGAGGTGAGCTTTTGCGGCCATGCCACGGTGGCCGGCGGTGTGCAGATGGGCCGGCTGAGCGGGGCGGGTAGCTACATGCTGGATACGGCGGTGGGTGAGGTGATGGTCACGGTCAACCAGGTGGAAGGGGAGTGGCAGGCCTCGCTGGTGTCGGTGACGCCGGAGTTTCGCCCCGCCGAGCCCGAGCTGGTCGAGGAGGTGCGCGAGCTGCTTGGCTGGCAGGCCGAGGAGCTCGATCTCGAGATACCCCCCGCGCGGGCCTACGCCGGGGCCTGGCACCTGGTGCTGGCGTGCAAGGAGCGGGCACGCCTCGAACGGCTCGAGTATGACTTCGAAGGGCTCAAGGCGCTGATGCTGCGCGAGGGCCTGACCACGCTGCAACTGGTGTGGCGCGAGAGTGCAGAGCGGTTCCACGCCCGCGACCCGTTCCCGGTGGGCGGCGTAGTGGAAGACCCCGCCACCGGCGCGGCGGCCGCGGCACTGGGCGGTTACCTGCGCGATGCCGGCCTGCTCCAGGCGCCCGCTCAGCTGATCATCGTTCAGGGCGAGACCATGGGCCGCCCCAGCCGCCTGCAGGTGGACATCCCCCTGTCAGGCGGCATCGTGGTGACCGGGCAGGCGGTGAGTCTGGAAGCCTGAGCCGAGCCCGATCGTCGACAGTCGCTCACGGCCTGAGCACCCAGTAGTCGTTCTGGATGTCGTGGGGCAGCTGGTGAACCTCAATGCTGCCGAAGCCGGCCTTGCCGAAATATTCCCGCGCCTTCTCCCGGCCCCACATGGTACCCAGCCCCTCGCCGCCCTGGGCGAGGGAGACACTCATGCAGTGCATGATCGACAGGGTATAGAGCAGCGTCCCCATCGGGTGGTCGCGGTCGCCGTGGTGATGGCTCGAGGCGTGAATGTCCTGGGCCAGGTAGACACCATCCTGACGCAGGGTGCGACGAACTCCCTTGAGCAGATTCAGCGGGTGGGCCTGGTCGTGAATGGCATCGAAGGTCGTGACCAGATCGTAGCGCTGGGCCGGCGCGGTAAGGTCGAAGTCGCTGAGATCGCGCTCCTCGAAGCGCAGGTTGCCGAGCCCCCGCCGTGCGGCACGCTCTGTTGCCCAACCGATGGCCTCCCGGGAGAGGTCGTAACCGACGAAGCGGCTGGCGGGGAAGCGTTCGGCGAGTTTCATCAGCGCCAGGCCGCGACCGCAGCCGAGATCGAGCACGTCGATGCCCTGCTCCAGCCTTGCCGGGAGTTCCGGCGCCAGCGGCAAAATGGCGTCGAACAGCACGGGCAGTACGGTCTGTCCGCTGTCCTCGGCCATGACTTCGTGGAAGCGGGCGTAGCGGGTGTAGGGCACGCCGCCGCCGTGACGAAAGCATTCCAGCACGTCATCCTCCACCTGGCCCATCAAGGGCAGGTACTGGGCGAATACGGCGAGATTGGCTTCGCCCCTGTCGGTCAGCAGGGCGGCGTGCTCGAGCGGCAGGCGATAGGTCATGGCCTGCGGGTCGTGCTCGACCAGAGCGGCGACCGTGGCGCCGCCCAGCCACTCGCGTACGTAGCGCTCATTGAGCTCGGTCTTGGCGGCAAGCTCGCTGCTGGTCACCGGCTCGCCGTCGGCCAATTGGGCGAGCAGGCCGCTGCGATGGGCCAGCGAGATCAGCTGCAGCATGGCGGCTTCGTTGAGCGCGGTGACGAAGCGGCTCTCGAAGCCGGCGACGCGGGAGGCGTCGATAGCGGCGGGCGCGTCGGTTTGGGATTGTGCTTGGGCTGTCATGGGGGTCTCCAGGTTGTTGTTGGACTTCGTTAGGGCTTCGTTGGGTATTGCGGAGAACCCATTGTGGCGCTCACGGTTGGGTTACACTGAAGTCCCTACGGACAAAAACCGGCGGTTTCCGCCATGTCGATGCACAAACCCACCATCGCGCTGCTGGCGATTCCCGAAGTGGCGGCTTCCACCCTGTATGGGATTTACGATGTCTTCGCCTCGGCGGGACGCGACTGGCCCGCTCTGATCGAGGGCAAGGCCGGCGAGTCGCTGTTCATGCCCAGGGTGGTGGCGCGCAGCGGTACGCGTGAAATGACCGTCGCCAACGGCGTGCGCGTCGTTCCCGATGCCGGTCTGGATTGGGTGCCCGATGTGGTGTGCATCCCCGAGATCGCGCTGCCGCCCGAAGCGGTGATCGAGGGGCGTTACAGCGAGGAAGTCGCATGGCTCAAGCGCTGCCATGCCGAAGGGGCCATTCTGGCGACCGCCTGCTCGGGCGCCCTGCTGCTGGCTGAGTCGGGGCTGCTGCGGGGCGAGGATGCCACCACCCACTGGGCCTACTGCGACGTGCTGGGGCGCTATCCGGACGTGCGAGTGCATCCGCATCGCGCCCTGGTGATCGGCGGCATCGGCAGCCGCTTGGTCATGGCCGGGGGCGGCACCTCCTGGAGCGATCTGGCGCTCTATCTCGTCGCCCGCTTGGCGAGTGTCGATGAGGCGATGCACCTCGCCAAGCTGTTCCTGATCGATTGGCATGCCGCCGGCCAGCTTCCCTTTGCCATGCTCGCCCGCACCCGCCAAGCCGAGGATGCCGTTATCGCCCGCTGTCAGACGTGGGTTGCGGAACACTACGATGAGCCCTCGCCAGTGGCCTCGCTGATCGAGGTTTCCGGGCTGAGTGAGCGCAGCTTCCACCGCCGTTTCAGGAAGGCCACCGGCCTGACGCCGATGGAATACGTGCACACCCTGCGCCTGGAAGAGGCCAAGCAGATGCTGGAGACCGAGACCACGCCCGTGGATGCCATTGCCGAGGCGGTGGGCTACGAGGATGGCGCCTTCTTCGGGCGGTTGTTTCGGCGCAAGGTGGGGCTGACGCCGGCTCAGTACCGGCGCCGCTTTGGCGGGCTGCGCAAGGCGCTGTCAGGGTGATGGGGAACGGTGAATCGCTCAACTGGGCCGCTCAGCTGGGCTGATAACTTCCCACATCGGCGGCAAAGCTGATCGCCAGCCGGTTCCAGGCGTTGATGGTACAGACCGCCAGGGTGAGGTCGGCCATGCCCTTCTCGGAGAAGTGCTCGCGGGTGGCCTCGTACAGGGCCTCGTCGATGCCGTTTCCGGCGATCAGGGTATTGGCCTCGGCCCAGGCCAGGGCGGCGCGCTCGCGCGGGGTATAAAAGGGCGTCTCGCGCCAGGCGTTCAGGGCATACAGCCGCTGCTCGGTTTCACCGGCCTTGCGTGCGTCCTTGGTATGCATGTCGATGCAATAGGCGCAGCCGTTGATCTGCGAGACGCGGGTATAGACCAGCGCCAGCAGGCCATCGCCAAGCTCACCCGCTTCCGCCGCCTGGTGAACGTGTTGCTGCAGATCCAGCATGGCCTTGAGGCCGGCGGGGCTGGCGGAGAAGTAGTTCATGCGCATGGGTGGGGCTCCGAAAGAACTTGGAAGCCCCACCCTAGCGCGGCGGTTATCGCCTCGATTGTAGATTTTCGACCTCAGTGCAGCTTCATGCGCGGGCGGATGAAGCGGTTGAGCCCGTCCGAGAGCAGAATCAGCGCCGTCTTGGCCGTGCCGTGGATGGCGCGCTGGTGCATGCGGTAGAGCGAGGCGTAGAAGAACTTGGCCAGGCGTCCCTCGATGAACAGGCTGCGCGCCGAGGCGCCGCGCATCAGGCTGCCGATGGCCTCGAAGTGGGCCAGCGAGATGAGCGAGCCGCGGTCGCGATAGCGGAACGGCTTGAGGGTGCCGTTCTCGAGCCGGGCGAGCAGGTTCTTGTACAGCCGCTGGGCCTGCTGGTGGGCGGCCTGCGCTCGTGGCGGTACCACGCTGCCGTCCGGCTGGGGGCAGCTGGCGCAGTCGCCGAGCACGAAGATGTTGGGGTCGTCGACGCTCTGCAGGGTCGGCTCCACCTGGATGCGCTGATTACGATCCAGGCTCAGCCCCAGTTCGCGCAGCACGTTGGGTGCCTTGATGCCGGCGGCCCAGACGTTGAGGTCCGTTTCGATGCGCTCCTCGTCGGCGGTGACGATGGCGCTCTGCTCCACGCAGACCACCCGGGTGCTGGTGTGCACCTTCACTCCGAGGCGTTCCAGCTCGGTACGCACGGCGCTGCGAATGCGCTCGGGCAGGGCTGGCAGCACGTCCGGCGCCGCTTCGATCAGGTGAACCTCCAGGTGGCGGCTGTCCATCTCGGTGAAGCCGTAGCTGTGCAGCATGCGCGAGGCGTCGTAGAGCTCCGCCGCCAGCTCCACGCCGGTGGCGCCGGCGCCGACGATGCCCACCGTGAGGTGCGGATGCTCTCGCCGCTCGGGGTCGCTGTAGCGCAGGAAGGTATTGAGCATGTCGCGCCGGAAGGCCTCGGCCTGGGCCGGACTGTCGAGGAAATGACAGTGATCGGCGACGCCGGGGGTGCCGAAATCGTTGCTCACGCTGCCGAGTGCCAACACCAGCAGGTCGTATTCGAGGCTGCGGGCCGGCAACACTTCCTCGCCGTGTTCATCGAGCACCGGGGCCAGGCGCAGCTGGCGGGCCTCGCGGTCGAGCCCTTCGAGGGTGCCGCGCTGGAAGCGGTAGCCGTTCAGCTGGGCATGGCTCTGATAGGAGATCTCATCGATGCTGGAATCTAGCGCACCGGTGGCGACCTCATGCAGCAGCGGCTTCCATATGTGGGTAGGGTTGCGGTCGATCAGCGTGATCTCCGCCTTGCCGCGTCGTCCCAGACGGCGGCCGAGGCGGGTGACCAGCTCCAGCCCGCCGGCGCCGCCGCCGACCACCAGGATTCGTCTTCCTTCCATGTAAGGCTCCGTTAATATGAATGTGTAATTGAGAAATGGGTGCTTCTACTGTACCGCCGGAATTTGAGAATCGTTGTACTTTTTTCTATGCACTGAAGGGCTCCCAACATGAGCGACGCCTTCCAGCTGTACCCGCCAGGTGGCACCGGCCTCGTGCTGCGGTACTTCACGCCCAGTGCCGCGCTGCGTGCCTACGTGCAGTGCTATTGGCAGGCGCAAGGGGGCAGCGAGCCGGCCGGCATCGAGCTGATGCACCCGGATGGCGCCGCGGGTCTGCTGTTCAACTTCGGTGACGCGCTGGAGCGCGACGGCGAGCGGCTGCACGGCGCCTGCTGGGTCGATGGACCCAAGCGGCGCACGGCGCGACTGACGGTGGGGAGCCAGCTCGAGCTGCTGGGCGTACGCTTCCTGCCGGGCATGGCATTGCCGTTCCTGGGCGAATCCCTGGCGGTCTTGGCCGGTGGGGGGCTGACGCCGGGCGAGGCCCTGCGCCGGCTCGAACTCGAGGCGCTGCACGAGCGGCTGCTCGAGACGCCCGATCCGGCGGGGCGCATTGCGCTGCTGGAGGGCTATCTACTCCAGCGGCTGCGGCGGTACGCCGCGCCACAGGTGCCGGCCCTGACGGCATCCCTCGACTGGCTCGAGCGCCACCAAGGCCAGACCAGTGTCGCCACGCTGGTGGCTGAGCTGCCCTTCGGCCAGCGCCACCTGGAGCGGCTGTTTCAGCGCCATGTGGGGCTCTCACCCAAGCGCTATGCCCGGCTGCTGCGCGTCGCCCGCAGCCGCGAGCTGATCAAGCAGGGCGGGGCGAGGGCCTCGCTGACCGATACCGCCTTTGCCGCCGGCTACTTCGACCAGGCCCATTTCATCCACGACTTCAAGGCCGTGACCGGCCTGACGCCGGGAGGCTATCGCGACCATGTGCGGCGGCGTTATGGGTAATGCTTCGGTCAGCCTGATGTTTTGGCAGGCATATGCAGGGCCACGCCAGCCATGACCAGCGCGATGCCGGCGAGATCCTGTCGGGTCGGGATCTGAGCGAGCATGATCGCCGCAATAACGGTGGCTGTTGCTGGCAGGATGGCGAGATAGAGGGCAAAAGTCGCTCGCGGCAAACGAGACATGGCGAGTTGGTCGGAGACGTAGGGGATGACGGAGGAGCATATACCCACGGCGATACCCGCCAACACCAGCTCAATTACGCCGAAGGTTTTGGCTGCTTCGACAAGTCCGATTGGCACGAGAATGAAGAAAGCAATCGCCATGGCTGCTCCCAGACGTTCGACGCCGCCACTGGCGCCTTCCCTGGCCGCTTTGTGTCCAAGCACTAAATAGACAACGAAGAGAGCCCCATTCAGGCTGGCCCAGAACAGGCCCAAAGGATCGGAAGACCATCTCAAGTCGACCAGTAGCAAGACGCCCAATACTGCCAGGCTGAGTGCCAGCAGGTTGCGGCATGTGCGCAGGCCATAGAGGGAGACGGCGATGGTGCCGACGAACTCCATGGCTGCCACCAAGCTCATCGGTAGACGGTCGAGAGCGAGATAAAACGAAGTGTTCATTATCGCCAGGCAGGCGCCGAGCCCCAGTAGCAGCCACCTCGTCCGGGGATCGACCTTTCGGATCGTTCGCCACGGCCGGGTGATGGGAGCGAAGAACAGGGTGGCCGTCGCGATCCGGAACCAGGCCACGCCGAGTACGCCGACGGCAGGGAAGAGCAGTACGGCGAAGGCGGGGCCAAGATAATGGAATACGGCGCTCACCCCGAACCAGACATGGGGTGGGACAACCTCGGCAACCCGATTGAGAGTGGCATTCGGCGGAGGCATGACAGCTCCTTTTTTCTTATTATGTGAAGAAAGGAAGCGGTAATGGCATGTGTTAAATAAGGACGTTTTCACCTGATAAATGGAAATTGGAAGGTAAAATCCATGAAACGCCTTCGATATGAAAATGGTGTGCCGGATGCAACGGATCGGCAGTTGCTGGAAGCGCTCGTTATCGATGCGCGCACCAGTATTGCAGAGCTGGCACGCCTCGTTGGTCTGTCGCCGCCCAGTGTTTCTGAGCGGATCAAACGCTTGGAGGAGGCGGGGGTGATCGAGGGCTATACCGCCAGGATCAGTCCGCGTGCATTGGGCTTGTCACTCGCAGCATGGTTGCGTATTCGACCGCTACCGGGACAGTTGCAACGGGTCGTTGATTTGCTGCAGGAACTGCCGGAGATCACGGAGTGCGACCGTATTACGGGCGACGATTGCTTCATTGCCCGTGCTCATCTCGAATCGGTCGAGCATTTGGAACGGTTGATCGATGAGATCATTCCCTATGCAACGACTAACACGGCAATCATCCAATCCTCCCCGGTTCCACGTCGCCTACCTCCATTGAATGGCGCTGAGGCGAGGGACGCTTTCGATAAGCGGCGCGCTCGCTGTCAGTGACGGTGTGTCGTGGCTATAAGCCGGGCGTGTTCCGGCCATAGTCATTGGTCATAGTCATCGGCCGTACAGTGGCGCTACGGCCAGCCCGAAGGAATTAGGCCGGACAGGGCGCAGCGCCGATGGACTTATCTTGCCGGTTCATACTCGTCGTGGCGTTTCACCCAGTCCATCAGGTTGTGATGAGGGCCCGTTTCGTTACGGCCCTTTGGCGTCATGTCGAGCAGCATGTAGGTACTGTCAACGAGTTCATCACCGCGCCCGTAGGTCGAATAGGTGTGGAAGATATCGCCGCTGGTGTCGCGGTAGAACACGCTGAGGCCGCTCAGATCCTCGATGGAGACGTTGCTCGTGGCGTAGTTGTAGGTGACCTCGCCCTTGGCGATCTCTTCAGGCCGGAACGAGACATGGAAGTCGTAATTGAAGTCGCTGCCATATGAAGATACCCACTTTGCACGCCAGCCCATGCGCTGGCGGTAGGCCTCGATCTCGGCGAGTGGAGCACGAGAGACCCGTACCAGGCTCACATCGTGATGCTTGAGATGCACCAGCGTGCCTTCGATATGATCGGCAGCGAAGGAGCAGCCGATGCAGCCCGCTTCCCAACCGGGGCCGAACATGAAGTGATGGACGATTAACTGGCTGCGCCCGTCGAACAGATCGGCGAGCGTCATGTGGCCACCGAGCGTATCGAAGACATATTCCTTCTCGATCTTCACCCACGGCAAGGCGCGACGTTTGGCGCTTAGGTCGTCGCGCAGGCGGGTGAGCTCCTTTTCCCTTGCCAACAGTTCCTTGCGGGCGGTTAGCCATTTTTCGCGGGATACGACGGGGTGGGACATTTCATCATGCACTGACATGAGGATTCCTCCTGTGCTGACGTTGCACGAGGTAGTCGTCCTGCGGGGGCTGGATTCGACAGGTGGGCAGTGTTGCACTTGTTGACATGCTTGCTAAAAGCAACTAATTATTTGCTTTAGGCAAGCAAAGAGAGAGTCTCCCATGAGCGCAGAACAAGACCTAAACGAACGGGCCGGGACCGTACGCAGCTTCAATCGTTTCTACACGCGGCAGATTGGGGTCTTGCACGAGCACCTTCTGGAGAGTCAGTTCTCGCTGACGGAAGTCCGCATCCTGTACGAGCTGGCGCACCGGCCGATGCTTACCAGCGCCGATATCTGCCGCGAGCTTGGTCTCAACGCCGGCTATGTGAGCCGGGTGCTGAAGGGCTTCGAAAAGCAGGGGCTCATTACCAAGACCCCCTCGCCCTCCGACAGACGGGCGGCGCAGCTACAGCTCACGGATCAGGGACTGGCGACATTCCGGCCGCTGGACGAGGCTTCGCAACGCGAGGTCGTCGGCATGCTGAAGCAGCTCACGGAGCCGGAGCAGCATCAGTTGATCGAAGCGATGAACCGGATCAGGCGGCTGCTCGGAGAAGCCGGCTCGAGTTATCTGCTGCGCGACCCACAGCCTGGCGACATGGGCTGGATCGTACACCGGCAGGCGGTGCTCTACGCGCAGGAGTACGGCTGGAACGAGGAGTACGAAGCGTTGATCGCGGAGATCGTAGCCAAGTACCTGCGCAATTTCGATCCGCGCTGGGAGCGGTGCTGGATCGCCGAAAAGGATGGGGTCGTCGTTGGGTCGGTGTTCGTCGTCCGGGAAGACGACGCGACCGCAAAGCTGCGGCTGCTCTACGTCGACCCCTCTGCCCGTGGGCATGGCATCGGCAGCCGCTTGGTGGATGAGTGCCTCAGGTTCGCCCGCCAGGTCGGCTACCGGAAGATGATGCTGTGGACCAACAGCGTACTGACCGATGCGCGCCGGCTCTATGAAAAAGCAGGATTCGAACTGGTGGAGGAGGAGCCCCATCACAGCTTCGGCAAGGATCTGGTAGGCCAGGTTTGGAGTCGTGAACTCCAGTCACAATAACAACGCAGAACGCGAGGTAAGTATGAGCGACACCCTTGAACTCTCCCAACGTGCCATTACGGCTACCGAGACGATCTTGCAGAAATACGGGGTGGATGGCGAGAAGGCCGGAGCCGGTTTCATAGCCGAGGTACTCGAAACTCTGGCAGCCAATGAGTTACTGACTTTCGGGTTTTCGGATCCGCTGCAGACCGGACCGCAGCCAGGTGACATGGAAAAGGCCTGTACGGTCATTCGTCTGCTCGCCGAGCGCTCAGGGACGCTGGCCACCATCTATATGGTGGCTGGCTTGCTCGGGCCGCTATGTCTTTCCTATGCCGGAACGGTTGCGCAAAAAAAGGCTTTGCTGCCGCGTGTTGCCGCAGGCGAGTTGCAGCTCGCTTTTGCTCTGACCGAGCCGGGAGCAGGGTCGGATGCGGCCGGCATCACGACTCAGGCCACACGATGGGACGATCACTATGTGGTGCGTGGAGAGAAAATCTATATCACCGGGGCGGCGACCGCCGACCTGATACTGACGGTTGCCCGAACCACCGAGGGTGGCGCCAAATCCTACGGTATCCTGCTTGTGCCTGGGGGTGCGGAGGGTCTGAGCGTAGAGCCGTTGAGCAAGCTTTCGGGTAATGCCTATCCCTCGTGTCGGGTCATGTTTGAGGAAGTCCTCGTGTCGGAAAGCGGAGTGCTCGGCGGGGAGGCGGGGGTAAACTCGGCATGGCCTCAGCTACGCAAGACGGGAACTCTCGAGCGCTTGATCGTCGCTGCCATGGCATGCGGGTTTGCCGATGCGGCGACGAATCGTGCCCTGCAGTTCGTTCAGGAGCGCCATCAGTTCGGCCAACCGTTGCGCGATTTTCAGGCCATTCAACATATCGTCGTCGAGATGAGCACTCTCGCCACTGGTATGCGTCTCTTTCTTGAGGATGCCATTCGTCAGCACGCAGAGGGCCATGACGCAACGCAGGCCATCTCCATGGCCAAGTATTTCTGCTCCGATCAGCTGCAAAAGGTCGTCGAGATGGCGGCACGGGTCATGGGCGGGCGCGCCTATTTCGACTTCGAGCCCGTATCGCGACTTTATCGCGAAGCCCCGTTCTGCCTCTATGCGGGCGGTACCATCGAGGTTCAGAAAATGCTCATAGCCCGGTCCCTGGGCATCTAGCTTGGCTGCCCGGCGCGGGAATGCTTTGGCCCGGCACGGACGCGCTTTGGCGATGGCCGAATTCCGAACAGCAGGGCGTAGAGCACCGGTACCGCGACCAGGGTGAGCAGCGTGGCGAAGGCGAGCCCGCCCATGATCGTCGCCGCCATGCTGGCGAAGAAGGCGTCGCCGAGCAGGGGCAGCATGCCGAGGATGGTGGTGCCGGCAGCCAGTACCACCGGCCGCAGACGGCTGACGCTGGCTTCCACCACGGCTGGGCAGCCGGGCTTGCCCTCGCGGATCTGGGCGTCGATCTCGTCGAGCAGCACGATACCGTTCTTCATCAGCATGCCGGAGAGGCTGAGCAGCCCGAGCAGCGCCGTGAAGGTGAACGGCATGCCGCTGGCCAGCAGCCCGATCACCACGCCGCAGATCGACATGGGTACCACCAGCCACAGGATCAGCGGCTGGCGCCACTTGCCGAACAGCAGCACGCTGATCACCAGCATGGCGAGAAAACCCAACGGCAACTGGGCACGCAGCGAGGCCCGCGAGCGGCCGGAGGCCTCGTACTCGCCGCCCCACTCCAGGCGGTAACCGAGGGGCAGGGGAATCGCTTCGATGGGCGCGCGAATGCGTGAAAGGCCCTCGCTGGCGGTAACGCCACTCACCGTACTAGCCTGAACCGTCAGGGTGCGCATGCGGTCGCGGCGGCGGATGACACTCTCTTCACTGGTGGTGTCGAAACGCTCGATGATCTGCCGCAGCGGGATAGGTACGTTGCCATTGGCGCTTTCCAGCTGCCTCTCATGCAGGCGCGTCACGTCCAGGCGCTCGTGCTCGGGTGGGCGCAGCACGATGGGAAGCAGGCGATCATTTTCGCGATAGAGGGCAGCCTGAATACCGGTGGTGGCGAACTGTAGTGCGCGCATGGCCGTGTCGCGCTGAACTCCCGCCATGCGAGCGCGCTCCTCGTCGAATACCGGCTCGAGCACCAGTTCGCGCTGGCGCCAGTCGTCGACGATGTCCGTCACCAAGGGCTCGCGCTCCATGATTGCCTTGGCCTGGTCGCTCAGGTAGCGCAGCATGACCGGATCGGGCCCTGAGAAGCGTGCTTCGATACTGACGACGTTGGGCCCGAACATGAGGCGCTCGATCCTGGCCTGCGCATCGGGGTGATGCACGTCGAGCCGCTGCCGCAGCCGTGCTGCCAGCGGTTCTATCTGGTCGCGCTCGGCCGTGCGGATCATGAACAGACCGTAGCTGGAGCTGGGCCGTTCCGGTGTATAGGTGAGCACGAAGCGACTGGCGCCGCGCCCCACGAACTGCGTTACCGACAGCACTTCCGGCTGCGCGCGCAGAAAATCATCGAGACCCTGCATGTGACGGTCCGTCGCGCGAATGTCGGTGCCTTGGGGCAGTTGGTAGTGCAGGAAGAAGATGGGCGTATTCGAGGCGGGGAAGAAGGCCTGCTTGACGAAACCGAAGGCGAAGATGCAGCCGGCGGTGAACAGAATCAGGCTCAGCAGCGTAAGCAGGCGCCAGCGCAGCACGCCCTCTAGCAGCCGGCGATAGCCTCTGTAGAGCCTGCCCGTGTAAGGCATCTTGGCTTCGTGCACCGTTTTCAGCAGATAGTGCCCCAGCAGGGGCGTGACGGTGATGGCCAGTACCCAGCTCAGCAGCAGCGACACGGCGATCACCGCGAACAGGGAGAAGAGCAGGTCGCCGGTGGTGTCGGGCGAGAGGCCGATGCCGGCAAACGCCATGATGCCGATGACCGTGGCGCCGAGCAGCGGTATCTGGGTGCGTTTGGCGGCGTCGCTGGCGGCGTCGCGGGCATTGGCTCCCCGCTGCATGCCGACCAGCATGCCTTCGGTCACCACGATGGCGTTGTCGACCAGCATGCCCATGGCGATGATCAGCGCACCCAGCGAGATGCGCTCCATCTCGAGGCCGAGCACGCGCATGAACAGCAGTGTACCGAGTACCGTCAGCAGCAGGGTAGCGCCGACCACCAGGCCGGCCCGCCAGCCCATGAACAGGCACAGCACGCCGATGACGATCGCCACGGCCAGCGCCAGGTTGACGAGAAAGCTGCCGATGGCATCGTCGACCACCCGGTGCTGCTCGTAGATCGGATGGAGCTCGACGCCTAGCGGTATTCGTTCCTGTAGCTCGTGCAGCCGGGCATCCACCGCCTGGCCCACCTCGACGATGTTGACGTCGGCCACCCCGGCCACGGCAAGCGTGAAGGCGGGCATCCCATTGAAGCGAATCAGATGATCGGGCAGCTCCGTTGCGCTGCGCCGGATCGTGGCGATATCGCCCAGGCTGATCTGCTCAGTCGTGCCGGGGCGACCGATGCGCAGCTCCTCCAGGTGAGCGGGGCTCGCTAACTGTTGGGAGAAGGCGATGCGCAGGCGGCGCTCATCCAGGGTGATGGCACCGCTCTCGGCGATGGCGCTGGCGGCACGCAGGGTTTCGATCACCTGCTCCAGCGGTACGCCGAGGCTGGCCAGGCGCTCGCTGTCGAGATCCACGTACAAGGCCTCGCTGCGCTCGCCGGCGGTGGTGACCTTGGCCACGCCGTTCACCGTCAGCAGCTCCCGACGCAGGAACCTCGACAGATCGCGAATTTCCGCATCGCTCAGTTCCGGCGCCGTGATTGCGTAGTAGATACCGTAGACGTCGCCGAAGTCGTCGTTGACCAGGGAAGGGCCGGCGCCCGGGGGCAGGCTGGCCTGGGCATCGCCGATCTTGCGGCGCAGTTCGTCCCAGAGCTGCGGCATGTTGCGGCTGGGATAGGCGCGCTTGATCTCGACCTCGACCTCGGAGATGCCAGGGCGTGAGCGCGAGCGAACGTAGTCGACGGCCGGCAGCTGCTGGATGGCCGATTCCAGCCTCTCGGTCACCTCCTGTTCGACCTGCTCGGCATTCGCTCCGGGGTAGGGTGTGGTGATGATGGCGGTCTTGAGGGTGAACGAGGGATCTTCCAGCCGGCCCAGGGTCAGCATTGCCCACAGGCCGCCCAACAGGCAGGCCAGAATGATCAGCCAGGTCTGGACGGGGCGGTCGATGGCGGTGCGGGCGATGTCCATGAACGTGTCCTAGTCGAGGCGCGTTTGGGGCTTGACCCGCATGCCGTCGCGCAGCAGGTGGGTGCCGGAAGTGACGATCGGCTCGCCTTCCGCCAGGCCGTCGAGCACCGTCACACGGTCAGACAGTGCAGCACCGAGGGTGACGGGGCGCGACGTTACCGTTTGCGACTCGGGATCGAACCTCCAGATGCGCATCTCGCCGTCGTTGCCGGGGTCCAGCGCTGAAATTGGCACCGTGACACCGGATGGCTCTGAGTCGAGCCGAGTGATGACGAGGTTCGCGGTCATGCCGGGCAACAGCTCGATCGCGTCTGGACGAGGCAGGGATACGCTGACCGGATAGCTTTGTCCTACCGGGTCGGCTTGGGGGCGGTGCTCCCGATAGCGGACCGGTAAGCGCCGTTCTGGAGCAGCCTCGAAGATGGCCACCATTCGGTACGTATCGGGATGCTCGAGGATGGCGCTGAGCCGCTCGGGCACATGAAAGCGCAGGCGAAGCTCGCTCATGTCCTGCACCCGCAATATCGGCGTGTTTGCGGCTACGGTGGCGAAGGGTTCGGCCAGCCTGCGGGTCACCAGAGCGTCGAAGGGGGCTTCGAGACGGGCATAGTCGAGCTGCCGGCGAGCCTGCTCGAGCGCCACGGTTTGGGTATGAAATTCGGCCTCTGCCTGCTCGAAGCTCGCCGTCGAGGCGGCGTTCTGGGTATGCAGTCGGCGCAGGCGCTCGTACTCCCGCCGGGCCTGCTCATGCCGCGTCTCCACCTGGCGCAGCGCCAGTTCGAAGTCGGTGGTATCAAGCATCGCCAAGGTTTCGCCGCGTGGTACGAAGGCACCTTCGCGTGGGCCCTGCTCGAGGAGTTGGCCGCCGACCTGGAAGGCCAGATCGACAGTGCTGGCGGCTTCAACACGGGCAACGAAGCGGTGGCTCGGCGCGGGGAGCGACATGGCGTTTTCCACCCGCACCGGGCGTATCACCTCCTCGCCATCGGTGCTGGCGCCTCCCTCGGTGCAGGCGGTAAGGCCCAGCGCGAGCGACAGGAAGAGCAGCATCCGTGGCCATCTGGGCAGTGGGCGTGCGAATGGAAACGCCATTGGGAGCATTTTGTTAACGCCGTTAATAGGTTTGGCTTGAATGTATTGTTAACGCTGTTAATATGTCAAGCGACAAGTGACACGAAGCGAGAATTCGCGTGACGGAAAACGACAGTGCGCCGAAGCGTAGGCGGCGGAAGAAGGAGAAGCTGAGCGTGCGGCAGATCGCCGAGGCGGCGCTGTTACTGGTGAACCGGGATGGCCTGGATGGACTGACGATGCGAGCCTTGGCCGATGCCATGGACGTGCAGGCGCCGGTGATCTACCGCCACGTGGCCGACAAGCGGCAATTGCTCGATGAAATGGCCGATGCCATCGTGGCTGCCGTTCCGCTGGGCGGGCTCGATGACGAGGATGCCTATGTCAATCTTGCCGAGTTCGTCCGGCGCCTACGGCGTACCTTGCTGAGGTATCGTGACGGTGCGCGTATCGTGGGTGGCAGCTACTCCGCCAAGCACAGCACCTTGCGCGGCGCCGAAACGCTGATGGAGCTGCTGGTGAAAGCCGGGCTCGACCGCGACCGGGCGCTCTGGGCGATGACCACGCTGCTCTCTTTCATTCTCGGCGAAACGCTAGAGCAGCAGGGGCTGCCCGACGAACCCGGCGAGGCCACGGCGACTATTACCGCTTCCCTCGGCGAGGTGCTGGCAAGTCCTGACTTCCGCCATCTCGATACGGAACTGATGGCGCGACGCTTCTTCGATTTCGACGGTCGCTTCGAATTCGGGCTCGCCATGATGCTGGCAGGAGTGCGTGAGCAGGCTGCCGGCACGGGGCGAGAGGACATCGATCTGTCTTGACGCCTCGATCATCGAGGTATAGGTTTTCACCATGACCAAAGCGAAATCCGAAGCGGCCGCTGGTCGCCGGATCCCAGACTACAGCGACCCTTCCTACTGGCGCGGCACGATCAAGATGTCGCTGTCGAAGTTCTTCGTGCTTAGCGTGCTGCACCGCAAGCCGATGCACGGCTACGAGGTGGTGCAGGCGGTGGAGAAGAGCACCAACGGTTGTTGCAGCCCTTCGGAGGGCACGGTCTATCCGGTGCTCAACGAGTTCGAAGCGGGCGGCTACCTGAGCTCCACTGCGGAGGTGGTGCAGGGGCGCTCGCGTAAGGTCTACGCGCTGACGGAGAAGGGGCGGGACGCCTTTCAGGTGGCGGTGGACGCCTGGCTGGAGGCCACGGACTGCATCGTCGAGAGCCGTCGCATGGCCGCTGGGGCAGTGAAAGGGGAGGAGCGGGAAGGATGAGCGTGAAGCGTTTTTTCAGGCCCCTATACCTCGATGATCGAGGTAGTCGATGAGCTCGCGCACCGGTGTGGTCGTCGCCCTGGGCGTCTCCCAGACGCTGGCCTGGGGCTCGACCTACTATCTTCCAGCCATCCTCGCCGTGCCCATGGCGCGAGACCTTGGCCTTGCCACGGGTACGGTATTCGCGGCCTTCTCCTCGGCATTGGTGGTGTCGGCCGTGCTGGGGCCGGCGGTGGGGAGGCGCATCGACCGTTTTGGCGGACGCGACGTGCTGGCGGCCTCGAGCCTGGTATTCGCCCTGGGTCTGCTGCTGCTGGGGTTGGCGGATGGCCCCGTGCTGCTATGGGCAGGTTGGCTGGTGATCGGCGTCGGCATGGGGATGGGACTGTACGAATCGGCTTTCTCGACCCTGGCCGGGCTCTACGGCCGCGAGGCGCGCGGCGCCATTACCGGCATCACGCTGTTGGCGGGCTTTGCCAGCACGGTGTGCTGGCCGATCACCGGCTGGCTCAACGCCGAGTTCGGCTGGCAGAGCGCCTGCTTCACCTGGGCGGCGGTACATCTGCTGCTGGGTTTGCCGCTCAACCGGCTGTTGATTCCATTCGGTATCCAGCCGCCCGCGCCTCACGCCGAGACGGCAGTTGCCGAGGCGAATTCGACCTGGCTGCCCATGGCGCTGCTGGCTTTCGTCTTCGCCGTGACCTGGTTCGTCAGTACCGCCATGGCGGCGCACCTGCCGTGGCTGCTGCAGATCGCCGGCCTCTCGCCCGCCGCCGCCATTGCCGCCGCAGCGCTGGTCGGGCCGGCCCAGGTGGCGGCACGAATGCTCGAGTTCTCGCTGCTGCAGCGCTTTCATCCCTTGCTCTCGGCCAAGCTGGCCGTTATCGCGCACCCCGTCGGCGCGCTCGGCGTGATGACGCTGGGGGCACCGCTGGCCACGCTGTTCGTGCTGCTGCACGGTGCCGGCAACGGCATTCTCACCATCGCCAAGGGCACGCTGCCGCTGGCCATTTTCGGCCCCCATGGCTATGGCCTGCGCCAGGGCGTGCTGATGGTGCCGGCACGCTTCGGCCAGGCGCTGGCGCCGCTGGCCTTCGCCCTGTTGATCGAGCGCTTCGGCACCCAGGCGCTGCTGTTCTCCTCGGCCCTGGGGCTTGCCGCCCTGGTGGCGCTGCTCGTCCTGCAAACCCACGCCCTGAAGGAGGCGACATGAGGCTTCGCACGCTCAACGACCCCGACTATCTACCGGCCCTCGACGAGCGCTTCGCTCTGCGGCAGCCCGGCCAGGGCTTGCCCGATCCGCTGGGCCATCCGCCGCGCATCCTGCTGCTCTACGGCTCGCTGCGCGAACGCTCCTATTCGCGCCTGGCGGTGGAAGAGGCTGCGCGGCTGCTGCGCTATTTCGGCGCCGAGACGCGGATCTTCGACCCTTCCGATCTGCCGTTGCCGGACCAGGTGCCGGGCGACGATCACCCGACTGTGCGGGAGCTGCGCGAGCTGGCGCTGTGGTCCGAAGGGCAGGTGTGGTGCAGCCCCGAGCGCCACGGCCAGATCACCGGCGTGATGAAAACCCAGATCGACCATCTGCCACTGAGCATGGGCGCGGTGCGGCCCACCCAGGGGCGCACCCTGGCGGTAATGCAGGTCAGCGGCGGCTCGCAGTCGTTCAACGCGGTGAACACGCTGCGCTTGCTGGGGCGCTGGATGCGCATGTTCACCATTCCCAACCAGTCCAGCGTGCCCAAGGCGTACCAGGAGTTCGACGAGGCCGGGCGCATGCGACCCTCGCCGCTCTACGACCGCATCGCCGATGTGATGGAGGAGCTGGTGCGCTTCACCGTGTTGTTACGGCCCCACGCCGAAACGCTGGTGGACCGCTACTCGGAGCGCCGTGAGGCGGCCGGTGCCAAGGCCGACCCGGTAACGGACAAGGCGGCGGTCAGTCAGGCCTCATAGCGGTGACATGCATAACGAGGCGCCAGGCGCCCCGGTGTTCGGTCGTCTGAGAGCTGTCGTCACGCCGGCTGCGTCATTCGCGACGTGGCGAACTCACGATGCAATTGCTCGACCAGCCGGTCGATGCGCGCCAGGGCGCTTTGGGTCGAGGCGGCCAGCGCCTCGCCGCCTTCCTCCTGATGCTCGATGGCGATGCTGTGAAAGCCGCCGATGCCGATGAACTGCAGCGCGGTGCGAGCGCCCGGCTCGAGATGGTTGAATGCCGCCATGCTGCGCCCTGGGTCGAAGTCGTAACCGCCGCGAGAGGAGAGCAGCACCGCATGACGCGGACGGTCGGCCAGCAGCGGCACGTAAGATTCCAGGGGCATGAAGGGGTGGGCACCGTACTGCATGTCGAAATCGACCGTGCGACCGATGCGGACGATGTTGTCGATCCAGGCCTTGAACGCGGCCGGGGGGCCGAAGTTGTACATCGGTACGCCGAGCACCAGGATGTCGGCCCGTGCGACCTCGTCCACCAGGGCATCGCTCTCTGTGAGCAATTCTCTCATCGGTTCGGTTTGCTGCTCGATGGGCGTGAAAGCGGCTTCGATCCATTCGACGCTGGTCAGTTGCGGCGGGTTGGCGCCGATATCCCGATAGACGATCTCGGCATCCGGCTCCAGAGTGCGCCAGCGGGAAACGAAGTGGTGGGTCAGCCGGCGGGTGTGCGAGCCGTGATCGTGGCTGCCGGCACGGCCGGGGCGTGGGCTGGCATCGAGGTGAAGTAAACGCGTCATGGGTTTTCTCCGTCACTGGGTGTAGGATCTATTGAATGAATTGTTCTCAGCCTTGCCTGTGGCTTGTTTCATATAAGCCTGAAGCTAGGTGGGGCGACAAACGACGATTCTTTTTCAATTTTGGAAAATAAAACTCACCCATGATGCCGCGACGACTGCCTTCTCTCTCCGCCCTGCGCGCCTTCGAGGCGGCGGCGCGCCACCTCAGCGCCAAGCGTGCTGCCGAGGAGCTCTCGGTCACGCCGACGGCGATCAGCCATCAGATCCGCCAGCTCGAGGAGAGCCTGGGCGTGGCCCTGTTCGTGCGGCGGCCGCGGCAGCTGGTGCTGACGACTCAGGGCCAGGCGCTGCTCACCGTGCTGAGCGACTCCTTCGATGCCATCGCCGAGACGGTGACCAAGCTGCGCCGTCCGCCGACGCGGCAGGCGGTAACGCTCTCGACCACTCCGGCCGTGGCAGCACGCTGGCTGCTGCCCTGGGTCTGCCTGCTGCGCGATGCCCACCCGCAGATCGACCTGAGCATTCAGGTCTCACACAAAGCGGTCGCCCTGGATGGCGTCGTCGCCGACATGGCGATTCGCTACGGTGAGGGCCCCTGGCCCGGGCTGGTCGCGGAGAAGCTTTTCGACAATGTCTTCGTGCCCGTCTGCAGCCCCGTGCTGAAGCTGCGTGAACCGGCCGAACTGGTGCGCCATACGCTGCTGCACTTCTCTTCGCCCGCGCCGTTGGACTGGGCGGCCTGGCAGCGCCAGGTCCAGGTACCGGGGCTCGACGTCAGCGCCGGACTGATGTTCTCCGACGAGACCCATGGCATCGCCGCTGCCCTGGACGGCCAGGGCATAGCCCTGATGAGCCGGTATCTGGTCGAGGAGGAGCTGCGTCAGGGGCGCCTGGTTCAGCCATTCGGCCCCGAGGTGAAGGCCGCTCCCTTCCAGCTCGTCTACCCGCCCGAGCGGCTCGAGGAGCCGGCCATCGCCGCCGTGCGCGAGTGGATCGTCGGGCTGCTGGATCCCCAAGCCAGAGAGAGCGGCTGCCGTGCGATAGTCGAGCGCCAGTCATGACGTCAGTCGTGTCAGCTTGTCGGGATTGCGCACGATGAAGATATCCGTGGCCTGGCCTGAGCGGTCGTAGCCGAAGGTCACCGTCGCGACGACACTTCCCTCTCGGTACATCATGAAGCCGGGACCGCCGTTGATGTCGGCCACGCGCCACAGATAGCCGGCCCAGTATTGGCTCAGGCGGCTGGCCAGGAAATCGAGCACGGCCGACTTGCCGTGCAGCGGCTCGAGCAGGGTGGGCACCTTGCCGCCGCCGTCGGCGCTGAGGCGGACCTCGGCCGAGAGCAGGTTGGCGAGCCGTGCCGTGGCGCCCTCGGTGATGGCGAGCCTGAACGCTTCCAGCAGCGCCTGCTGGCGTTCCCGCGGTGGCGCATGGCGCTGTTCGGCGGCCTGAAGATTGGCTCGCGCTCGGGAAACCAACTTGCGGCAGGCCGGCTCCTTGAGCTCGAGCATGGCGGCGATCTCGGCGTAGGACGTGTCGAAGATCTCATGCAGCAGGTAGGCGGCCCGCTCCTTGGGCGAGAGGCGTTCCAGCAGCAGCAGGAAGGCGGTGGAGAGCGAGTCGGCCAACTGCATGCTGCGTTCCGCATCGGATACGGCAGCGGTCGGGATGGGCTCGGGCAGCCAGGCGCCGACGTAGTCGACCCTGGCCCGGTGGGCATTGCCCAGCAGATCGAGGCAGCGTCGCGTGCAGGCGGTGGTCAGCCAGGCGTGGGGCGTATCGATGGCCTCACGATCCGCTGCCTGCCATTTGAGAAAGGTGTCCTGCACCGCATCCTCGGCGTCGGCGCGCGAGCCGAGGATGCGATAGGCCAGCCCCAGCAGCATGGGGCGGGCCTCTTCGAAGCGCAGAAAATCGGCAGAAGGCATCAGGCTGTCTCGGCTATCGGCGCTGAGCTGTCCTTGGCCCAGGCCACCGTGGCGGCGTGGATCACGGGCGGATGGGCCAGCAGGGGCGTTACCGCGGCGACATAGGCATCGTAGGCCGGCCCCTGCATGAAAGCCTGTGGATCCGCGCCGACGGCATAGCGCTGGAAGACGCGAATGGTGTCCGGATCGCTGTCATCGTAACAGTAGTAATAGGCGTCGTGGACCTGGCGCGCCTGGATGCTGGGCGCCAGGTGGGTCTCCCAGGCGCGGCGTACCTCGTCGCGCTTGCCGGGCAGTGCCCTGTGGGTGATGAACAGAGTGCTCTGGCTCATGTGTGGCTCCTGAATCGCTGAGGTAGAAGGGCGAAGGCCGAGTGGCCTTCACTGTCATGACGATTCAGGTGGGCGTAATGTGACATGCGCCTGCTCGCCTCTTGTTCGACTCAAGAGCTGAGCCAAACAGTCACTGCTCTTCTCGCTCCGGATGGAGCGGCATCAGCCGGCCACGTTCACGATAGAGCCCGATGTCGCGCAGCATACGGGCGTCGCACTCTTTCAATGCGACATGATGGCGATGGTTGGCAGAGCGGTAGCGGCCTTGCTTGAACCACGTCGCGATATTGCGCAGATTCATGTTGCCTCCCCAGAGAAGTGGCGTTGCTTTGCCACTTTCCCGCTCCGCTCCAGAAAACACACTCCGTTTATTGCCTTCGAAAGCGTTCATTGGCGAGGAGATCAGGTCAGACGAGTGCCTGTGCATCGAGAGGGGCGCCGCCCGGCGGCCAAGGTGCGGGCCTTCATCGATCTGCTGGCCGGGCGGCTGAGAGAGGAAGCCGTGCTGCGCTAGGCGGCGGCCTGCTCCTCCTTGTCGTAGTTGATCATCCAGGCGACGCCGAATTTGTCCACCAGCATGCCGAAGCGATGTGCCCAGAAGGTCTCATCGAGAGGCATCTGCACAGTGCCGTTGTCGGCCAGCGCATTGAAGAGCTTTTCGGCCTGCTCAACGGAGTCGACTCCTACCGCAATGCTGACGCCCTTGATGCCTTCATAGGGTGCAGGGCTGCAGGGGGAGTTGTCGGATGCCATCAGCAGTTGATCGCCGATGCGCAGTCGTGCGTGCATGACAAGATTGCTGGCTTCCTCAGGTATCTCCATGCCTTCGCTGGCGGGCATTTCGGCGTAGGTAGCCAGAGCCTCGAGCTTGGCGTCGAAGCAGCGCTGGTAGAACTCGAAGGCTTCGCGGCAATTGCCGTCGAAGATCAGGTAAGTGGAAAGCTGCATGGTGAATCTCCAGGGGTTGTTGTTGGTACCGCTTCCCTACATCGATTCAACATAGTCGCTTTCGACATGCCCCTTTATTTTTTAACGGCCAGTTGGCATGGCCAGACGCTGGAGGCGGGCGGCCTGCTGGGCAAGGGCGTCGCAAAGCGCCGGTGGATCGAGGATTTCGAAGTCGTAGGGCTGATGGGCGAGCTGGCGAGCGAACCAGCTCAGGCTGTCGGTACGGGCATGCAGCATCACCCCGCTTTCGTCGGGGGTGAACACGCCGATATTGCGCCCCAGCTCTTCAACGGCATGGGTAAGGTCGGTATGCAAGCGCACGCTGACGGCAATGGCGCGAGGCAGGCTGGCGATGCTGCGGGCCAGATGCTCGGCCGGGTCGAAGTCGGCCGGCCTGTCGAAGCTGGCCTCGAGCGGTGTGGCCTCAATGATGCGATCGAGACGGAAGCTGCGCAGGTCGCGACGCAGATGACACCAGCCGCTGACGTACCAGCGCCCGCCGCGGAAGACCAAGCCGTAGGGGTTGAGCACGCGCCGGGTGGCTTGGTTGCGGTCGTCCCGGTAGTCGAGCCGGACCCGCTGACGTGCCTGGGTGGCGGTGGCGAACAATAGCAGGAGGCGCTCGTCGCCCGGCGCTCTGGCTGCAGGCAATTCCAGCCGGGCGCTCTCGCTCAGTGCCTGTGCTTGCTGTTTCAGCCTGGCGGGCATGACCCGTTCCATCTTGGCCCGCGCGGTATCCAGCGCCGGGGCCGTTTCGGCAATGCCTAACCCTTGGGCGGCGAGCAGCCCCAACGAGACAGCCAGCGCCTCTTCGCTGGTCAGCATCAGCGGTGGCAGCTTGAAGCCCGGCATCAGGCGGTAGCCGCCGTACCGTCCCCGCTCGGTGGTGACGGGAATACCGAGCTCTTCCAGGGCCTGGATGTAGCGCCGCAGCGTACGGCGGTCGACCCCCAGCCGTTCGGCCAGCTCCCGGCCGCTCATGTGGCGGTGGGCCTGCAGCAGTTCGAGCAGTGTCAGCACGCGAACGGTGGGATTGGCCACGCTGAAGGTTCCTGTTTTAAATAGGACATGATTCGCCCTATTTAGCCATTACCTTGCTGACAAGGCCAGGCGCAGAGGGCGCTGGCTTTGTTCACTCAGCAAGGAGTAAGACAATGGAACCCATTCTTTTCTATGGCGTACCGCAAGGTTGTTCGTTCGGCTCTATCGTGGCGCTCGAGTGGCTGGGCAAGCCCTATCGGCTGTGCCGCATGGAAATGATGGAGCAGCCGTGGGATGCACGCTTTGCCAAGGTCAATCCGCGCTTCAAAACCCCGGCGCTGCTCACCGAAGACGATGAAACGCTGAGCGAAAGCCTGGCCATTCTGCTGCATGCGGCATCGCGCAACCCCGAGCACCCGCTTGGCGTTCGCCACGGCAGCGCGGAAGCCGATCGGCTGCACCAGATGCTGTCCTATCTGGTCTCGGATTTCTTCGCCGCCTTCAATCCGCTGTGGGTGCTGTATGACGGTGCCGCTGGCATTGGTCCGCTGGCTGACAAAGGCGTCGACGCCAGTCATCAGGAACTGCTGCTGACGGTCGCCCGCACCGACATCGCCGAGCAGTGCGCCTATCTCAATGGCCTGCTCGCTGATCGGCAATGGCTGCTGGGCGAGCGCAGCGTTGCCGATGCCTACCTCGCCGGTGTCGGCCGCTGGGTGGCGTACCACAACCGCAACTACGGGCTGTTTGAGCTGGAAGGTGCGTACCAGAATTTGGCGGGCTACCTGCGCCGGCTGGACGACGACCCGGCAGTGCAGTTCGCCCGCGCCATCGAGCGCGGCGAGCAGCCGGCGGGGCGGGGCCACTTCAAGGGGCATGTGAGCCTGCGGGAGTTGGAGTCGCGACTGGTTGCCTAGGCAAGCACAAGCTGAGAAAGCCAAGCGCCGCCGAGCACGCTAAGATCAGGCGAAGCCCCGGCGGCGCTCGACTCGATGGAGGAGCGATATGTACCTATCGGCGCAGGATATCGAAGCTCTTGAGGGCATAAGGAAGGTGCACTTCCTCAATGCTCAGGCCGTGCGCATCAACAAGTCGCTGGGGGATGCCGTGGGCATGACTCGGCTCGGGATACATCACATCAGCGTGCCGCCTGGGCATTTCTCGACCGAATACCATTTGCATCATTACGAGGAAGAAGCCATCTACGTTCTCTCGGGGCGTGGGGTGGCCACCATCGGCGAGCGCAAGCAGCCGATCGGCCCCGGCGACTTCATCGGTTGTCCCACCAATGGCGTGGCCCATGAGATGTACAACGACGGCGACGAACCGCTGGTATGCCTGGTGGTAGGCCAGCGGCTGGCGCAGGACGTTTCCGACTACCCGCGTCTGGGCAAGCGGCTGTATCGCAACAGCGGCGAATGGAACCTGGTCGATCACGATGCCATCGAACATGTGCCTCGGTAGCTCGTTGCCCTGCTGTGTTCGAAGCGTCCTGGTAAGTAAGGACTTACCGGGGCGGGGCTTGGCTCGTCTGGGACAAGATTGATCTTCACACGAATCGTGCTATGTTCGTCAGGTCTGGCAACCGCAACGAGACTGCTTTGACATGACCTTGCCGATACGCACTTCGCTCTCCACACCGATGGCCGTCCTGGCCATGGCGTCGGTGCGTGCGGCATCGCCACCCCCCGTTTCACCTGTCGCTCCGCCGTTCGGCGTTTCGCCGCCAGCGGGGCTCGGCGTGGCCGGCGTTTCTCCGCCGCCCATGCGCGCTCTGGGCTGACTCCCAGCCCACCAAGCTGCCTCAGCTTTTGTCGTTCGGCATCGCCTGCTCGATGCCGGCTGAGGCCTGTGCGTTTCTGGACAGGTGATTTCATCATGATGAATCCTTCCGTTGCCTGGGCCGCCCATGCGTCCACGGCGCTCTTCGTGCTGCTGTGGGGCAGTGGCGCCATCTTCACCAAGTGGGGGCTGGAACATGCTCCGGCCTTTGCCTTTCTGCTGCTGCGCTTTTCTCTGGCGCTGCTGTGTCTCGCGCTCATTGGGATATACCGACGACGCTGGCTGCCTCAGCCGGGGTCGCGTATCTACGTCGTTGCCACGGGACTGCTGATGGTCGGGGCCTATTCGATCTGCTACTTCCTGGCCATGGCGCAGGGCATCACACCCGGTGTGCTGGCCACCGTGCTGGGCATACAGCCGATTCTCACCCTGATGCTGCTGGAGCGTCGCTTCGCCCCGGCACGAATGGCGGGGCTCTGCGTGGCGCTGTTGGGACTGGTGCTGGTGGTCTATCAGAGTGTGGTGCTGGTGCGCTTTTCCCTGGCGGGAGTGGGCTTCGCTCTGGGGGCGCTGGGCTGCATGACGGTGGGCGCCATCATGCAGAAGCGTATCCGACAAGCGCCCGGCGAGGTGTTGCCGCTACAGTACCTGGCCAGCCTGGTGCTGTGCCTGCCCTTCGCTGCGGTCCAGCCGGTGGCGTTTGCGCCTGCCTGGGAATTCCTGATACCGCTGCTGTGGCTGGCACTGGTCATCTCGGTGGTAGCGCAGCTGCTGCTCTATCGGCTGATCCAGGCCGGCAATCTGGTCAACGTAGCCAGCCTGTTCTATCTGGTGCCGGCGGTCACAGCTCTGATGGATTACCTGTTCCTGGGCAACGCGCTGCCCATGCTCAGCCTGGTGGGCATGGCGCTTATCCTGCTGGGGCTGGCACTGGTGTTCCGCCAGCCGGTAGCGACGTCGCAGCGATAGGGTAGGCCAGGCCGCGGGCGTTCATGGAGTGTCATGGCGTTCGCGGCTGTCGGCGGGCGCCTGGTCGCGTTCGTGCATGCCGTAGTCGCGCATCACCGTAGCCACGCGCAGGCGATAGTCGTCGAAGACCACATTGCGGCCTTGAGCCTGGGCCGCACGGTGGCGCTCGAGCTGGCGCCACTGAGCGACGGCCTGCTCATCGCGCCAGAAGGAGAGCGAGAGGATCTTGCCCGGCTGGATTAGGCTCTCGAAGCGTTCGATGGAGATGAATCCGTCGATTTCGTCGAGCAGCGGCCGCAGGCTGGCGGCGATATCGAAGTAGGTCTCGTGGTGCTCGGGATTGGGAGTGGCTTCGAAGATTACTGCGATCATTGGGAATCTCCTGTATCTGCGATTGAGCGACTGACTGCTCTGCGCAAGATGTCCAAGGGGTGAAGTCAGATTGTGTCCCGTTGGCCTATGCTTGTCAGACATAAACAGTTAGGTGGAGAGCTAACGATGGTTGAGCCGGACCTGTCACGTCTTGCCCGCACCATTGGCGACCCGACCCGCATGGGTATGCTCGCCTTGCTGATGGAAGGGCGGGCATTGACCGCCAAGGAGCTGGCCTACGGCTGCGGCGTGCAGCCGGGCACGGCGACTGAGCATCTCAAGAGACTTCAGCGCGATAGCCTGATCGAGTCGACGGCTCAAGGGCGGCACAAGTACTACCGCTTGGCGTCGGTGGAGGTGGCGCATGCCGTCGAGGCGCTGATGGTAGTGGCCAAACCGATGAAGGTGGCGTCGCCGTGCAGGCGACCGGCCGGCGCCATGGGGGCTGCGCGATTCTGTTACGACCACCTGGCCGGGGAGTTGGGCACACGGCTGACGGCAGTACTGCTCGAAAGGGAGTACTTGGTCTGCAACGGCGAGGCCATGGACGTGACCGAGCGAGGTAAGGCCTGGTTCACCGACTTCGGCATCGATATCGCTACTCTGCGCAAGCGCCGTCGACGTTTTGCCTACCCCTGCCTCGACTGGAGCGAACGGCGTGATCATCTCGGTGGTGCGTTGGGGGCCGCCATGGCCGAGCGCATGCTGGAACTCGGCTGGATCGACCGGCAGAAGCACTCGCGCGTGGTGAGCATCAGCGAGCTGGGGCATCAGGCGCTGGCGAGTGAGTTCGGGTTCGTGATCGATGCGTCGACGACTGATCAAGCGGTCGCGATCTCGTCGTAGCCGCGATTCAGGAACTGCACGAAGCAGAAGCCGTGACCAAAAGGGTCGGCCATCAGCGCCAGCTTGCCCCAGCGATCGGTGACGATGGGTTGCTCCTGGGTGGCGCCTGCGGCGATGGCACGCTCCACTGCGGCGTCGATGTCATTCACTACCACGTCCAGATGCACCGGTGTCCAGTGGCGCGTGTAGTGGCGCTGCGCGCCGGGTACGGGCTCTCCTGCAGCATAGGCCGCTGAGCCGCTGGCCTTGACCAGCAGGTAGATCGGCGCCGGGCCGCCGATCATCTCCACGCCGTCATCGCCGAAGCGGCGGCCGACCTCGAGGCCGAAGGCGTGGACGTAGAAGTCGATGCCGCGCTCCAGATCGTCCACGTCCAGATTGACGAGAAAATCCATGCTGCCTCCTGCCAATGAGCCAGGCCAACCCGGCCAAGTGCGAAAAGATAGGCCCTGCCCGGTAAGTAAGTGCTTGCCGGGGGTGGTGTCGTCTGGGAAGGGTAGCAGGCCGATGCGGTTAAAAAGGTCAATTTTTTTCAATACTCAACGCGGCTGTCCTTGCAGGCTTCAGAACCAATAAGGAGCCGCCATTATGTCCATGAAAACCGTCATCATCCTTTCTGACAGCTTGTCTGCTGGCCTTGCATCCAACTTTGCTGCCGTCCTTGGCATGAGCCTTGGGAAGCAGGTGCCCGACTTGGTGGGAAGCGATACGACCTCCGCCGATGGCATTCTGCTCAAAGGCATTACCACAGTGCCCCTACCTATTCTCTGCGCTCCTGAGAGTGATCTGCCCGCTCTCTTTGATGCTGCAGAGGAATTACCGATTCGTTTTGCCTATATGCGCGCTGCATTCGAGGCGAATGACTATGCGGACTACATGCTGCGCATCACTTCAACTTCATTCAGTGAGCAAGTGCCCCAGGGAATCCTGTTGGCCGGGCCGAGGAAGGCGGTGGCTCGTATATGCGGTCAATTACCCTTGCTGCGTTAAGGAAACATTGCACAAATGCCTGCGCGAGCGAATCGCTGCGTTGCGCGGCGCCGAAGCGTCGGACCGTCGGAATCCTCACATATACCCCATATGCTCCGGTTCCTGTGCTCCGTGCGCCTTGCGCTTCATCTCGCTCGCCGATTTGTTCAGCGTCTCCTTAAGCGCCCTATTGGTTGAAGGGGCTAGCGCCCAGTGGGGCTACTCAGGTAGCGGTGCCGTAAGGCGGCATCGCTACCTGACAATTCATGTACGGCTGATGGAGACGCCACCGTCGACCAGCATTGCGGTGCCGGTAACGAAGCTGGCGTCGTCGGAAGCCAGATAGAGCGCCGCTCGGGCGATCTCTTCCGGTACGGCCATGCGTTTGAGTGCGTGCAGGTTCTCGACGAAGGCCAGGACTTCCGGTCCGGCATCCGGGGCGTTGGTGATGCTGGCAGGCGTGTCGGTGCCACCGGGCAGCAGGGCGTTGACGCGTATCCCATGGGACCCCAGCTCCGTCGCCAGACATTTCATCATTCCCAGCAGGCCGGCCTTGCTGGCGGCGTAGGCGGACATGCCGGGCATGCCGACGGTATGACCGACGAAGCTCGAGGTGAACAACAG
>MTEV01008296.1_pt1 | contig 50701 bp, 54 predicted proteins | sample 1042711 | NCBI WGS metagenome assembly MTEV01 (sample SAMN06185812, study PRJNA358809) | soil metagenome | isolation source: soil bioaugmentation with soil previously exposed to atrazine | place: India | collected 2015-05-23 | reverse complement strand
CCGCGGTCGAGGCACTCGACCGCGGCCAGATGGAAACCCTGTTCACCCAGAGCCTGGCGCTCTACCCCGTGACCACTTGCCTGACGGAGCTGTGGCAGCCGGTGACACGCGAGCTCGAGGAGCGCTGGCGCGACCAGCTCGGCGCCAGCCTGCAGCGCCGCTGCCTGGAGTCCTTCCTGCGCACCCGCATCGGCATACGTCTCTACCACGCCAACCAGCTCGCCAGAGGGCCGTTACTGCTGATCGTACCGCTGCCCGACGACCCGGGGACGCTGTGGCTGCTGCTGGCCGCCCTGGCCGCCAGCGATGCCGGCTATCGCATCCAGCTGCTCGACAGCGCCTTGCCCTTCAGCGAACTTCCCCTGGCCGTCGAGCGCTTGCAGGCAGCGGCAGTGCTGCTGGTCAGCGGCCGGGCCGAGCGGGCCGACCTGATTCGCCGCCAGCTGCCACGGCTGGCCGAGCAGCTCGACGCCCCGCTGGGACTGTGCGGCCCCGTGGCGCGCATCCGTGACGGCGACCTGGCCGACAGCCTGGTGGAACTGCTGGGCGACGACCTGCCTCAGGCCATGGCGCGCCTGCGGTCGTTGATCCAGGACGCCTGACTCTCGGCGAGGCGACCGCCATGACCCGTGCATTGGTATGGTTTCGCAGCGACCTGCGCATTCATGACAACACGGCGCTGGCAGCCGCAACGCGCCGCGGCCCGGTGGTCGCCGTCTTTCTGCGCAGCCTGCCGCACTGGCAGCGCCATGGGCACGGCGCCAACAAGCTCGACTTCTGGCATCGCGGCGTCGTCGCCCTGAAGGAAGGCTTGGCCGGCCTCGGCATCCCGCTGCTGCACCGGGACATTGCCGGCTTCGACGACGCCCCTGCCGCGCTGCTGCAGATCGCGCGCGAGATCGGCGCCGACGAGCTGCACTTCAACCTTGAGTACCCGCTGGACGAGCAGCGTCGCGACCGGGCCGTGGCAAGGGCCTTTGCCGACGCCGGCCTCACGGCCAGGGGCCACCACGACAGCGTGGCCTTCGCCCCAGGCGAACTGCTGACCGGCAAGGGCGACTTCTATGGCGTATTCACCCCCTTCGCGCGGGCCTGGCAGCGCCAGCTGACGCCCGAGCGTCTGGCGCTGCGGGAGACACCGGCGCCGCAGCCATCCCCGGGTATCGCCGCCGAGCGGGTCGAACCGCCCACGCTGCCCGCGCCCCCCGTCGATGCCGAGCGCTGGCCCGCGGGCGAGGCCGCGGCGGCCGACCGCCTGGAGCGCTTCCTGCGCTTCCGGGCCCGCCACTACGCCACCCAGCGTGACTTTCCGGGCCTGGCCGGGACCAGTGAACTATCCCCCTACCTGGCCTTGGGCATGATCTCGCATCGTCAGTGCCTGCAGGCGGCGCTGAGCGAAAACGACGGCAGTCTGGCGGAAGGCGATGCCGGCATCGTCAGCTGGGTCAACGAACTGGTGTGGCGTGAGTTCTACCACCACGTGGCGACGGGCTTCCCCCGGGTCTGCCGCCACCGGGCGTTCCAGCGCCACACCGAGGCGTTGGCCTGGCAGGATGACGAAGCCGGCTTCCATGCCTGGTGCGAGGGGCGTACCGGCTACCCCATCGTCGACGCTGCCATGCGCCAGTTGGTCCGCACCGGCTGGATGCACAATCGCCTGCGCATGATCGCGGCGATGTTCCTGAGCAAGCATCTGTTGATCGACTGGCGACGAGGCGAAGCGTTCTTCCTGCAGCATCTGGTGGACGGCGAGTTCTGTGCCAACAACGGCGGCTGGCAGTGGGCCGCCTCCACCGGCACCGATGCGGCGCCCTACTTCCGCATCTTCAACCCCACCACCCAATCGCGCCGCTTCGATGCGGACGCCCGCTTCATCGCCGAGTACGTGCCCGAACTGGCGGAACTGCCGCCCCGGGATCGCCACTCCCCCAGCGTCGCACAGTGCAAGCAGGTGGGATATCCCCGCCCCATCGTCGATCACAAGGCGGCCCGCGCTCGCGCGCTGGAGGCTTTCAAGTCGCTGCCACCCGGCACCTGACCACACGCATTACCCTCGACCACGGAGATATCGCCATGCACCGGGACGACCCCCTGGCGGCCTTCTGCGCCGCCTTCAATAAACTAGACAAAAACTGTACAGAATTATTGTACGAGTTATATACTCGCGATGTGACCTTCATCGATCCATTCCATCGGATCGAGGGGGTGGAAGCGCTCGAGGCGCACTTCCTCAAGCTGTACGACAACGTGACAGAGTGCCGCTTCGTCTTTCACGACAGCGTGAGGGTGGAGCAACAGGCCTATGTCACCTGGACCATGCAGTTGAGACATCCGCGCCTGGCCGGGGGCAACTCCGTCGCCGTGGAAGGCTGCTCGCAGCTGACCTTCTCGACCCGTCATCCCGGGCGCGTCAGTCGGCATCGCGACTACTTCGACGCCGGCGCGATGCTCTACGAGCAGCTGCCCGTCCTCGGCGGAATGGTGCGCTGGCTGAAGCGACGGATGGCGAACTAGCGCACGGGCTCACGCAGCGAGGAGCAGGCATGACGTCTCCCAACGAAACACGGCGGATCTGGCTGACCGGCGCCACCTCGGGCATCGGTCGTGCCGTGGCGCTGCGCCTGCTCGACCGGGGCCACCTGGTCGCGCTGAGCGGCCGCAGCGAGCCGGCGCTCAAGGCGCTGTGCGAGGGTCGAAACAATGCCTTGCCGCTGCCCCTCGACGTGACCGACCGTGGCGCCGTCGAAGCGGCCGGTCGCCACCTGGGCGATCTCTTCGGTCGCCTCGACCTGGCGGTGCTAAACGCCGGCACCTGCGAATACCTCGATGCGCCACACCTGGACAGCGCTCTCGTCGAGCGCGTCTTTGCGGTCAACTTCTTCGGTGCAGTGTATTGCATCAGCGCCGCGCTGCCGCTGCTGCGCCAGGCTCGTCAGACCGGCAGGCGCCCCCAGCTGGCGGCGACCTCGAGCGCCGCGGCCTACCTGGCGCTGCCGCGGGCCGAAGCCTACGGCGCCTCGAAGGCCGCCCTGAGCCACTATCTCGAGTCGCTGCGCCTGGACCTGGCCCATGAGGGCATCGACGTCAGCGTGATACATCCCGGCTTCGTCGCCACGCCGCTGACCGCGCGCAACGACTTCGCCATGCCCATGCGAATTTCGGCCGAAGCGGCGGCCCAGGCCATCGTCACCGGCCTGGAGAAGCGTCGCCTCGACATTCACTTTCCCCGCCGCTTCACCTACGGCCTCCGCCTGCTCGGCTTGCTGCCGCCGCCGCTGCGTTATCGCCTGGGCAAACGGCTGGTGCGTCATCCCGCCATGGAGACCTGACCCATGACCGCCTCGTTTCAGCCCGGCCCGGCCGCTCCCAACCAGCGCATCGCCGTGGTGGGCAGCGGCATCAGCGGCATGGCCGCTGCCTGGTACCTCAGCGCCCGTCATCAGGTCACCCTGTTCGAGGCGGCGGAGCGGCTGGGCGGACATACCGCCACCGTGGACGTCGAACTCGACCGGCGCCACTACGCCATCGACACCGGTTTCATCGTCTTCAACGACCGTACCTACCCGCACTTCCAGCGCCTGCTCACACAGCTCGACGTGGCCGTGCAGCCCACCGAGATGAGCTTTTCCGTGCACGAGACGCAGCGGGACTTCGAATACAACGGCCATACCCTCGGCTCGCTGTTCGCGCAGCGTCGCCACCTCACCAGCCCGCGCTTTTACCGCCTGCTGGCCGACATTTTGCGCTTCAATCGCCAGGCCAGCGACGACCTCAGGTACGAGCGGCTGCCGGCGGCGCTGACCCTGGCCGAGTATCTCGACACCTGGAGCTTCGGCAGCGACTTCCAGCGCCGCTACCTGCTGCCCATGGGCGCGGCCATCTGGTCGGCAAGCCTGGGGGAGATGCGCCGCATGCCGGCGCTGTTCTTCGTTCGCTTCTTCCATCATCACGGCCTGCTGTCGCTGCGCCAGCGCCCCCAGTGGTACACCCTGGTCGGCGGTTCACGCACCTACATCCCCGGCCTGACGGCGCCCTACGCCGAGCGGATCCGGCTCGCCACGCCGGTACGAGGCATTCGCCGCCGCCCCAACGGCGTCGTGCTGACCACCTCGCGGGGCCAGGAAGGGTTCGATCAGGTGGTGCTGGCCTGCCACGCCGACGAGGCGCTGCGGTTGCTCGAGGATGCCAGCCTGGCCGAGCGAGAGGTGCTGGGCGCACTGCCCTACGCCGACAACGAAGTGGTACTGCACACCGACACCCGTCTGCTGCCGCGGCGCCCACGCGCGTGGGCCAGCTGGAACTACCGCCTGGACGGTCGCGGCGACGATGCTCGCGCTTCGGTGACCTACAACATGAACATCCTGCAGCGGCTCGAGGCGTCGCACACCTTCTGCGTCACCCTCAACGACACCGGCGCCATCGACCCTGGCAAAGTGCTGGGGCGCTTTCGCTACGCCCACCCTCAGTTCAGCCTGGCCGGTCAGCACGCCCAGGCCCGGCATGGCGAGATCTCGAGCTGCCCACTACGTACCCACTACTGCGGCGCCTACTGGCGCAACGGCTTTCACGAAGATGGAGTATGGAGCGCGCTGCGGGTGGCCCACGCGCTGGGCTGCGACGAAAACGGCACGCGCGCCTTGGGCACGCCCAGCATGGCAGCGGTCAGCCCATGACGGCCCATCCGCGCTCGCGTGTCTGCCATGGCAGGCTGCAGCATCGTCGCCACCTGCCCCGCCGTCATCGCTTCGAATATGCGGTGTGGATGATGTGGCTCGACCTCGACGAGCTTCCCGGGCTGTTCGACGGCGTACCGGGCTTCAGCGCCCGCCGCCCGGCCCTGGCCCGCTTTCGTCGCGAGGACTATCTGACGCCGTTCGCCCCACCTCTGGCCGAGGTGGCACGGGCCGAGGTGTGCCGCCAGCTCGGCCAGGCGCCCCAAGGGCGGGTCTGCCTGCTCACCCAACTGCGCACGCTGGGCTCGGGCTTCAACCCCATCTCGCTCTACTACCTCTATCACCGCGAGGTGGAGGGCGGCGCCCTGGGCGCCGTGCTGGGCGAGGTGACCAACACGCCATGGCGGGAGCGAACTCGCTATGCCTGTGCCGTGGAGCCGGGGCGGCATGCCCACGCCGCCGAGTTCACCAAGAGCCTGCATGTCTCGCCCTTCATGCCGCTGGACATGACCTACCGCTGGCGCTTCGACACCCCGGGCGAGACGCTGGCCCTGCACATGGAGACCTGGCGTCAGGGAGAGCGTCACTTCGATGCCAGTCTGACCCTGACGATGCGCCCCGCGACGCGCTCGGCGCTGCTCGCCGCCCTGGCACGCCAGCCCTGGATGAATCTCAAGACCCTCGCTGCCATCCACTACGAGGCACTCAGGCTCTGGGCCAAGGGGGTACCCGTCCACGACCACCCACAGCGCAAGGAGACCACGCCGTGAACATGCTCCGCACTCACCCCGAGCGGCCGCTGCCCGAATCCGAATCGGCCCTGATACGCTGGCTCCGGCCGCGCATGCTGGCTCAGCTCGGCAGCCTGGAGGGCGGCACCATCACATTGATCGAGGGCAGCCAGTGTCACCGATTGGGACAGGGTGGCCCGCTGCAGGTCACGCTGGTGGTGCGTCGGGCGAGGGCATGGCGGCGGCTGGCGCTGGGGGGCAGCCTCGGCGCAGCCGAAGCCTACGTCGACGGCGACTGGGACGTCGACGACCTGGTCAGCCTGATTCGGCTATGTGCCATCAACATGGAGCAGCTCGACGGCGATGTGGGCTCGCAAGTGGCGCGGGCAGGCATCTGGCTGGCCAGCCTGGGCCAACGACTGCTGGGCAACACGCGAAGCCGCGCCCGGCGCAACATTGCCGCTCACTACGACATCGGCAACGAGCTTTTCGCCCTGTTCCTCGATCAGCGTCATTGGATGTATTCGAGCGCCGTCTTCCCGCATCCGGAAGCCAGCCTGGAGGCGGCCTCGACCCACAAGCTCGACCTGCTGCTGACCCAACTCGACGTGCAGCCGCAGCATCATCTGCTGGAGATCGGCACCGGCTGGGGCGGCCTGGCCATCCATGCCGCTCTGACCCGCGGCTGCCGGGTCACCACCACGACCATTTCCGGCGAGCAATATCGGCATGCGCGGCAGCGCGTGCGCGAAGCGGGCCTGGAGTCCCGGGTCGAGGTGCTGCAACGGGACTACCGCGAACTCGAAGGCCGCTATGACCGCCTGATCTCGGTGGAGATGATCGAGGCCGTCGGCCATCAGTACCTGGACACCTACCTGGCCACGCTGGATCGACTGCTGGCGGACGACGGCATGGCCATGCTGCAGGCCATCACCATTCGCGACCAGCGCTACGAGGCGGCCAGGCGGGAGGTGGACTTCATCAAGCGCCACGTCTTCCCCGGCGGCTTTCTTCCTTCGCACCGCGCCATACTCGACGGCCTGACCCGGCGCACCTCGCTCAACCTGGTGGCCCTGCAGGAGATCGGCTCCCACTACGCCCGCACGCTGCGCGAGTGGCGTCACCGCTTCGACGCCAACCTGGATACCGTGCAGCGGCTGGGCTACGACGAGCGCTTCATTCGCCTGTGGCGCTACTACCTGTGCTACTGCGAAGCGGGGTTCACCGAACGTACCATCGGCACCAGCCAGCTGCTGCTGGCCAAACCCGGCGCGCGCCCCACGGCGTGGTCCTGGCATGGCACCCTGAAGTGAGCCCAGCGCCATGCAGCTAGCTCGGCGCTATGCAGTGGGCTCGGCGCGTAGCATCAGCCCCGCCGAATCGGTCTTGAGCGCCTGCCACTGGGCCTCGATCACCTCCGCCGGCCCCGGCCGGGAGTAGAGATACCCCTGCACCAGGCGGCAGCCGGCCCGCTGCAGAAAGTCGAGCTGCCCGCGGGTTTCCACGCCCTCGGCCACCACGTCGAGTGCCAGACCACGCGCCATGGCCAGCACCGCGCTGACGATGGCGGCATCGGCGGGATCGTCGGGCAGCGAGTGGATGAAGGCGCGATCGAGCTTGAGCTTGTCCAGCGGCAGGTTCTTCAGATAGCTCAGCGATGAATAGCCCATACCGAAGTCGTCGATGGCGATGCGATGCCCCTTGGCGCGCAGCGCTTCCAGCCGCGGCACGATGTCGCCGGCGCGCTCGTCGAGCAGCACCGACTCCGTGAGCTCCAGCCCCAGTTGGGCGGGCTCGATGCCATGCCGGGCCAGGCCAGAGGCGAGTGCCGCTTCCAGTTCGCCCTGAAACATCTGGATCGCCGAGATATTGATCCATACCGGCAGCTGCGGGAGCCCCATCTCGCGCCAGCGCGCCATTTGCGCCAGCGCCTCGTCGATCACCCAGTTGCCCAGCGGCCCCATCAGCCCGTGGCGTTCGGCCAACGGGATGAAGTCGCCGGGCGAGACCATGCCGTGCTCCGGGTGCCGCCAGCGCAGCAGCGCCTCCATGCCGACCACGGCCCCGTCCATCACGCGATGCTGGGTCTGGTAGTGGAGCTCGAGCTGTTCGCCGTTGGCCAGGGCGTCGCGCAGGCTGTAGACCAGCGCCATCTGCGGTGAGTCCTGCACGTCGAGGGCCGGACGAAAGCGCCGACTGACGTTGCGCCCATGGCGCTTGGCGGAATAGAGCGCCGACTCCAGGCGCTGAAACAGCACGCCGGACTCCTTGCCGTCCTCCGGTGCCCGACAGCTGCCGATGGAGAGTCCCAGACGCAGGGTCTTGCTGCCGACCTCGAACGGCTCTCCCAGGTGGTCGCGCAGGCCGGCGATCCAATTGTCGTGATCGTCGAAGGTGGTGGTGCGAATGGCCAGGAATTCGTCGCCGCCCAGACGCCCCACGACACCGCCCGCTACATGGTGCGCCAGACGCTGGCCGAAGCGGGCCAGCAAGCGGTCGCCCTGCTCCACGCCCAGGCTGTCGTTGACCGACTTGAAACCGTCGATATCGATGATCGCCATGTCGAGGCTTTCGCCGGCGCGCAGATGGCGCAGACGCGAGGTCATCAGGTCGTGCAGGCGGCGGCGGTTGGGTAGCCCGGTGAGGGGATCCTCGAAGCCGATGCGTCGCAGGTCCTGCTCACGGGCCTTGTGCACCGAGATGTCGGTGAAGGTACCGACATAATGAGTGATGCGACCGCGGCCGTCGGTCACCGCCTTGACCCGCAGCCACTCGGGGAATTCGTTCCCCTGCTTGCGCCGATTCCAGATTTCACCCTCCCAGCGCCCCTTGCTGTGCAGGGTCTGCCAGAAACGCTTGAAGAAGGCCGCATCATGACGCGCCGCCGCCAGGCTGGCGGCATTGAGCCCGCGAATCTCGTCTTCGGTGAAGCCGGTGATCCGGGTAAAGGCGGGATTGACGGCGAGGATGCGATTGTCGGCATCGGTGATCTGCACGCCCTCTTCGGAAAGCATCAGCGCCTGCTGCATCAGGTCGGCGTGCTGGCGATCGCGCTTGATCTGACGCCAAGCCACCCACAGACCGGTAGCCACAATACCGACCGCCACCGTCCGCAAACCGGGGTCGGGCAGCCAGATGCAGGCCGGCAGCGCTACCAAGGCAGCCCAGAGCAGCGGTCGGTTGAAGGCGGAAGATGGCCGCATGTGTGATCCCGCAATGACGGTGGTGAGAGTAAAGTGCGCCCATGCAATGCATCGACCCTGCATTCAGTATCGACACTTGACGCCGACACTTTAATCCGTGGTGAAGGTCGCGTCATGCCTGACGTGCAATCGAGGGCCACGGCCAGTAGACTAGGCAGGGCCGCCCGGGCGGGTCGGCTCTGCGCCAAGCCGCCGCTGCACTGCATGCGGAAAGGCCCATTACAACTGTGACTCGGAACGACTCAGTGACCAAGCAACACTCTTTCGAACGCGAAGAACTGCTGGCATGTAGCCGCGGCGAGCTTTTCGGCCCCGGCAACGCCCAGCTGCCGGCGCCCAACATGTTGATGCTCGATCGCATCACCCGCATCTACGAGGACGGTGGTGACTTCGGCAAGGGCGAGCTGATCGCCGAGCTGGATATCCATCCCGACCTGTGGTTCTTCGACTGCCATTTTCCCGGCGACCCGGTCATGCCCGGCTGCCTGGGGCTCGATGCCATGTGGCAACTGGTCGGCTTCTACCTGGGCTGGTTGGGCAATCCCGGCCGCGGCCGCGCCTTGGGCTGTGGGGAGGTGAAGTTCACCGGCCAGATCCTGCCCGACGCCAAGAAGGTCACCTACAAGATCGACATCAAGCGCATCATCACCCGGCGTCTTATTCTCGGCATCGCCGATGGCACCGTGTCGGTCGATGGCCGCGATATCTACCAGGCCACCGATCTGCGCGTCGGTCTGTTCACCTCTACCGCGAATTTCTGATACAGGAGGCTTCCATGCGACGAGTGGTAGTCACCGGCCTGGGCATCGTATCCTGCCTGGGCAACGACCCGCAGGCGGTCGTCGAGGCGCTCCGGAATGGGCGCTCGGGCATTCGCTTCAAGGAGGAGTACGCTGAACTTGGCTTTCGCAGCCATGTCGCCGGGGTCGTGGACATCGATCTCGACGCCCTGATCGACCGCAAGCTACGCCGCTTCATGGGTGATGCCGCGGCCTACGCCTATGTCAGCATGGCACAGGCCATCGAGGACGCCGGGCTCACCCCCGAGCAGGTATCGAACGAGCGCACAGGACTCATCGCCGGCTCAGGCGGCGCCTCGAGCGCCAACCAGGTCGAAGCGGCCGACGTCATGCGCGAGAAGGGCCTGCGCCGGGTCGGCCCCTACCGGGTCACCCGCACCATGGGCAGCACCGTCTCGGCGTGTCTCGCCACGCCGTTCAAGATCAAGGGGGTCAACTACTCGATCTCCTCCGCCTGCGCCACCTCGGCCCACTGCATCGGCAACGCCATGGAGCAGATCCAACTGGGCAAGCAGGACATCGTCTTCGCCGGCGGCGGCGAGGAGGAGCACTGGACGCTGTCGTGCCTGTTCGACGCCATGGGCGCGCTCTCGACCCAATACAACGAGACACCGGAAAAGGCCTCGCGCCCCTATGACAAGGCCCGCGACGGCTTCGTCATCGCCGGCGGCGGCGGCATGCTGGTGCTCGAGGAACTCGAACACGCCAAGGCACGCGGGGCCAAGATCTACGCCGAGCTGGTCGGCTACGGTGCTACCTCCGACGGCCACGACATGGTCGCCCCTTCCGGCGAGGGCGCGGTACGCTGCATGCGTCAGGCCATGGCCGGCGTCGACGGCGCCATCGACTACATCAATACCCACGGCACCTCGACGCCGGTGGGCGATGTGGCCGAACTCAAGGCCATTCGCGAGGTCTTTGGCGACTCCACGCCGCCCATGAGCTCCACCAAGTCGTTGACCGGCCACTCCCTGGGTGCCACCGGCGTGCAGGAGACCATCTATTCCCTGCTGATGATGGAGCACGGCTTCATTGCCGCCTCGGCGAACGTGGAAGAGCTCGACGATCAGGCGGCCGGCTTCGATATCGTGACCCGTCTGCGCGACGGCGTCAGTGTGGATCGCGTGCTCTCCAACAGCTTCGGCTTCGGCGGCACCAATGCCTGCCTGGTACTGCAGCGCTACCGCGACTGATCCAGGCAGACGACCCACGCCAACGCAAAAGGCGCCCCTCGCAGGGCGCCTTTTGCGTCATATGGCCTCTTGCATCATACGTCAGCCGGCCAACAGCATGGGTCAGCCGACACCGGCTCCCACGGCTGGCTTGGCGTCAGCCGGGCGCGGCACTTCGGAAATCTCGGCCAGGCGCGCCTCGATCCAGGCCTCGACTTCCACCAGCACTTCCTCGGGCGTTCGCCCTTCGGTCGCGATGGGCTCGCCCACCACCACGTTGAGCACTCCCGGATTCTTCACCCACTGACGCCCCGGCCAGCGCTCGCCGGCATTGTGCGCCACCGGCACCACCGGCACACCGGCACGACAGGCGATGACGGCACCGCTCTTGTTGTACCGCCGGCGCTGGCCCGGATCCACCCGAGTGCCCTCGGGAAAGATCAACACCGAAAGCCCCTCCTGCAGGCGCACCACCCCCTGGCTCAACACCTGGCGCATGGCCCGCGCCGGCTTCGAGCGATCGAGTCCGATGGGGTGCAGCAGCCTGAGCCCCCAGCCGAAGATCGGGATACGCAGCAGCTCCTGCTTGAGCACCGTGCACACCGGCGGCTTGAGGATCTGCAGGAAGAGGGTTTCCCACTCGCACTGGTGATTGGCCAGGATCACGCAGGGCCCGGCCGGCAGCCGCTCTCTGCCGCGGACCCGATAGGTCACGCCGCAGGTCCAGCGGAACCAGGCGGTGATGAAATGGTTGTAGAGATTGAGCAGGCGATAGCGTGCCGACAGCCCCAGCAGCGGTGCAATGGGCAGGAACAGCACGCCACAGACCAGGATGGCGAAAAAATAGCCGAAATAGAACAGCAGGCTGCGCAACACATTCATGAGGTCGTGCCGCCCTCTTCATCGAGCCGGCTGGTGCGGCGCGCCTGGCACCACTCGTCGAGCAGACGCCCCACCTCCAGACGCCAGGGCTTCTGGTGCACGCCGAACGCCTCCAGCACCCGTCGACAGTTCAGCACCCGGCGCAGCGGCTGGTCATGGTGATGCTTGAGCGGCTTGACCTCGCCCAGCTCGATCTGCTCGCCCAGGCCCTCGAGCCGGGTCGAAAGCTGGGTGCGCACCATAGTGGTGAAGGTGTAGGCGCTGACCGGCTCCGTGCCTGCCAGGTGGTAGGCACCCCAGGCGTTCGAGCCGCAGGCCAGCTGATGCAGCATGCCGACCAGGGCCATGGCCACGGCGTCGGCGGCGGTGGGACAGAAGACCACATCCTGCGCCGCGCGCACCTCTTCCCCGGTAACCAGGCTGTCGATCACCCCGCTGAGCCAGGCATGCCCGCCCTCCAGGGCGAACAGCGGGCCCAGCCGCACGATCAGATGGCGCGGATGGCCGGCACGGATGCGGTCGCCGATGGCGATCAGACGACGCAGGCTCTCGTCGCGGGGCGCCGGAATCACGTGCTCGTCGATGGGCGTTTCGAAGCCGTCCTGGTAGAGCTGGTCGGAGACGCACCAGACCAGCGGCGTATCGGTCTCGCGGCACGCTGCCAGGCAGGCGTCCACCCCCTCGCCATGCGCCACCACGGCGGCCGGCTCGATCTCCATCGGCGCCGAGAGCGGCGGAATGATCACCGCAGCCGGCGCCACCTCACGCAGCAGCGCGGCATCGATGTTCAAACCGGGCCTGATGACGAGTTCGGTGTCACTACGCCGATGCGCCAGCCTGGCCAACGCCAGGTTGAGGCAGTGGCCGGCATCCAGTACCAACAGCTTCACGATAGCCTCCGGCAGCCTGGGACGAGCAGCGTCAGAACGGGATCTCGTCGTCGAAATCGTCGAAGCTGCCGGGATCGGGCGCACCGTAGTTGTTCTGCTTCTGGCCGCCCTGCTGAGGCTGACCGCCCTGCTGAGGCTGGCCGCCCTGCACCGGGCGCTGCTGCTGGGGTTGGCCACCGCCATAGCCGCCCTGTTGGGGGGCGCCGCCGAAGCCGGCACCTTGAGCAGGCGGCGGAGCACCATAGCCACCCTGCTGCTGCATGGGCGCGCCCTGAGGCGCCCCGTAGCCAGCCTGCTGCTGAGGCATGCCGGCACCCGCCTGGCCGCCGAAGTCTCCGCTACGGGTATCGAGCATCTGCATGTCGTTGCAGACGATCTCGGTGGTATAGCGATCCTGACCGTCCTGCCCCTGCCACTTGCGCGTCTGCAGACGCCCCTCGAGATAGACCCGAGAGCCCTTCTTCAGATACTGCTGGGCGATCTCGGCCAGGCGGTTGAACAGCACCACCGAGTGCCACTCGGTGCGCTCCTGGCGCTGGCCGCTCTGCTTGTCGGTCCAAGTGTCGGTAGTGGCGACGCGCAGGTTGGCGACGGGACTGCCGGACGGCATGAAACGCACCTCGGGATCCTGCCCCAGGTTGCCGATGAGTATGACCTTGTTGACGCCACGGGCCATGCTGGACTCCCTCTATCAAATGAATGTGCATTGTAATGAAACGGCCGACCGGGGCTACGCCCAAGCGGCAGACTAGCCACCCCGGTTGCGGCTCGAACGGATCAGGCGCGCCAGGGCATCCTCGTCGAGGCGACGCCGATCCACCTTAAGATACGCCACTCGCTCCTCGGGAACGACCATCACGTCCTCAACGCCGGCCACCTCGGCGAAACTCGCCATCAGCGTGTCGAGGGCATCGCCGTGCTGGTCGTCGTCGAGGGCCACCACCTCGCTGGACAGATGCGGCACGGCGGGCATGCCCAGCATCAGCAGCCACCAGATGCCGACCAGCGCGGCGCTGCCGGCGAACACCGCCGACAGCCCCCACTGTTGAGCCAGAAAGCCCCCCAGCACGCCGCCGCAGAAGGCGCCCAGGAACTGGCTGGTGGAATAGACGCCCATCGCCGTGCCCTTGGCCCCGGCCGGCGCCAGCTTGCTCAGCATCGAAGGCAGCATCGCCTCCAGCAGATTGAACGCGACGAAGAACAGCAGCAGCCAGGCGAACAGCGACCAGCCAGTGGCGAAAGCGGCCAGCCCGACCAGACTTGTACAGATCGCGGCGATCGCCGCCAGACTCATGCCGCGCATGCGCTGACGCTTCTCGGCGACGACCACCAGCGGCACCATGCCGACGAAGGCCAGCGCCATGATACCGAGATAGGTCAGGCCATGACGCTCGGCCTCGATGCCCGCCTCGACCAGACGAAAGGGTACGGCAACGAAAATCGCCATCAGCACCAGGTGCAGGGCAAAGATCGACAGGTCCAGCCGCCACAGATCGGCGCGGGTGAGCATGGTGGCCAGCTGACGGCGATCGATGCCCACATCGCGATGGCGCAGCCGACGTGGCGCCGGGGGCACCAGTTTCCACAATACCACCAGCCCCAATGCGGCCAGCAGGGCAGTGAACCAGAACACCGACGAGAGGCCGAACGTCGCGGCCAGCCAGGGGCCCAGCACCATGGCCACGGCAAACGCCACGCCGATGGAGAGACCGATGGTGGCCATGGCCGCGGTACGCACCTGCTCGCGGGTCTGATCGGCCAGCAGCGCCATGATCGCCGCCGCCACCGCCCCGCTGCCCTGCAGGCAGCGCCCCAGGATCACCCCGCCGATGGTATCGGCATTGGCCGCCACCACGCTGCCGATCACGAACAGCAGCAGCCCGGCCGCGATCACCGGCTTGCGGCCCAGGCGGTCGGAGAGCAGGCCGAAGGGGATCTGCAGCAGCGCTTGGGTCAAGCCGTACGCGCCCAGCGCCAGCCCCACCAGCAGCGGCGTGGCACCGACCAGCTCGTCGGCGTACAGCGCCAGAACCGGCAGCACCATGAACAGCCCCAACATGCGCGTGGCATACAGGCTGGCCAGGCCGGTGATGGCTCGCCGTTCGGAGGCTAGCAGCAGTCCAGAGAGCTTGCGCATAGGGAGTCAGACGATTCCATGGGTAGGCGGGCCGCAGCCCTCGAGATGAGCCGACTATTCTAACGATTCCGGCCCGCACAGGAAACGTTCCGACCAGCGCCGCTTTGGCGCGCATTGCATCGCAGGCGTATAATCGAGGTTTTGCCAGCGCACCATGAGGTGGGAATGGACAGGATCGTGGTCAGGGGTGCACGCACCCACAACCTCAAGCAGATCGACGTCGAGCTGCCCCGCGACAGCCTGATCGTGGTCACCGGGCTTTCGGGCTCGGGCAAGTCGTCGCTGGCCTTCGACACGCTCTACGCCGAGGGCCAACGGCGCTACGTGGAGTCGCTCTCCACCTACGCCCGACAGTTCCTGTCGATGATGGAGAAGCCCGACGTCGATCACATCGAGGGGCTGTCGCCGGCGATCTCCATCGAGCAGAAGTCCACCTCCCACAACCCGCGCTCCACGGTCGGCACCATCACCGAGATCTACGACTACCTGCGCCTGCTGTTCGCTCGTGCCGGCACGCCGCGCTGTCCCGAACACGGCGAGGACCTCGAGGCCAGCACCATCTCGCAGATGGTCGATCAGGTGCTGGCCCTGCCCGAGGGCAGCAAGCTGATGCTGCTGGCCCCGGTGGTCAAGGGCCGCAAGGGCGAGCATCTACAGCTGCTCGCCGAGCTGCGCGCTCAGGGCTTCGTCCGGGTGATGGTCGACGGCCAGGCGCTGGAGCTCGACGACATCGCGCCGCTGGACAAGAACAAGAAGCACGACATCAGCGTGGTGGTGGATCGCATCAAGGTGCGCGAGGGGCTCCAGCAGCGCCTGGCGGAGTCGTTCGAGACCGCGCTCAACCTGGCCGACGGCATCGCCGTGGTGCACTTCATGGATGGCGAGGCCGAGGACATCACCTTCTCGGCGCGCTTCGCCTGCCCGGTGTGCGGCTACGCCATCGCCGAGCTCGAACCGCGCATGTTCTCGTTCAACAACCCGGCCGGCGCCTGCCCCACCTGCGACGGCCTGGGCGTGCAGCAGGTGTTCGACCCCGACAAGCTGATCAGCCACCCGGAGCTGTCCCTGGCCGAAGGCGTGATCAAGGGCTGGGACCGGCGCAGTGTCTACTACTTCAGCCAGCTGCAGGCGGTCGCCGAGCACTACCGCTTCACCCTCGAGACGCCATGGCAGGACCTGGCCCGTCACGAGAAGGACATCGTGCTCTATGGCAGCGGCGACGACGAGATCGCCTTCAGCTACGTCAACGACCGCGGCCGCCGCGTGACCCGCGAGCACCCCTTCGAGGGCGTACTGCCCAACATGCAGCGGCGCTACCGCGAAACCGAATCGAGCATGGTACGTGAGGAGCTGGCGCGCTACATCGCCGACCGCCCCTGCCCCAGCTGTCATGGCTCACGCCTGCGCAAGGAATCCCGCCACGTCTTCGTCGACGAGCATACCCTGCCGCAGATCGTGCAGCTGCCCATCGGCGAGGCCTGGGACTACTTCCAGCGCCTGACCCTGCCGGGGCGCAAGGGCGAGATCGCCCAGAAGGTGATCAACGAGATACACGCCCGGCTCGAGTTCCTGGTCAACGTCGGCCTCGACTACCTCAACCTGGAGCGCAGCGCCGAGACCCTCTCCGGCGGCGAGGCCCAGCGCATTCGCCTGGCGAGCCAGATCGGCGCCGGCCTGGTGGGCGTGATGTACATCCTCGACGAGCCCTCCATCGGCCTGCACCAGCGTGACAACGACCGCCTGCTCAAGACGCTGATCCATCTGCGCGATCTGGGCAACACCGTGATCGTGGTGGAACACGACGAGGACGCCATCCGTGCCGCCGACCACGTGCTCGACATCGGCCCCGGTGCCGGCGTTCACGGCGGGCGCATCGTCGCCCAGGGCACGCCGGAAGCGGTGATGGCTAGCGACCACTCGCTCACCGGCCAGTACCTGTCGGGCAAGCGCCGCATCGAGGTGCCCAAGTGGCGCATCCCCGGCAACCCGGAGAAGCAGTTGCGCCTGACCGGCGCCCACGGCAACAACCTGCGCAACGTCGAGCTGACCCTGCCGCTGGGGCTGTTCATCTGCGTCACCGGGGTCTCCGGCTCGGGCAAGTCGACGCTGATCAACTCCACGCTGATGCCGATTGCCGCCCGCGAGCTCAATCACGCCACCACGCTGACCCCGGCGCCCTACGAGCACATCGAAGGGCTCGATCAGCTCGACAAGGTGATCGACATCGACCAGAGCCCCATCGGTCGTACGCCGCGCTCCAACCCGGCCACCTACACCGGCATCTTCACGCCGATCCGCGAACTCTTCGCCGGCACCCAGGAGGCGCGCTCACGCGGCTACAAGCCGGGGCGCTTCTCGTTCAACGTCAAGGGCGGGCGCTGCGAGGCGTGCCAGGGCGAGGGCATGATCAAGGTCGAGATGCACTTCCTGCCCGACATCTACGTGCCCTGCGACGTGTGCAAGGGCAAGCGCTACAACCGCGAGACGCTGGAGATCGCCTACAAGGGCAAGAGCATCGACGAGGTGCTCGAGATGACCGTGGAGGAAGCGCTGGAATTCTTCAGCCCGGTACCGGCCATCGCCCGCCGCCTGCAGACGCTGCTCGACGTGGGGCTCTCCTACATCCGCCTGGGGCAGAGCGCCACCACCCTCTCCGGCGGCGAGGCCCAGCGCGTCAAGCTGGCCCGCGAACTGGCCAAGCGCGACACCGGCAAGACGCTCTACATCCTCGACGAACCCACCACCGGGCTGCACTTCGAGGACATTCGCCAGCTGCTCGCCGTGCTCCACCGCCTGCGCGACCACGGCAACACCATCGTGGTGATCGAACACAACCTCGATGTGATCAAGACTGCCGACTGGATCGTCGATCTCGGCCCCGAGGGCGGCTCCGGCGGCGGGCGCATCATCGCCGAGGGCACCCCGGAGCAGGTCGCCGAGATGGAAGTCTCGCACACCGGGCGCTTCCTCAAGCCGCTGCTGGAGCGAGCCAGGAGCCAGCAGGCCGAGCTGGCTGCGGCCAAATAGCGCCGCTGCCAGCCACAAAAAAACCCGGCTTCGTGGGAAGCCGGGTTTTTCTTTGCTAGCGCTACAGCGCTGCCGGGCCGGGCCCGCTGCCGGGGATCACTCCTCGGCGGCGGCTTCCTCGACCTCCTCGACGACCGGACGGTCGACGAGTTCGACGAAGGCCATGGGGGCGTTGTCGCCGGTGCGGAAACCGCACTTGAGGATACGGACGTAACCGCCCGGACGCTCGGCGTAACGCGGACCCAGCTCGTTGAAGAGCTTGCCGACCGCTTCCTTGGAGCGGGTGCGGCTGAAGGCCAGACGACGGTTGGCGACGCTGTCCTGCTTGGCCAGGGTGATCAGCGGCTCGATGACGCGACGCAGCTCCTTGGCCTTGGGCAGGGTTGTCTTGATCACTTCGTGCTCGATCAGCGACACGCTCATGTTCTTGAACATGGCCTGACGATGCGAGCTGGTGCGATTTAGATGACGACCACTCTTACGATGACGCATGGTTGCAATTCCTTACCAAACTGGGACTCGAGTCGACGCTCACGCAGAGGCCTTGTCGTCCTTCAGGCTCGCCGGCGGCCAGTTCTCCAGCCGCATGCCGAGGGAAAGACCGCGAGCAGCCAACACGTCCTTGATTTCGTTCAAAGACTTCTTGCCGAGGTTCGGCGTCTTGAGCAGCTCGACTTCGGTGCGCTGAATCAAGTCGCCGATGTAGTAGATGTTCTCGGCCTTCAGGCAGTTGGCACTGCGGACGGTCAACTCGAGATCGTCTACGGGGCGCAGCAGGATCGGATCGACGTGATCCTCTTCCTCCTCGATCTCCTGCTCCTTGTCGGCTTCCAGGTCGACGAACGCTGCCAGCTGCTCCTGCAGGATGGTGGCGCTGCGACGGATGGCCTCTTCCGGATCCAGGGTGCCGTCGGTTTCCAGGTCGATGATCAGCTTGTCCAGATCGGTACGCTGCTCGACACGCGCGGCATCGACGGCGTACGAGACGCGACGCACGGGGCTGAAGGTGGCATCCAGCTGCAGGCGGCCGATGGCACGCGACTCGTCGTCGGCGCCGACACGGGCATCCGCCGGCTCATAGCCACGGCCACGAGCGATCTTGAGCTGCATCTTGAGCTCGGCACCCTCGTTGACGTGAGCGATGACGTGCTCCGGATTGACGATCTCGACGTCGTGATCGAGGACGATGTCGCCCGCGGTCACCACGGCCGGGCCCTGCTTGTTCAGCGAGAGCACTGCCTCGTCGCGACTGTGCATGCGGATGGCCACGTCCTTGAGGTTCAGGAGAATCTCGATGACATCTTCCTGAACACCCTCGATCGCGCTGTACTCATGCTCGACACCCGCGATCTCGACTTCCACCACGGCGCAGCCGGGCATGGACGAGAGCAGGATGCGACGCAGCGCATTGCCCAGGGTATGGCCAAAGCCACGCTCGAACGGCTCGAGCACGATCTTCGCGTGATGCGCGCTGATCTCTTCGACCTTGATATCGCGCGGACGGAGAAACTCTGTCACTGAACGCTGCATAACTACACCTTTGAGGCTGCCTAACGGTTACTCGGTACTCGCTGCCGGCCCCGAAGGGCCGGCGCGACGCGGTCAGCGACGCTTACTTCGAGTACAGCTCGACGATCAGGTTTTCGTTGATGTCGGCCGACAGATCGCCGCGCTCCGGGATAGCCTTGAAGGTGCCTTCCATCTTCTTCGCGTCGACCTCGATCCAGGCGACGTCGCCACGATTGGCAGCGATGGAGAGAGCACTCTGGATGCGCGCCTGGTTCTTCGCCTTCTCGCGAACGGAAACCACGTCACCGGGCTTGACCTGATAGGAGGCCACGTTGACGGTGCGGCCGTTGACCGCGATCGCCTTGTGGCTCACCAGCTGGCGTGCCTCGGAACGAGTGGAGCCGAAGCCCATGCGGTAGACGACGTTGTCCAGTCGGGATTCGAGCAGCTGCAGCAGGACTTCGCCGGTGGCGCCGGAGCGACGGGCGGCCTCCTTGTAGTAGCTGCGGAACTGCTTTTCGAGTACGCCGTAGATACGACGCACTTTCTGCTTCTCGCGAAGCTGCAAGCCGTAGTCGGAAAGACGCTGACGGCGCTGGCCGTGCACACCCGGAATCTGCTCGGATTTGCACTTCTTCTCGAAGGGAGTCACACCGCTCTTGAGGAAGAGGTCGGTGCCTTCACGACGAGACAGTTTGCACTTCGGTCCAATATAACGAGCCATGAATCTGTCTCCTTAAACGCGGCGTTTCTTCGGCGGACGGCAGCCATTGTGGGGAATGGGCGTCGCGTCAGTGATGCTCTGCACGCGGAAGCCGGCGGCACTCAGAGCGCGCACGGCGGATTCACGGCCAGGACCGGGGCCCTTGACCAGCACGTCGACGTTTTTCACACCATACTCGGCTGCAGCGGTCGCTGCACGTTCGCTTGCCACTTGAGCAGCGAACGGGGTGCTCTTGCGAGAACCACGAAAACCCGAACCACCGGCAGTTGCCCAGGAGAGAGCATTGCCCTGGCGGTCTGTGATCGTCACGATCGTGTTGTTAAAAGAGGCGTGGATGTGCGCAACGGCGTCCACTACCTGCTTTTTAACCTTTTTACGGTTGCTACGCGGGTTAGCCATGTTGATGTCTATTCCTGTCTTTACGCCAGAACGTGCGTGTTACTTGCGGATCGGCTTACGCGGGCCCTTGCGGGTGCGCGCGTTAGTCTTGGTCCGCTGACCACGCAGCGGAAGACTACGACGATGACGCAGACCACGATAGCAACCCAGGTCCATGAGACGCTTGATGTTCAGCGTCACATCACGACGAAGGTCACCTTCCACGGTGTACTTGCCAACCTCGGTACGCAGGGCATCCACTTCTTCAGAAGAGAGGTCCTGGATCTTGGTGGTCGGCGCGATGCCGGCAGCGGCGCAGATGTCCTGCGCGCGCGTACGGCCAATCCCGAAGATATAGGTCAGCGAGATCGCCGCATGCTTGTTGTCCGGGATATTGACGCCTGCAATACGGGCCATCAGCTTTCTCCGAAATTTGAGCGGCTTGCTCGATTAGTTACTACAAAAGGCGCAACAGCATACCCCTTTACCCTTCTCAGGGCAAGGGGCATGCCGGCACCACTTATCCACAAACGCCAGAATCAACCCTGGCGCTGCTTGTGCCGCGGCTCGACACAGATGACGCGAACCGCGCCATTGCGCCGAATGATCTTGCAGTTACGGCACATCTTCTTGACGGAAGCTCGAACTTTCATCGTTCCTTCTCCAAAATCGGCGCGGCGCGCCTTGTCACCGGCAGCGCCACTCAGCGCATGATGCCGCCGCTGCCATAGCCTTTCAGGTTGGACTTCTTCATCACCGACTCGTACTGGTGCGACATGAGATGCGACTGCACCTGGGCCATGAAGTCCATGATGACCACCACGATGATCAACAGCGCGGTACCGCCGAAGAAGAACGGCACGTTCCACGCCACGATCAGGAACTGGGGCATCAGGGAAACCGCAGTGATGTACAGGGCGCCGCACAGGGTCAGACGGGTCATGACCTTGTCGACATAGCGAGCGGTCTGCTCACCAGGACGAATACCCGGGAGGAAGGCCCCTGACTTCTTGAGGTTGTCAGCGACATCCTTGGGATTGAAGACCAGTGCTGTGTAAAAGAAGCAGAAGAATATCACCGCCGCGCCGAAAAGCAAGATGTAGAGCGGCTGTCCCGGGCCCAGGGCCTGGGAAGCACGCTGCAACCACTCCATGCCGTCGCCCGCTCCGACCCACTGGCCGATGGAGGCAGGGAACAGCAGGATGCTGGAAGCGAAGATCGGCGGAATAACGCCCGCCATGTTCACCTTCAGCGGCAGATAGCTGCTCTGCCCGGCATACATCTTGTTGCCGACCTGGCGCCGCGGATAGTTCACCGTGATACGGCGCTGGCCGCGTTCGATGAAGACCACGAAGGCCACGGTCGCCACGCCCAGCACGGAGAGGGCCAGCAGCGGCAGCACGTTCCACGCGCCTTCGTTGCGGGCCAGCTCGAACGCCTGCCCTACCGCACCCGGCAGGCCAGCGACGATACCGGCGAAGATCAGCAGCGAGATACCGTTGCCGATACCCTTTTCGGTGATCTGCTCGCCCAGCCACATCAGGAACACTGCACCCGACACGAAGGTGACGATGGCAGTGAAATAGAAGCTGAAGTCAGCGCTGTAGGCGATGCCCTGGCTGGCCAGGCCCACCGACATGCCGGTGGCCTGGACGAACGCCAGCAGCACGGTACCGTAGCGGGTGTACTGGCTGATCTTGCGGCGACCGGCCTCGCCCTCCTTCTTCAACTGCTCGAGGTGGGGCGAGACGGCGGTCAGCAGCTGCATGATGATCGACGCGGAGATGTAGGGCATGATGCCCAGCGCCATGATGCTCATGCGCTCCAGGGCGCCACCCGAGAACATGTTGAACATGCCCAGGATGGTGCCCTGCTGCTCCCTGAACAAGGCAGCAAGCTGGTCAGGATTGATACCGGGAACGGGAATATGGGCACCGATACGGTACACCACGATGGCGAGGAGCACGAAGCGCAGACGCGCCCACAGTTCACTCAGACCGCTGCCCATCGCCGGCATGTTTCCTGACTTGGCCATTTAGTCCTCTACCTTGCCGCCGGCAGCTTCGATCGCGGCACGGGCACCCTTGGTGACCTTGACGCCGCGAACGGTGACCGCCTTGTTGACGTCGCCGGAAAGAATGATCTTCGCGTGCAGAGTGGCGTCCTTGAGCACGTTGGCCTGCTTCAGGGTCTCCAGAGTGACTTCGTCACCCTCGACCTTGGCCAGTTCGCTCAGGCGCACCTCTTCGGAGACCAGCGACTTCATGGAGGTGAAGCCGAACTTGGGCAGGCGCCGCTGCAGCGGCATCTGGCCGCCCTCGAAGCCGGGCTTCACGGTGCCGCCACTGCGCGACTTCTGACCCTTGTGGCCACGGCCGCCGGTCTTGCCCAGACCGGAACCGATACCACGGCCGACGCGCTTCTCGGCGTGCTTGGAGCCCGGTGCCGGGCTCAGCGTGTTGAGTTTCATGGATTACTCTCCCTCTACCCGCACAAGGTAGTTGACCTTGTGGATCATGCCGCGCACGGCAGGGGTGTCTTCCAGCTCGACCGTATGACCGATGCGGCGCAGACCCAGGCCCTTCATGGTGGCCTTGTGCTTGGGCAGGGTGCCGATGGTGCTACGGATCTGGGTTACCTTGAGTGTGGCTGCCATGGTAGTTACCCCGTGATCGCTTCGACAGACAGACCGCGCTTGGCGGCGATGTCTTCCGGCGACTGCATGGAGGCGAGACCCTTGACGGTCGCGCGCACCACGTTGACCGGATTGGTGGAGCCGTAGCACTTGGCCAGGACGTCATGGACGCCGGCCAGCTCGAGCACGGAGCGCATGGCGCCGCCGGCGATGATCCCGGTACCTTCGGAGGCCGGCTGCATGTACACCTTGGAGGCGCCGTGACGGGCCTTGACCGGGTACTGCAGGGTGTGGCCCTTGAGGCTCACCTTGACCATGTTGCGGCGCGCCTGGTCCATGGCCTTCTGGATCGCGACCGGCACTTCACGCGCCTTGCCACGACCGAAGCCGACACGACCATTGCCGTCGCCAACGACGGTCAGCGCGGTGAAGCCGAAAATACGGCCACCCTTGACCACCTTGGCGACACGGTTGACCTGCACGAGCTTTTCCTGCAGGTCGCCGGTGTTCTGTTCGTTCTTCGCCATCGTAAAACCCTTTAGAATTCCAGGCCGCCTTCACGTGCGGCGTCGGCCAGGGCCTTGACGCGGCCGTGGTACTTGTAACCGGCACGATCGAAGGCCACCTGGGTGATGCCAGCCTGCTTGGCACGTTCGGCAATCAGCGCACCCACCTTGGCGGCGGCGTCAGCGTTACCGGTCGCACCCGCACGCAGGTCCTTGTCCAGCGTGGAAGCGCTGGCCAGCACCTTGCCACCATCCGGCGAGATGATCTGCGCATAGATGTGACGCGGGGTACGGTTGACGCACAGGCGAAACACGCCCAGCTCGCGCATCTTGGCACGAGCGCGGCGGGCACGACGGAGACGAGATTCTTTCTTCGCGTTCATAACCCTGCCTTACTTCTTCTTGGCTTCTTTGCGACGCACCTGCTCGTCGGCGTAGCGCACACCCTTGCCCTTGTAGGGCTCGGGCGGACGGAAGGCGCGGATCTCCGCAGCCACCTGACCGAGCATCTGCTTGTCCGCGCTCTTCAGCACGATGACGGTGTTCTTCGGCGTTTCCGCCGCAACACCCTTGGGCAGGGAGTACTCGACCGGGTGAGAGAAGCCCAGTGACAGATTCAGCGTCTGGCCACTTGCCTGGGCACGATAGCCGACGCCAACGATTTCGAGGGTCTTGGTAAAGCCCTCGGAGACGCCGGTGACCAGGTTCTGGACCAGAGCTCGTGTGGTACCGACCATGGCCCAGGACTTGGCGCTCTCGCTCGGCTTGAAGGTCAGCTGACCCTCTTCCTGAGCGATGACCACGTCCGGGTGAACGGTCAGCGACAGCGTGCCCTGACCGCCCTTGGCGGTCAGCTGGTCGCCGTCGAGTTTGACGTCGACGCCGGCGGGCACTTTAACCGGATATTTGGCTACGCGGGACATTCCAGACTCCTAGAATACGGTGCAGATGACTTCGCCACCGACGCCCGCCTGACGAGCGGCACGGTCGGTCATCACGCCCTGGGAGGTGGTGACGATCGCCACACCCATGCCATCCGCCACCTTGGGCAGTGCGTTCTTGCCCTTGTACTGGCGCAGGGACGGCTTGGACACCCGCTGCAGGTGCTCGATGACCGGCTTGCCCTCGAAGTACTTGAGGGTCACGGTCAGCTCGGGCTTGGTACCTTCAGCGACCGCGAAGTCGTTGATATAGCCCTCTTCCTTCAATACGCGGGCCACCTCGACCTTGAGCTTGGAGGACGGCATGGTGACCGTCTCCTTGGTGGCCATCTGCGCATTGCGGATACGGGTGAACATATCCGCCAGAGTATCTTGCATGCTCATTTACGTTGCGCTCCTGATGTTTCCGTGGCGGCTTACCAGCTGGACTTCTTCAGTCCAGGGACCTCGCCACGCATGGCGGCTTCACGCAGCTTGTTACGGCCGAGGCCGAACTTGTTGTAGTAGCCGTGCGGGCGACCAGTGATGCGGCAGCGGTTACGCTGACGCACCGGGCTGGAGTCGCGCGGCAACTGCTGCAGTTTCAGCGTCGCCTCGAAGCGCTCTTCGTCGGAAGAATTCACGCTCTGGATGATCGCCTTGAGCTCGGCACGGCGGGCCGCATACTTCTCGACCAGCTTGGTGCGCTTGAGCTCGCGTTCAATCATGCTCTTCTTTGCCATGATCCCACCCTTATTTCTTGAACGGGAAGTTCAGCGCGCTCAGCAGCGCACGACCTTCCTCGTCGGTGTTGGCAGTAGTGGTGATGGTGACATCCAGACCACGAATCCGGTCGATCTTATCATATTCGATCTCCGGGAAGATGATCTGCTCACGCACACCCATGGAGTAGTTGCCGCGACCGTCGAAGGACTTCGGGTTGAGACCACGGAAGTCACGTACGCGGGGGATCGCGATGTTGACCAGACGATCGAGGAATTCCCACATGCGCTCGGAGCGCAGGGTCACCTTGATGCCGATCGGCCAACCTTCGCGCACCTTGAAGCCCGCGATGGACTTGCGTGCCTTGGTCACCAACGGCTTCTGACCGGAGAGCTTCTCCAGGTCGCCGATGGCATTCTCGATCAGCTTCTTGTCGCTGGTCGCGTCACCGATGCCCATGTTGAGGGTCACCTTGGTGATCCGCGGCACCTGCATCACGTTGGCGTAGCTGAACTGCTCTTTGAGCTGAGCCACCACCTCGTTCTGATAACGTTCTTTCAAGTTCGCCATTTTGCTACCCGACTCGCGTTAGGCGTCGATCTGCGTCTGCGTCGACTTGTAGATACGTACCTTGGTACCGTCTTCCTTAACCTGGAAGCCGACGCGATCCGCCTTACCGGTCTCCGAGTTGAAGATCGCCACGTTGGACGCGTGAATCGGAGCCTCGCGCTCGACGATACCGCCCTGATTGCCCGCCATAGGGTTGGGCTTGGTGTGACGCTTGATCATGTTCACACCGGACACGACGAAGCGTTCGTCCTTGAGGACGCGCTTGACGGTGCCGCGCTTGCCCTTGTCCTTGCCGGCGATGACGATCACTTCATCGTCACGTTTGATCTTTTGCATGTCCGCTTCGCTCCTTACAGCACTTCGGGCGCCAGGGAAATGATCTTCATGAACTTCTCGGTACGAAGCTCACGAGTCACCGGCCCGAAGATACGGGTGCCGATCGGCTGTTCGTTGGTGTTGTTCAACAGAACTGCCGCATTTCCATCGAAGCGGATCAGCGAGCCGTCGGAACGACGAACGCCGCTGCGGGTACGAACCACCACCGCCTTGAGGACCTGGCCTTTCTTGACCTTGCCACGCGGAATGGCTTCCTTCACCGTGACCTTGATGATGTCACCGACCCGCGCGTAGCGGCGGTGCGAACCGCCCAGCACCTTGATGCACTGCACCCGGCGCGCTCCGCTGTTGTCGGCGACATCCAGCATTGTCTGAGTCTGAATCATCGGTTTTCTCCAAACCTAATCTGACTGCTCTCGCCGAGCTCAGCCCCTGGCCTGCTCGATCACCTCGACCAGCGTCCAGGCCTTCTTCTTGGACAGCGGACGGCATTCCTGGATGGATACCGTGTCGCCGGCCTTGGCCTGGTTCGCCTCGTCATGGGCGTGCAGCTTGGTGGAGCGCTTGACGTACTTGCCATAGATCGGATGCCGCTCGCGGCGCTCGATCATGACGACGATGGACTTGTCCATCTTGTCGCTCACCACCTTGCCGGTGAGCGTACGGGCTTTCTTTTCTTCGGCCATCTCAGTCACCTGCCTTCTCGTTGAGCACAGTCTTCACCCGGGCGATATCCCGACGAACCTGCTTGAGCAGATGAGTCTGGCTGAGCTGGCCGGTGGCCTTCTGCATGCGCAGGTTGAACTGCTCGCGGAGGAGTTCGAAGAGCTGCTCCTGGAGCTGCTCGACTGACTTTTCACGAATTTCCTGGGCTTTCATCACATCACCGTCCGTTTCACAAAGGTGGTGGACACGGGCATCTTCTGAGCGGCCAGGGTGAAGGCCTCGCGGGCCAGCTCCTCGGACACGCCTTCGATTTCATACAGGACCCGGCCCGGCTGGATCTGTGCGACCCAGTACTCGACGGAACCCTTACCCTTACCCATACGGACTTCGAGTGGCTTCTTGGAAATCGGCTTGTCAGGGAAGACGCGGATCCAGATCTTGCCGCCACGCTTGACGTGACGGGTGATCGCACGACGGCCGGCTTCGATCTGGCGCGCAGTGATGCGGCCGCGACCGGTAGCCTTGAGGCCGTATTCCCCGAAGCTGATCTTGCTTCCGCGATGCGCCAGGCCACGGTTGCGGCCTTTCATCATCTTGCGGAATTTCATGCGCTTGGGCTGTAACATCGATTCGCTCTCCCCTTACCTGGAACCTTTCTTCTTGGAGGGCGCGGCCTGCGGCTGTTGCTTGGCCTTGGCGCGGACCTCTTCGATGCCCCCGAGGATTTCACCCTTGAAGACCCAAACCTTGACACCGATGATGCCGTAGGTGGTTTTCGCTTCGTAGGTGGCGTAATCGATGTCCGCACGCAGGGTGTGAAGCGGCACGCGACCTTCGCGGTACCACTCGGTACGCGCGATCTCGGCACCACCCAGGCGACCTGACAGCATCACCTTGATACCACCCGCACCCAGGCGCATGGCGTTCTGCACGGAACGCTTCATGGCACGACGGAACATGACGCGACGCTCGAGCTGGCCGGCGATGTTCTGCGCGACGAGCTTGGCGTCGAGTTCCGGCTTGCGGACCTCTTCGATGTTGACGTGCACGGGCACGCCCATCATCGCAGTGACGTCGCGACGCAGCTTGTCGACGTCCTCGCCCTTCTTGCCGATCACGATGCCCGGACGGGCAGTGTGAATGGTGATACGGGCGTTGTTGGCCGGACGCTCGATAGTGATCTTGCTCACGGAAGCGTTCTTCAGACGCTCCTCGAGGAAGCGACGCACTTCGAGGTCGTTGTTCAGCTTGTCGGCATAAGCACCGCGCTCGGCGTACCACACCGAGGTGTGATCCTTGACGATACCCAGCCGAATACCTGTCGGATTGACTTTCTGACCCATCTGGTCGACTCCTACTTCTCGGCTACCTTGACGGTGATGTGGCACGTGCGCTTCAGGATGCGATCCGCGCGACCCTTGGCCCGCGGCTTGATGCGCTTGAGCGTCATGCCCTCATCGACGCAGATGGTCGAGACACGCAGCTCGTCGATATCCATGCCGTTGTTTTCTTCCGCATTCGCGATGGCGGACTGCAGCACTTTCTTGACCAGCTTGGCAGCCTTCTTCGGTGAGAAGGTCAGCAGGTCGAGCGCCTCGGCGACAGGCTTACCGCGCACCTGGTCAGCCACCAAACGGGCCTTCTGGGCGGATAAACGAGCGCCACGCAGCTTAGCTGTGACTTCCATCTCTCAATCCTCTCTGGCTTACCGTTTGGCTTTCTTGTCCGCCGCATGACCGCGATAGGTGCGGGTGGCAGCGAATTCGCCCAGCTTGTGGCCAACCATTTCCTCGGAGACGTGCACCGGGACGTGTTGGCGACCGTTATGGACAGCAATGGTGAGCCCGACCATGTTCGGCAGGATCATGGAACGACGCGACCAGGTCTTGATCGGTTTACGGTCGTTCTTCTCCACTGCAGCCTCAACCTTCTTCAGCAGATGAAGGTCGATAAAAGGACCTTTCTTCAGTGAACGTGGCACAGCCGTTACCTCTTAGTGTCTGTTACTTGGCCTTGCGGCGGCGAACGATCAGCGCGTCAGTGCGCTTGTTCTTGCGGGTCTTGTGGCCCTTGGTGGGCACACCCCACGGCGTAACCGGATGACGACCACCGCTGGTGCGGCCTTCACCGCCACCGTGCGGGTGGTCCACCGGGTTCATCGCGACACCGCGAACGGTCGGACGCACGCCTCTCCAGCGCTTTGCACCGGCCTTGCCAAGTTGACGCAGGCTGTGCTCAGAGTTGCTCACTTCACCCAGGGTCGCACGGCAGTCGGCCAGCACCTTGCGCATCTCGCCGGAGCGCAGACGCAGGGTGGCATAGCTGCCTTCACGGGCGACCAGCTGGGCGCTGGTACCGGCACTGCGAGCGATCTGGGCGCCCTTGCCGGGCTTGAGCTCGATGCAGTGAACGGTGGAACCCAGCGGGATGTTACGCAGCGGAAGGGTGTTACCCTTCTTGATCGCTGCATTCACGCCGGACTCGAGCTTGTCGCCGGCCGCCACGCCCTTGGGCGCGATGATGTAGCGACGCTCGCCGTCCAGGTACTTCAGCAGCGCGATGTGGGCGCTGCGATTGGGATCGTACTCGAGGCGCTCGACGACGGCGGGAATGCCGTCCTTGGTGCGCTTGAAGTCGATCAGCCGGTAGTGCTGACGGTGACCACCGCCCACGTGGCGGGTGGTGATACGACCGTGGTTGTTACGCCCGCCGCTGCGCGACTGCTTTTCCAGCAGCGGCGCGTAGGGCTTGCCCTTGTGCAGGTCTTCGCTGACGACCTTGACGACGTGGCGACGACCGGCGGATGTGGGTTTAGTCTTGACGATTGCCATGATCCGTACTCCTGCCCTTATTCGGCGCCAGTGAAGTCTTCGAGCGTTTCACCAGCTGCCAGGGTCACGTAAGCCTTGCGATAACCCTGACGGCGGCCCAGACCGTGCGCGCTGCGCTTGGTCTTGCCCTTCATGTTCAGCACCTGGACGCGGTCGACCTTCTTGCCAAACAGCACCTGAACGGCCTGCTTGATTTCGGGCTTGGTCGCGTCGCTGGCCACCTTGAACACATACTGGTTGCGCTCGGCGGCGAAAGCGGCCTTCTCGGTCACGTGCGGACCAAGCAGAACCTTGAATACGCGCTCCTGGTTCATGCCAGCTTCTCCTCGAATTTACGCAGAGCAGAGACGGTGACCAGCACCTTGTCGAAGGCGATCAGGCTCACCGGATCGGCGGCAGCCACGTCCACCACATCCACGTTGGGGATGTTGCGGGCGGCCAGATAGAGCTTCTCGTCGACTTCCTCAGTGACGATCAGCGCCTTCTCCAGACCCAGCTCGTTGAGCTTGGCTACCAGCTGCTTGGTCTTGGGCGCATCGACGGTGAACTCGTCGATGGCGATCAGACGCTCCTGGCGTACCAGCTCGGACAGGATGGAACGCATCGCGGCGCGATACATCTTGCGGTTGACCTTCTGCGAATGGTCCTGCGGACGGGCCGCAAAGGTCACACCACCGCTGCGCCACAGCGGCGAACGGATGGTACCGGCGCGTGCGCGGCCGGTGCCCTTCTGACGCCACGGCTTCTTGCCACCGCCGCGCACGTCGGAACGGGTCTTCTGAGCACGGGTGCCCTGGCGACCACCGGCCAGATAGGCGGTGACGACCTGGTGAACCAGCGCCTCGTTGAATTCTTTGCCAAAGGTGGCGTCGGCGACTTCGACAGTACCTGCGCCTGCAGCAAGATTCAGATTCATCGGATCTCTCCCCTTCAGCCAGCTTTGACGGCGCTGCGAACGATGACGTCGCTGCCGGTAGCACCGGGCACGGCACCCTTGATCAGCAGCAGGTTGCGCTCGGCATCGACCCGCACGACTTCGAGGCTCTGGACGGTGCAGCGGACGTTGCCCATCTGACCGGCCATCTTCTTGCCCTTGAAGACACGACCCGGGGTCTGACACATGCCGATGGAACCCGGCGCACGATGCGACAGGGAGTTACCGTGGGTGGCATCCTGGGTACGGAAGTTCCAGCGCTTGACGGCGCCTTGGAAACCCTTGCCCTTGGAGGTGCCGGTCACATCGACCTTCTGACCAGCTTCGAAGAGGGATACGGTGAGTTCGCCGCCCACTTCCGGAGCCTCTTCACCTTCATTGAGGCGGAACTCCATCAGCGAACGACCGGCCTCGATACCAGCCTTGGCGTATTGACCTGCCTGCGCCTTGGTGAGGTGTTTGGCCTTGCGGGAGCCGGTTGTGACCTGAATCGCCGCATAGCCGTCGGACTCGACGGTCCGCACGCTGGTGACGCGATTCGGCTCAACCTCGATCACGGTTACGGGCACGGAAGCGCCATCTTCGGTAAAGACACGGGTCATACCGGCCTTTCTACCGACCAAACCGATAGTCATTCTCAGTCTCCTTTAGTGTACGGGGCTATCACCCGCTATGGCTGCCCTTTCCAGAGCATTCCACTAGCACGTTGTATGACGCCATCACGGCGTGGCGGCTGCTGCTCTCACTCGCTTGAAAGAGCGCTGGGCCGCGGGTGTCTAGTGTGGTTAGTCGAGCTTGATCTGCACGTCCACGCCAGCGGCGAGGTCGAGCTTCATCAGGGCATCGACGGTCTTTTCGGTCGGCTCGACGATATCGAGCACACGCTTGTGAGTACGGATCTCGTACTGGTCACGCGCGTCCTTGTTGACGTGCGGTGAGATCAGCACGGTATAGCGCTCACGATTGGTCGGCAGCGGGATCGGACCGCGCACCTGGGCGCCAGTACGCTTGGCGGTATCAACGATCTCCGCGGCGGACTGGTCGATCAGGCGATGGTCGAATGCCTTCAACCGAATGCGAATCTTCTGGTTCTGCATTTGCCCTAAACTCCAATGGATGTCGACGGCGCGAGCCGCCTACCCACGCATTCAAAGGATGCGCATTATATGCACGCCTGATGCGAGAGTCAAACACTCCGCATCAGGTGCGCAGAAAGGGGGCTCCTCGCGGAGCCCCCTTCGATCAGTCAGCAGCCCAGGGCTTACTGAACGATCTTGGCCACGACGCCGGCGCCGACGGTACGACCGCCTTCACGGATGGCGAAACGCAGACCTTCGTCCATGGCGATCGGAGCGATCAGGGTGACGACCATCTTGACGTTGTCGCCCGGCATGACCATCTCGACGCCTTCCGGCAGCTCACAGGTACCGGTCACGTCAGTGGTACGGAAGTAGAACTGCGGACGGTAGCCCTTGAAGAACGGGGTGTGACGACCACCCTCTTCCTTGGACAGCACGTAGACTTCGGCTTCGAAGACGGTGTGCGGGTTGATGGAGCCCGGCTTGGCCAGAACCTGGCCACGCTCGACTTCGTCACGCTTGGTGCCGCGCAGCAGGGCGCCGACGTTCTCACCGGCACGACCTTCGTCGAGCAGCTTGCGGAACATCTCGACACCGGTAACGGTGGTCTTGGTGGTGTCCCTGATACCGACGATCTCGACTTCCTCGCCAGCCTTGACGATGCCGCGCTCGATACGACCGGTGACCACGGTACCGCGACCGGAGATGGAGAATACGTCTTCGATCGGCATCAGGAACGGCTGATCGATGGCACGCTCCGGCTCCGGGATGTAGTCGTCCAGGGCCTTGATCAGGTTGGCAACGGCGGTGGTGCCCATGCCGTTCTCGTCTTCACCGTTCAGCGCCATCAGGGCGGAACCGGTGATGATCGGCGTGTCGTCGCCCGGGAAGTCGTACTCGTTGAGCAGTTCGCGGACTTCCATCTCGACCAGCTCGAGCAGCTCCTCGTCATCGACCATGTCAGCCTTGTTCAGGAACACGACGATGTACGGAACGCCAACCTGGCGCGACAGCAGGATGTGCTCGCGAGTCTGCGGCATGGGGCCGTCGGCAGCGGAACAGACCAGGATGGCGCCATCCATCTGAGCGGCACCGGTGATCATGTTCTTGACGTAGTCGGCGTGCCCCGGGCAGTCGACGTGGGCGTAGTGACGCGCCTCGGACTGGTACTCGACGTGCGAGGTAGCGATGGTGATGCCACGCTCACGCTCTTCCGGCGCATTGTCGATGGAGTCGAACTGACGCCATTCACCGCCGAAGACCTCAGCAGAAACGCGAGTCAGAGCCGCAGTCAGAGTGGTCTTGCCGTGGTCGACGTGACCGATGGTGCCGACGTTGACGTGCGGTTTGGAACGTTCGAATTTTTCCTTAGCCACTTCGATAACCTCTTTACGTTTGCTAGCGGTTAGCCTTTCTGGTTGATGACGGCTTCAACGATGCTGGAGGGCGCCTCTTCGTACTTCGCGAACTCCATAGTGTAGCTCGCACGACCCTGGGTCTGAGAACGCAGATCGGTTGCGTAACCGAACATCTCGCCCAGAGGCACCATCGCGCGGATGATCTTGCCGGAGGAAGAGTCATCCATGCCCTGCACCAGACCGCGGCGACGGTTGAGGTCGCCCATGACGTCACCCATGAAATCCTCGGGAGTCACGACTTCGACCTTCATCACCGGCTCCAGCAGCACGGCCTTGGCCTTGCGGGCCCCTTCCTTGACAGCCATGGAAGAGGCGACCTTGAACGCGTTCTCGTTCGAGTCCACGTCATGGTAGGAGCCATCGTACAGCGTGACCTTGACGTCAATCATCGGGTAACCCGCGATGACACCGTTCTGCAGCTGCTCGTAGGCCCCTTTCTCGACGGCACCCACGTACTCCTTGGGTACCACACCGCCGACGATCTCGGAGTCGAACTTGAAGTGCATTTCTTCGTCGCCTTCCTTGTCCGCCTCGGTGAGCGGCTCGATGCGCAGCCAGACATGACCGTACTGGCCACGACCGCCGGACTGACGCACGAACTTGCCTTCCTGCTCGACCTTGCCGCGAATGGTTTCGCGGTAAGCTACCTGCGGCTTGCCAATGTTGGCCTCGACCTTGAACTCGCGACGCATGCGGTCGACGATGATGTCGAGGTGCAGCTCGCCCATGCCGGAGATGATGGTCTGACCGGTCTCTTCGTCGGTCTTGACGCGGAATGACGGATCTTCCTGGGCCAGCTTGCCCAGCGCCACGCCCATCTTCTCCTGGTCGGCCTTGGACTTCGGCTCCACGGCAACCGAGATGACCGGCTCGGGGAATTCCATGCGCTCGAGAACGATCTTGTTCTCCAGATCGCACAGGGTGTCACCGGTGGTGACGTCCTTCAAGCCGATGCAGGCGGCGATGTCGCCGGCGCGCACTTCCTTGATCTCCTCGCGGGAGTTGGCGTGCATCTGAACCAGACGACCGATGCGCTCCTTACGCTCCTTGACGGAGTTGTAGACGCTGTCGCCGGAGTTGACCACGCCGGAATATACGCGGATGAAGGTCAGGGTACCGACGAAGGGGTCGGTGGCGATCTTGAACGCCAGGGCAGCGAAAGGCGCGTTGTCGTCCGCCTCACGCGTGGCAATGGTGCCGTCCTTGTCGTCCAGCTCACCCTCGATGGCCTTGACCTCGGCCGGAGACGGCATGTACTCGATCACGGCGTCGAGCACCGCCTGCACGCCCTTGTTCTTGAACGCGGAGCCGCAGGTGACCAGCACGATCTCGTTGTCCAGCGTGCGACGACGCAGACCGGCCTTGATCTCCTCGGTGGAGAGCTCGCCCTCTTCGAGGTACTTGTCCATCAGCTCTTCAGAGGCTTCGGCAGCGGCCTCGACCATCTGCTCGCGGTACTCCTCGGCCGTCTCCTGGAGCTCGGCGGGAATGTCGACGAGCTCGTAGCTCATGCCCTGGTCGGCTTCGTTCCACAGGATCGCCTTCATCTCGATGAGATCGATGACGCCCTTGAACTCGTCCTCGGTGCCCCAGTTGATCTGGATCGGCACGGCGTTGGCGTTCAGGCGCTCCTTGAGCTGCTTGACCACCATGAAGAAGTCGGCGCCGGTGCGGTCCATCTTGTTGACGAACACCATGCGCGGCACTTCGTACTTGTTGGCCTGGCGCCAGACGGTCTCGGTCTGAGGCTGAACGCCGGAGCTGCCGCACAGCACCACGACGGCGCCATCGAGCACGCGCAGGGAGCGCTCGACTTCGATGGTGAAGTCGACGTGCCCAGGAGTGTCGATGATGTTGATGCGGTGCTCGTCGAACTGCTGGTTCATACCCTTCCAGAAGGTCGTCACAGCAGCGGAGGTAATGGTGATACCGCGCTCCTGCTCCTGCTCCATCCAGTCGGTGGTCGCCGCACCATCGTGCACCTCACCGAGCTTGTGAGACAGACCGGTGTAGAACAGCACACGCTCGGTAGTGGTGGTCTTGCCCGCGTCGACGTGGGCACAGATCCCGATGTTGCGATAGCGGTTGAGAGGTGTCTTGCGTGCCACGGTGAAACTCCCCGTTGGTTGGCGATGCGTTGAGAGGCGCTGCGCTTAGAAACGGTAGTGCGAGAACGCCTTGTTGGCCTCGGCCATGCGATGCACGTCTTCACGCTTCTTGACTGCGGAGCCCTTGCCTTCGGCGGCATCGAGCATTTCGCCGGCGAGGCGCTGCACCATGGTCTTCTCACCGCGCTTGCGCGCCGCATCCACCAGCCAGCGCATGGCCAGCGCCTGGCGACGCGAGGGACGAACTTCCACGGGCACCTGATAGGTCGCACCGCCAACGCGGCGGGACTTGACCTCGACCATCGGCTGAATGGCTTCCAGCGCGCGATCGAAGATCTCCAGCGGCTCTTCCTTACTACGTTCGGCAACCGTGTCCAGCGCACCGTAGACGATACGCTCAGCTGTGGACTTCTTGCCGCTGACCATCAGGTGGTTCATGAACTTGGCCAGGCGCTCGCTTCCGAACTTGGGATCCGGCAGGATCTCGCGCTTGGCGACAACTCTTCTTCTAGGCATGACAAGCCCTCTATCGAAGGGTCTTTCAGGCAAACCCGGAACTCCCGCACGTTCGACTCGAACCCGCGACGCCCGACCTTACTCTTATCAGACCGAAATTGATTCTATTGACGCACCGAGCCCGATCAGGACTTGGGACGCTTGGTACCGTACTTGGAACGGCCCTGCTTACGGTTCTGCACGCCGGAGGTGTCGAGAGCACCGCGCACGGTGTGGTAACGCACACCCGGCAAGTCCTTGACACGGCCGCCGCGGATCAGCACGACAGAGTGTTCCTGAAGGTTGTGGCCTTCACCGCCGATGTAGGACGAAACCTCGAACCCGTTGGTCAGGCGCACACGGCAGACCTTACGCAGGGCCGAGTTCGGCTTCTTCGGGGTAGTGGTGTAAACGCGGGTGCAGACACCGCGCTTCTGCGGACAGGCCTGCAGCGCCGGCACGTCGCTCTTGGCGGCGGGGCGCTTGCGCGGCTTGCGCACGAGCTGGTTGATCGTTGCCATGTTGTGTAGCTGACTCCAATGGTTGCCTTGCCTTTTCAGCGGACGCGGGCGCACCCACCCCACTGTTAAAGGCTGCGCATTCTAAGGTCTAACGGGGTGAGGCGTCAAGCGACAAGAGCTTCCAGACGCTTGACGCCCACCTCGCCTACAGCTCGTCGTCGTCCGAGTCGAGGGCGGTGAGCTGGGCACCCAGCTCCTGCTCGACGTCGAAGGCCGACGGGTGGAGCAGACGCTCGGTGTCTTCCCGCTTGCGGCGACGCTCCTGGTGATGGGCCAACCCGGTACCTGCCGGAATCAGGCGACCGACCACCACGTTCTCCTTGAGGCCGCGCAGATAATCGCGCTTGCCGGTTACCGCCGCCTCGGTCAGCACCCGCGTGGTCTCCTGGAAGGAGGCCGCGGAAATGAACGACTCGGTGGCCAGGCTGGCCTTGGTGATGCCCAACAGCACACGCTGGTAGCGGGCCGGGAACTTCTCGGCCTGCTCCAGCAGCGCATTCTGCTCGAGCACCTTCACCAGTTCGACCTGGTCGCCCGGGATGAACTCCGAGTCGCCCGAGTCGGTGATCTCCACCTTGCGCAGCATCTGACGCACGATCACTTCGATGTGCTTGTCGTTGATGCCCACGCCCTGGAGGCGATAGACCTCCTGGATCTCGGCGGTGATGTACTTGGCCAGCTCCGCCACACCCAGCAGGCGCAGGATGTCGTGGGGGTTGCTCGGGCCGTCGGAGATCACCTCGCCCTTCTCCACGGTCTCGCCTTCGAAGACCGCGATCTGGCGCCATTTCGGGATCAGCATTTCGAACGGATCGCCACCGTCGTCCGGTGTGATCGTCAGGCGACGCTTGCCCTTGGTCTCCTTGCCGAAGCTGATCGTACCGCTGATCTCGGCGAGGATGGCCGGCTCCTTCGGCTTGCGCGCCTCGAACAGGTCGGCCACGCGGGGCAGACCCCCGGTAATGTCCTTGTTGCCGGATGCCTCCACCGGGATACGCGCGACGATTTCGCCGATGCCGATCTTGGCTCCGTTGTCGACCGAGACGATGGCCTTGCCGGGCAGCAGGTACTGTACCGGGGTGTTGGAGCCCGTCACGCTGATCGGCTCGCCGCTCTCGTCGGTGAGCAGGATCATCGGTCGGCTGTCGCGGCCGGCCTGCGGGCGTGCCGCCGACTCGATCACCTCGATGGACGACAGGCCGGTCATCTCGTCCACGCTGCGGTGGATGGTGACGCCCTCGACCATGTCGACGTACTGCACCTTGCCCTCGACCTCGGCGATGATCGGGTGGGTGTGCGGGTCCCACTTGGCGACCATCTGGCCGGCGTCGACCGCATCGCCATCCTTGACCGACAGCTCGGCACCGTAGGGCAGCTTGTAGTACTCACGCTCGCGGCCGTGCTCGTCGGCCACCGCCAGGGCGCTGGAGCGGGACACCACCACCAGCTTGCCGTCGGTGCGCTCGACGAACTTCATGTTGTGCAGACGCACCTTGCCGCCGTGCTTGACCTGCACGCTGTCCACCGCCGAGGCACGCGATGCCGCACCGCCGATGTGGAAGGTCCGCATGGTCAGCTGGGTACCCGGCTCACCGATCGACTGGGCGGCGATGACGCCGACGGCCTCGCCGATGTTGACCTGATGCCCGCGAGCCAGGTCGCGGCCATAACAGGACGAACAGACCCCGTGGGTCGATTCGCAGGTGATGGCGCTGCGCACCACGATCTCGTCGACGCCCATGGTGTCGAGACGCTCGCACCAGGCCTCGTCGAGCAGGGTACCCTTCTCGATCAGCACTTCTTCTGTGCTGGGGTCGATGACGTCCTGGGCCACCACGCGACCCAGTACGCGCTGGGCCAGGGAGACGATGATGTCGCCGCCCTCGATAACCGGATGCAGGGTCAGGCCCTGCTCGGTGCCGCAGTCGGTCTCGGTGATCACCATGTCCTGGGCCACGTCGACCAGACGACGGGTCAGGTAACCGGAGTTGGCGGTCTTGAGGGCGGTATCCGCCAGACCTTTCCGCGCACCGTGGGTCGAGATGAAGTACTGCAGTACGTTCAGACCCTCGCGGAAGTTGGCCACGATGGGCGTCTCGATGATCGAGCCGTCCGGCTTGGCCATCAGGCCGCGCATGCCCGCCAGCTGACGGATCTGAGCCGCGCTACCCCGGGCACCGGAGTCGGCCATGATAAACACGCTGTTGAACGAGTCCTGCTCCACCTCGTTGCCGTCGCGGTCGATCACGGTCTCCTTGGAGATACCCGCCATCATCGCCTTGGCCACCTTGTCGTTGGCCTTGGACCAGATGTCGATGACCTTGTTGTACTTCTCGCCGGCGGTGACGAGACCGGAGGAGAACTGGTCTTCGATCTCCTTGACCTCGGCCTCGGCGGCTTCGACGATCTCGCTCTTGGCGTCGGGAATGACGAAGTCGTTGACACCGATGGACGCGCCGGACCAGGTCGCCATGCGGAAGCCGGTGTACATCAGCTGGTCGGCGAAGATCACCGTCGGCTTGAGGCCGGCGCGACGATACACCTCGTTGAGCAGCTTGGAGATCGCCTTCTTCTTCATCGGCTGATCGACCAGCTCGAAGGGCACGCCGTCGGGCAGGATACGGAACAGCAGCGCACGACCCACGGTGGTGTCATAGAGGGTGCGGGCGGTGCTGCGCTCGCCGCTCTCCTCGTCGATGATCACCTCGGTGAGACGCACCTTGACCCGGGCATGCAGCGACACGCTCTGGGTACCGAAGGCACGCTCCACCTCTTTGAGGTCGGAGAACACCATGCCCTCGCCCTTGGCGTTGATCTTCTCGCGGGTCATGTAGTACAGACCCAGCACCACGTCCTGAGACGGCACGATGATCGGATCACCGTTGGCCGGCGACAGCACGTTGTTGGTGGCCATCATCAGCGCCCGCGCCTCGAGCTGGGCTTCCAGCGTCAGCGGCACGTGCACCGCCATCTGGTCACCGTCGAAGTCGGCGTTGTAGGCGGCACACACCAGCGGGTGCAGCTGGATCGCCTTGCCTTCGATCAGCAGCGGCTCGAAGGCCTGAATGCCGAGGCGGTGCAGGGTCGGGGCGCGGTTGAGCAGCACCGGGTGTTCGCGGATGACGTCGGCGAGGATGTCCCACACCTCGGGCAGCTCGCGCTCGACCATCTTCTTGGCGGCCTTGATGGTGGAGGCGTGACCCAAGGCCTGCAGCTTGGAATAGATGAACGGCTTGAACAGCTCGAGCGCCATCTTCTTGGGCAGGCCGCACTGATGCAGACGCAGGGTCGGGCCGACGGTGATGACCGAACGACCGGAGTAGTCGACGCGCTTGCCCAGCAGGTTCTGACGGAAACGGCCCTGCTTGCCCTTGATCATGTCGGCCAGCGACTTCAGCGGACGCTTGTTGGAGCCGGTGATGGCACGGCCGCGACGGCCGTTGTCGAGCAGCGCATCGACCGCTTCCTGCAGCATGCGCTTCTCGTTGCGCACGATGATGTCCGGCGCATTGAGGTCGAGCAGCCGCTTCAGGCGGTTGTTACGGTTGATCACCCGACGGTACAGGTCGTTGAGGTCGGAGGTCGCGAAGCGACCGCCGTCCAGCGGCACCAGCGGACGCAGGTCCGGCGGCAGTACCGGCAGCACTTCCATGACCATCCACGCCGGATCGTTGCCGGAGTTGAGGAAGGCCTCGAGCAGCTTGAGCCGCTTGGAGAGCTTCTTGATCTTGGTCTCGGAGTTGGTCTGCGGGATCTCCTCGCGCAGACGGTCGACCTCCTCGGAGAGGTCGATGTCCTTGAGCAGCGCCTGGATGGCCTCGGCGCCCATGCGGGCGTCGAAGTCGTCACCGAACTCCTCGAGAGCCTCGAAGTACTGCTCGTCGTTGAGCAGCTGGCCGCGCTCCAGCGTGGTCATGCCCGGGTCGATGACCACGAAGCTCTCGAAATAGAGCACCCGCTCGATGTCGCGCAGGGTCATGTCGAGGAACATGCCGATACGCGACGGCAGCGACTTGAGGAACCAGATGTGCGCAACGGGGCTGGCCAGCTCGATGTGGCCCATGCGCTCGCGGCGCACGGCGGCCTTGGTCACCTCGACGCCGCACTTCTCGCAGATGATGCCGCGGTGCTTCATGCGCTTGTACTTGCCGCACAGGCACTCATAGTCCTTCACCGGACCGAAGATCTTGGCGCAGAACAGCCCGTCCCGCTCCGGCTTGAAGGTGCGGTAGTTGATGGTCTCGGGCTTCTTGACCTCGCCATAGGACCAGGAGCGAATCATGTCCGGCGAGGCGAGCGAGATCTTGATCGCGTCGAACTCTTCGGACTGTGATTGCGATTTGAGGACTTTCACCAAATCTTTCATGGAGTCGGCTCCTAGCTCTCTAACTCGATATCGATGCCCAGCGAACGGATTTCCTTCACCAGTACGTTGAAGGACTCCGGCATGCCGGCATGCATGGTGTGGTCGCCGTCGACGATGCTCTTGTACATCTTGGTGCGACCTTCCACGTCGTCGGACTTCACCGTGAGCATCTCCTGGAGGGTATAGGCGGCGCCGTAGGCTTCCAGCGCCCACACCTCCATCTCACCGAAACGCTGACCGCCGAACTGCGCCTTGCCGCCCAGCGGCTGCTGGGTGACGAGCGAGTAGGAGCCAGTGGAACGGGCGTGCATCTTGTCGTCCACCAGGTGGTTGAGCTTGAGCATGTACATATAGCCCACTGTCACCGGGCGGTCGAAGGCGTCACCGGTACGCCCGTCGTACAGCGCCATCTGGCCGGAATCCGGCAGATCCGCCAGGCGCAGCAGATGCTTGATCTCGCCTTCCGCCGCGCCGTCGAACACCGGCGAGGCCATCGGCACGCCGCCGCGCAGGTTCTTGGCCAGGGCGATCACCTCATCGTCGGTGAGCGAGTCGATATCCTCGATCCGCGTACCCTCGGTGGAGTTGTACACCTTGCCCAGGAACTCACGGATCTCGCTTACCTGCTGGGCGCGTGCATCGCGCAGCAGAGCATCGATCTTGACGCCGAGGCCGTGAGCCGCCAGGCCCAGGTGAGTCTCGAGGATCTGACCGACGTTCATCCGCGACGGTACGCCCAGCGGGTTGAGGACGATGTCCACCGGTACGCCGTTGTCGTCGAAGGGCATGTCTTCCACCGGCATGATCGCCGAGATGACACCCTTGTTACCGTGACGGCCGGCCATCTTGTCGCCCGGCTGGATGCGACGCTTGACCGCCATGTAGACCTTGACGATCTTGAGCACGCCCGGCGCCAGGTCGTCGCCCTGGGTCAGCTTGCGCTTCTTGTCCTCGAAGCGCTCCTCCATCTCCTTGCGACGGTTCTCCAGCTGCTCGTCGGCCTGGGCCAGCAGCTCGTTGAGCGACTCGTCCTGCAGACGCAGCTTGAACCACTGCTGACGCGGCAGCTCGTCGAGATAGCTGTCGGAGAGCACGTCGCCCTTCTTCAGCTTGGGACCGCCATTGACCGGCTGGCCGGAGAGCGTGCGCTTGAGACGCTCGAAGGTGGCGTCCTCGGCGATACGGTAGGTCTCCTGCAGGTCCTTGCGCACCTCGTCGAGCTGCATCTGCTCGATGGCCAGCGCCCGGGAGTCCTTCTCCACGCCGTCGCGGGTGAACACCTGCACGTCGATCACGGTACCGCGCATGCCGGTGGGGGCACGCAGCGAGGTGTCCTTCACGTCGGAGGCCTTCTCACCGAAGATCGCCCGCAGCAGCTTCTCTTCCGGGGTCAGCTGGGTCTCGCCCTTGGGCGTGACCTTGCCCACCAGGATGTCGCCCGGGCCGACTTCGGCGCCGATGTAGACCACACCGGCCTCGTCCAGCTTGGAGAGCGCCGACTCACCCACGTTGGGGATATCCGAGGTGATCTCCTCCGGCCCCAGCTTGGTGTCGCGGGAGACGCAGGTCAGCTCCTGGATGTGGATGGTGGTGAAGCGATCCTCCTGCACCACGCGCTCCGAGAGCAGAATCGAGTCCTCGAAGTTGTAGCCGTTCCAGGGCATGAAGGCGATGCGCATGTTCTGGCCCAGGGCCAGGTCGCCCATGTCGACGGAGGGACCGTCGGCCAGGATGTCGCCGCGCTCGACCACGTCGCCGGGACGCACGATCGGGCGCTGGTTCATGCAGGTGTTCTGGTTGGAACGCACGTATTTGGTGAGGTTGTAGATGTCGACGCCGGCTTCGCCGCCGATGATCTCGTCCTCGTTGATACGCACCACGATGCGCTTGGCGTCGACCGAGTCGATCACCCCGCCGCGACGTGCCACGGCACAGACGCCGGAGTCACGGGCGACGAAGCGCTCCATGCCGGTACCCACCAGCGGCTTCTCGGCGCGCAGGGTCGGTACCGCCTGACGCTGCATGTTCGAGCCCATCAGAGCGCGGTTGGCGTCGTCGTGCTCGAGGAACGGGATCAGCGCTGCGGCCACGGAGACCACCTGACGCGGCGAGACGTCCATCAGGGTGACCTGCTCGGGGCGCATGAAGGTGGTCTCGCCCTTGTGGCGCACCTGCACCAGGTCGTCGACCAGCTTGCCGCTCTCATCGACGGTGGCCGAGGCCTGGGCGATGATGAAATCCCCTTCCTCGATGGCCGAGAGGTGCACCACCTCGTCGGTCACCTGACGATCCACCACCTTGCGGTACGGTGTCTCGAGGAAGCCGTAGCTGTTGGTATGGCTGTAGGTGGCCAGCGAGTTGATCAGGCCGATGTTCGGACCTTCCGGCGTCTCGATCGGACACAGGCGACCGTAGTGGGTGGCGTGAACGTCGCGCACCTCGAAGCCGGCCCGCTCGCGGGTCAGACCGCCCGGCCCAAGCGCGGAGACGCGGCGTTTGTGGGTGACCTCGGAGAGCGGGTTGTTCTGGTCCATGAACTGCGACAGCTGGCTGGAACCGAAGAACTCCTTGACCGCCGCCGCCACCGGCTTGGCGTTGATCAGGTCCTGCGGCATCAGGCCTTCGCTCTCGGCCATGGAGAGACGCTCCTTGACCGCACGCTCGACGCGCACCAGACCCACGCGGAACTGGTTCTCGGCCATCTCGCCGACGCAGCGGATACGACGGTTGCCCAGGTGATCGATATCGTCGACTTCACCGAAGCCGTTACGGATGTAGATCAGCTCCTTGAGCACGTCGAGGATGTCGCGATTGTCGAGCACGCCGGAGCCAGTGTCGGACTCGCGACGCAGGCGACGGTTGAACTTCATGCGACCGACGCCGGAGAGGTCGTAGCGGTCTTCGGTGAAGAACAGATTGTGGAACAGCGTCTCGGCGGCCTCCTTGGTGGGCGGCTCGCCGGGGCGCATCATGCGATAGATCTCGACCAGCGCCTCGAGCTGCGAGCTGGTGGTATCCAGGCGCAGGGTCTCGGAGACGAACGGACCGCAGTCGAGATCGTTGGTGTACAGCGTCTCGAGCTTGGTGATGCCGGCCTGGCCCAGCTTCTCGAGCAGCTCCGGAGTGATCACGCTGTTGCAGGGGCAGATCAGCTCGCCGGTGTTGGCGTCGACCTGATCCTTGGCCAGGGTCTTGCCGTACAGGTAGTCCATCGGCACTTCGAGGCGCTCGAGGCCGGCCTTCTCCAGCTGACGGATATGCTTCTGGGTGATACGACGACCTTCCTCGACGATCACGTTGCCATCGGCATCCTTGATGTCGAAGGTGGCGGTTTCGCCACGCAGGCGCGACGGCACCAGATCCACCGAGAAACCGCTCTTCTCGATGTGGAAGACGCTGGTGTCGAAGAACTCGTCGAGGATCTCCTCGGCACTCATGCCCAGCGCGCGCAGCAGTACCGTGGCCGGCAGCTTGCGGCGACGGTCGATACGCACGAAGACGTTGTCCTTGGGATCGAACTCGAAGTCGAGCCAGGAGCCACGGTAGGGAATCACGCGAGCGGAGTACAGCAGCTTGCCCGAGGAGTGGCTCTTGCCCTTGTCATGATCGAAGAACACGCCCGGGGAACGGTGCAGCTGGGAGACGATGACCCGCTCGGTGCCGTTGACCACGAAGGTGCCGTTCTCGGTCATCAGGGGGATCTCCCCCATGTAGACTTCCTGCTCCTTGATGTCCTTGATGGCCTTGTTCGAGGAATCGCGATCATAGATGATCAAGCGAACCTTGACCCGCAGGGGAGCGGAGTAGGTGACGCCACGCAGTTGGCACTCCTTGACGTCGAAGGCCGGGGTACCGAAGCGATAGCTGACGTACTCGAGCGCGGCGTTACCGGAGAAGCTCTCGATCGGGAACACGGACTTGAACGCCGCGTGGAGGCCAGTCTCGAGGCGCTCATCGGGCGCACGGTCCTGCTGGAGGAAGTCGTAGTAGGAATCAAGCTGGATCGCCAGCAGGTAGGGCACATCCATCACTTGGGGCAGTTTGCCGAAATCCTTGCGGATGCGTTTTTTCTCAGTGTATGAGTAAGCCATCTGTATTCCCCAGCTTGTTCACCATGGGTGACCGATGCGTGGTCGGCGCCGCCCGACGAGACCGCCCCCGTCAGGCGCTGACGGCAAGCTCCGCAGGGGTAGCTCGCCGTCGGGATTCTGCTAGCGACGCTGCGTCAGCAAGGCGCTAGTGCAACAGAAAAAGGCCGGCAGCGGGAGGGCCCGCCACCAGCCGTGGAAGCTTACGCAGCGCGTGAAGCCATGGAAACCAAGGGGTTACTTGAGTTCCACGGTGGCGCCGGCTTCTTCCAGCTTCTTCTTGGCCTCTTCGGCCTCTGCCTTGGGCATGGCTTCCTTGATGGTAGCCGGGGCGCCGTCGACGGCAGCCTTGGCTTCCTTCAGGCCCAGACCGGTGATCTCGCGCACGGCCTTGATCACGTTGACCTTCTTGTCGCCGGCGCTGGCCAGCACCAGGTCGAACTCGGTCTGCTCTTCGGCAGCGGCTTCACCGCCAGCAGCCGGACCAGCCACAACGGCGGCAGCGGCAGAGACGCCGAACTTCTCTTCCATCGCTTCGATCAGCTCGACGACTTCCATGACGGACATGTCGGCGACGGCGTTGATGATGTCTTCTTTGGTCAGTGCCATTTCGGTATTCCTAACTTTGCGGGAGCCTCGGCGCACCGAGCGCTCTGTTCAGTGTTCGATTCAGGCTACAGCAACGAGTTCGCCGATCAGGCGGCCTGTTCCTGCTTCTGGTCGCGCAGGGCGGCCAGAGTACGAACCAGCTTGCCGGCAGAAGCCTCCTTCATGACGGACATCAGCTTGGCGATGGCCTCGTCATAAGTCGGCAGGGTTGCCAGACGGTCAATGTCGCTTGCCGGGATCAGCTCGCCTTCGTAGGCCAGCGCCTTGACTTCGAAGTTCTTCTCGTCCTTGGCGAAATCCTTGAACAGACGGGCGGCAGCGCCCGGATGCTCGGTGGAAAACGCCAACAGAGTCGGACCGACGAAGCTCTCGTTCAGGCACTCCCACTGAGTGCCGGAAAGGGCGCGGCGTGCCAGGGTGTTGCGAACAACACGCAGCTGGACGCCATTCTCGCGGGCCTGCTTGCGCAGACCGGTCATCTTCTCGACCGTGACGCCACGAGAATCGGCAACTACGACGGAGAGCGCGCTCTTGGCAGCTTCACTGACCTCGGCAACGATTGCCTTCTTGCCTTCGAGTGCTAGTGGCACAGTGATCACTCCTTCGTGCCGGAACCGCCTAAGCGGACTCCGGTGGTTACCATCTCTCCCCTCAGCGCAAGCGCCGAAGGGAGTCCTGGGTGATGGTGCTCACCAGCGTTCTGGCGGCCACACCATCTGCGCAGGCACCCCTAGGGGAGATTAAGCCGCCCACTCGAAAGAGGGCGGCACCTGCGGTCTTTGACGGCGCCCCTCGCCCCTGCCAGACAGGGTCTCGGGGACCGCAAAGTTCTTGCAACTATCCTCTACCGCGTCCTTAGACGAGGGCAGAGTGATCGAGGGTCAGACCCGGGCCCATGGTAGTGGACAGGGTGACCTTCTTGAAATAGATACCCTTGGACGTGCTCGGCTTGAGACGCTTGAGGTCGGCGATCAGCGCTTCCAGGTTGCCCCGGATGGCGTTGGCATCGAAGTCGACCTTGCCCAGGGTGGTGTGAATGATGCCGTTCTTGTCGGTACGGAAACGCACCTGACCGGCCTTGGCATTCTTCACCGCGGTGGCCACGTCGGGCGTCACGGTGCCGACCTTGGGGTTCGGCATCAGGCCGCGCGGACCGAGGATCTGGCCCAGTTGACCGACGACACGCATGGCGTCCGGCGAGGCGATGACCACGTCGAAATCGAGCTGGCCCTTCTTGACCTGCTCGGCCAGGTCGTCCATGCCAACGATATCGGCACCGGCTTCCTTGGCAGCGTCGGCGTTGGCACCCTGGGTGAACACGGCAACGCGCACGTCCTTGCCGGTTCCGTTGGGCATGACGGTAGCGCCACGTACCACCTGGTCGGATTTACGCGGATCGACGCCCAGATTGATGGCGACGTCCAGCGACTCCTTGAACTTCACGGTAGAGAGCTCGGCGAGCAGCGCCACGGCCTCTTCCAGGCTGTAAGCCTTGGAAGCATCGACCTTCTCGCGAATCATCTGAGCACGCTTGGAAAGCTTGGCCATGATCACAGACCCTCCACGTTGAGGCCCATGCTGCGGGCACTACCGGCAATGGTACGCACCGCGGCGTCGAGATCGGCAGCCGTCAGATCCGGCTCTTTGGTCTTGGCGATCTCTTCGAGCTGTGCACGGGTCACGGTACCGACCTTCTTCTTGTTCGGCTCGCCGGAGCCGGACTTGATGCCAGCCGCCTTCTTCAGCAGGACGGCCGCCGGCGGCGTCTTGGTGATGAAGGTGAAGCTACGGTCGGAATAGACGGTGATCACCACGGGAGTCGGCAGACCCGGCTCGATTTCCTGCGTCGCGGCATTGAACGCCTTGCAGAACTCCATGATGTTCACGCCGTGCTGACCCAGCGCGGGGCCCACGGGGGGACTCGGGTTGGCCTTACCAGCTGCAACCTGCAGCTTGATGTAAGCCTGTACTTTCTTGGCCATGAGTAGACTCCAGTTGGGTAATAGCGCCTTGCGGCTCCCCGGGTTAAACGGCCACCGAAGCGACCGCACAGCAAATCAGAGGTCGAGAATCATTCCTTCTCGACCTGCGAGAACTCGAGCTCGACAGGCGTCGCCCGACCGAAGATCAGCACGCTGACCTGCAGGCGGCTCTTGTCGTAGTTGACCTCTTCGACCACGCCGTTGAAGTCGGCAAAGGGGCCGTCGATGACGCGCACGGACTGACCCGGCTCGAACATCGTCTTGGGCCGCGGCTTGTCGCTGCCGTCCTTCACACGACGCAGGATGGCGTCGGCTTCTTTCTGGGTGATCGGCGCCGGCTTTTCCTTGGTACCACCGATGAACCCCATCACACGCGGGGTTTCGTTGACCAGGTGCCAGGTCCCATCGTCCATCTCCATCTCGACCAGCACGTAGCCGGGATAGAACTTGCGCTCGCTCTTGCGACGCTTGCCGTCACGCACCTCGACGACTTCTTCGGTCGGCACCAGGATCTCGCCGAAGCGCTCCTCCATGCCATACATCTTCACGCGCTCCTTGAGGGAGCGCATGACATGCTTCTCGAAGCCGGAGTAGGCGTGCACGACGTACCAACGCTTGGACATGAAGACTCCTAACCGATGACGCCGGACATCGCCCAGCTAAGAAGGGTGTCGATCAGCCACAGCATCAGCCCGACGATCAGCACGGCGACCAGGACGATAGCGGTCGTCTGCACCGTCTCGGGACGGGTCGGCCACACCACACGCTGAATCTCTTTCTTGGCGTTCTTGGCCAGCTCGGCGAGATCGCGCCCCCTGGCGGTCGTCAGGGCAATGCCCGCAGCGCCCAGACAGAGCACCACGACACCCAGCACACGATAGAGGAGCGCCTGATCGGCGTAGTAGGTATTGCCCACCACAGCCAGCGTCACCAGCGTGACGACAACCGCCCACTTGAGCCCGTCGTGGCGCGACTCCTGCACCTCGGCGTTGTGTTTCATGAAAACGAGACTCCTCAGGGTGCGGCAATCGAGCATGTTCGTATGAAGAAGCCAACCTGGGGAAGGTTGGCAGGCCAGGAGGGAATCGAACCCCCAACCTGCGGTTTTGGAGACCGCTGCTCTGCCAATTGAGCTACTGGCCTGTATCTGCTACGCAGCCCCTCTTGCAGACGCATACGTAACAGCGGGCGTCATGATAGCGGATGCCCCGCCGACTGACAACCCTTCCCGGCAAACCTGCGCCGTGGAGAAAAGAAAGGCGAGCCCAAGCCCGCCTTTCCGTATTGGAGCTCATGGACGGATTTGAACCGTCGACCTCACCCTTACCAAGGGTGTGCTCTACCCCTGAGCTACATGAGCATAACCTTTTGCACTCAACCCACCAACGCCGAATGCCTGGAGCGGGCAGCGGGAATCGAACCCGCATCATCAGCTTGGAAGGCTGAGGTTCTACCATTGAACTATGCCCGCCTACCCACTCTTCCCATCCAGATTCACACCTCGATGGAACAATCTGGTGGAGGGGGAAGGATTCGAACCTTCGAAGCTTTCGCGGCAGATTTACAGTCTGCTCCCTTTGGCCACTCGGGAACCCCTCCAGATGGCGGCTCATTCTACCGCCTACCGAAGCCATGTCAAGCGCTTATTTATCAGCCACTTGCCGAAAAGCTCGTCACCGGGACGAGCCCTTGGCTTCGGAACGCGCTGCATTGTGTCAAAGCAGCATGGAGAATGCAAGGCCCGCTCTGATTTTTTCCAGCCCTGCAGGGGCAGGCACACGAGGCGCGCCCGACATGCGTCCGGCTCGCTCGGCAGCGGTCAACGGGAAGCAGGCCTCAAGCCCGCCATAGACCATGTCGGGCCATATCGCGTGGGGCGAGTGCACCCCGCGCGCCACCACCCGCGCATCGCCGCCCGTCAGCAGCAGCGGCAGGGCGATCCCTTCACGGTCGCAGACCTCGGCGTAGATACGATTGACGGCGCTGACCGCGGCCAGATAGATACCATGGTTCACGGCCTCGACGGTACGCCGCCCCGGCAGCAGCAGTTCCTCTGCTTCGCTGTCGGGATCGATGGCCACATTGCGCGTGCCAAGCTGGAGGCTCTCCTTCATCAGGCGCAGCCCCGGCAGGATATAACCGCCAAGGTGACGCCCGCCCGGCAGCACGAAATCGATGGTAATGGCACTGCCGCAATCCACGGCGCAGCAGCCCCCAGCCAGCTGGTAGCCGGCCAGCACGCCCATCCAGCGATCCACACCCAGACGATGGGGCTCCTCGTAGCCGTTCACCACACCCAAGGCTTCGGGCACCGAGCGCGCCACGTACACGCTACGCACACGGCTCTGCAGCAACGTCACCGTCTGCTCCAGCACCGCCTGACGCGCAACGCTCGAGATTCGCACCGCCTCGACGACGTCCAGATCGGGAATGTCGGAGCCAGGCTTCCACTCCTCACGGGTCCAGACGGCTCCCCGTGAGCGAATCTCGCTGCTGTCGGCATCCTTCAGCCGCCACTTGGAAAGCGTATTGCCGATGTCCAGGTCTAGGATCATGTACGCCCACGCACGCTGATCTCACCTCCTCCCAGGCGCTCACGCCCACGCTCATGGCAAACCCAGAGATTGCCGGAGGCATCGACGCTTTCGGCCGTTGCCATGAACCGCTGCTGCCCTCTTTGCACCTCGACCCGACAGCCCTGAAAGGCATGCCTCGCGTTCCACTCCTTCTGCCATGCAGCAAAGCCGCTCACCTCATACCCGGCGAGCAGCGGCATGAGCTCATCCAGCAGCTCGGCGGCCAGTTGATTGCGCGATAGCGACGAGGCCTGGTCGTGCACCGCCGCCACCCTCTGCTCGATCTTCTCGCGAAAGCTTGCCGGAAGGTCGAAGTTGATGCCCATGCCCACCACGACCTCGCATGGCCCTGCAGCATCACCGCTGATCTCCACCAGAATGCCCGCCAGCTTCCCCAGGTGGCCATCTGCATCCTCGAGCAGCACATCGTTCGGCCACTTGAGCCTGGAAGATACACCGTGGCGCTCCAGCACGCGAGACAGCGCAACCCCTACCGCCAGGCTCAGCCCCTCCAGGGCCACCACGCCGGTTTCGAAGCGCCATCCGACCGACAGCATGAGCGCACGCCCCCAGGGCGTCGTCCAGACCCGGCCACGCCGGCCGCGGCCCGCGCTCTGCTGTTCCACCAGGCAAACCTCGCCATGACCGGCACCTTGAGCGAAGCGCTGGCGAATGAACTCGTTGCTCGAGGGCAGCGTCTCCTCGACGAAAAGCCGAGCCAAGTGCTGGCGCCCCTTGCGCGACAAACCCGCGACGATCCGCGAGCCGTCCAACAACTCCAGAGGCATGGAAAGGCGGTACCCTTGCCCCTTGACCGCCTCGAGGGGAATATCCATTGCTTCGAGCTTCTTGAGCTGCTTCCACACCGCGGTGCGCGATACACCCAGCCGCTCCCCCAGCTGCTCGCCGGAGTGGAACTCACCGTCACTCAGCAGCCGAATGAGATCACCGATGGTCATGCTCTATTGCCCTGGTCGGGGAAAAAGTCATTCTAGCGAACTGCCGCTGCTGCGGAAACGCATTGATCGGATAAAGAAAAACCCCGAGCACTTTCGTACTCGGGGTTTTGGCTAGAGATAAGGGGCCTGAAACGGCGAAACCCAGCCTCTCTCGAAGCTGGGTTTCTGAAAAGGTGCCTGACGATGACCTACTCTCGCATGGGGAGGCCCCACACTACCATCGGCGCTGAGCGGTTTCACTGCTGAGTTCGGC
>MTEV01011571.1_pt1 | contig 52882 bp, 50 predicted proteins | sample 1042711 | NCBI WGS metagenome assembly MTEV01 (sample SAMN06185812, study PRJNA358809) | soil metagenome | isolation source: soil bioaugmentation with soil previously exposed to atrazine | place: India | collected 2015-05-23 | reverse complement strand
AGGGGCGAGAAGCCGAAGGCTGCGAGTCAACCGGAGCATATGGGGTATATGTGAGGATTCCGACGGTCCGACGCTTCGGCACCGCGCAACGCAGCGATTTGCCCGCGCAGACATTTGTGCAGCGTTTCCTATGGGAGAAACCATGCCATGTCGGAGTCCACTACCCAAGGGCACCTACAGAGGTGAAGTATGGTGAACCACGACAGCCATGACATGGCCGACAGGGAGGTCGAGCGGCGCTTACTGGCACTGCTCGAAGCGCTGGTGAAGGAGATTCGGCCCGACCGTGGCGACGACGTTCGCGTCTCGCTGGCGTCGCGCCTGGATCGTGACCTGGGGCTGGACAGCCTGGCCCGCTCCGAGCTGCTGCTGCGTATCGAGCAGGAGTTCGGCAGCCGCCTGCCCGAGTCGGCACTGCTGGCCGAGACCCCGGGCACCTTGTTGCAGCTGCTGCACTCTTCCGCGATGGATTCGTCACGCCGGGTCGCGGCGGAACCCGTGTCGCCGAGCCATGAAGCAGCCACTACCGATGAGATCGGGCCAGGCGGCGAACCGAGCGACGCCGATACCCTCAATGCCGCCATGGATTGGCATTTGCAGCGGCATCCGGACCGCACTCACCTCTATGTCTATGGCGACGAGGACACACCAAAGGTACTCAGCTACGGCGAGCTGAACCGGGAGGCGCAGGCCATTGCCGCAGCGCTGGCGGCACGCGGCATTCGTCACGGCGACCGCATAGCGCTGATGCTGCCGACCTCTTCCGACTACTTCGCCGCCTTTCTCGGCATACTGCGCGCAGGTGCCGTGCCGGTTCCCATCTACCCACCGGCCCGCCCTTCCCAGCTCGAGGAGCACCTTCGGCGCCACGGTCGCATCCTGAGCAATGCCGGCGCACAACTGTTGATCACCGTCGAAGAAGCGCGCAAGGTAGCGCATCTGCTGCATGCCGATGCGCCGCACCTGCGCCATGTCATGACCTTGGCAGAGCTCGACGCCGGCGCTGACGATGCAACCCTACCCAACCCTCCCGACGCCTCGAGCCTGGCCCTGCTGCAATACACCTCGGGCAGCACCGGCGACCCCAAGGGGGTGCAGCTCACCCACGCCCAGTTGCTGGCCAACATCCGCGCCATGGGCACGCGGCTGGAAGCCAAACCGGACGACGTCTTCGTCAGCTGGCTGCCGCTTTATCACGACATGGGGCTTATCGCAGCCTGGCTGGCCAGCCTCTACTACGGCATTCCGCTGGTGGTGATGTCGCCGCTGGCCTTTCTGTCGCACCCGCTGCGCTGGCTGGAGCTGATCGACCGCCATCGCGGCACCATCTCCGGCGCTCCCAACTTCGGCTACGAGCTGTGCCTGCGAGCCCTTACCCCGGAGCGGGTCCAGGCTCTCGACCTGAGCCGCTGGCGGGTCGCCTTCAACGGCGCCGAGCCGGTCAGTGCCACTACCATGGAGCAATTCGCCGAACGGCTGGCCCCCTGCGGCCTGAGACAGGAAGCGTTGATGCCGGTCTATGGCCTGGCCGAGGCGGCGGTTGGCCTCTGCGTGGCCCGGCCCGGCCGCGGCCTGGTGATCGACCGGATCAACCGTGAGCGCTTCGCGTCCAGCGGCGAGGCACGCCCCGAAAGCGACCCGGCGGCAGCACAGCCCTTCGTCAACTGCGGCCCGCCGCTGCCCGGCTATGCCCTGCGCATCATCGACGCCGAGGGACATGAGCTCACCGAGCGCCAGGAGGGCGATCTCGAGTTCCGCGGCCCCTCCGCCACCAGCGGCTACTTCGACAATCCCGAGGAGAGCGAGAAGCTGTACCACGACGGTTGGCTGCGCACCGGCGACCGCGGCTACCTGGCCGATGGCGATCTCCACATCAGCGGGCGACGCAAGGACATGCTGGTACGCGGCGGGCGCAACCTCTACCCCTACGATATCGAGACGGCGGTTGGTCGACTGGAAGGCGTGCGCCGAGGCTGCGTGGCGGTGTTCGGCGACCCCGACCCGACGACCGGCAGCGAGTCGCTGGTGGTGGTGGCGGAGACCCGAATCGACGATCCGGCCAAGCGCCAAGAGCTGTGCCGTGCCATCGCCGACACGGTGGTGGATGTGGTCAACGTACCGGCCGACGATATTCGCCTGGTGCCGCCCCACAGTGTGCTCAAGACCTCCAGCGGCAAGATCCGGCGCGCCGCGACCCGCGACTTCTATCGCCAGGGTCGCCTGGGCGAGAAGCCGCTTCCGGTCTGGCGTCAGGTGGTCAAGCTGACGCTGCGTGCGTGGGCCGGACGCGCACGCCAGGGGCTATCGGCGGCGGGCTATTGGGCTTACTACCTCTACGCCTGGTCGCTCTTCGGGGTCGGTTTCACGCTGTTCGCCCTGGCAGGCCTTCCACTGCCGCGGCTCGCCTGGCGCTGGCGCGTCGCTCATTACCTGTGCCGAGCCATGGCTCGGCTGGCCGGTATCCGTATTCAGGTGAGCGGTCTCGAGCACCTCCCGCGCGAGCGCCCCTGCGTGTTGGTCGCCAACCATGCCAGCTACCTGGATGTGTTGATACTCACCGCAGCCCTGCCCTGCAGCGTACGCTACCTGGCGAAGGAGGAACTGGAGAGCCGCACGGCAACTCGGCTGCCGCTGACTCGCATGGGAGCGCTGTTCGTCGAGCGCTTCGACCCGCGTCAGGCGGAACAGGACATGCAGCAGGCCGAACGGGCAGTGGCCAACGGCGACATTCTCGCCATCTTCCCGGAGGGCACCTTCACCGCCGAGCCCGGACTCGGCGACTTTCACATGGGCGCGTTCCTCACCGCAGCGCATGCGGACGTGCCAGTGGTCCCGGTCGCTATCGCCGGCTCGCGGCAGCTGCTGCGAGGCAAGGAGTGGCGGCCCCATCCGGGCAGGGTGACGGTGCAGATCAGCGCCGCCCTCGAGCCCCAGGGAAGCGACTGGGACGCGGCGCTGAAACTGAAACACACCGCCTACGAGGTCATACTGCGTCATGCTGGCGAAGGGCGCCGACGTTCGTGAACGCCTTCCTGATACAAAAAGGCCACCCCGCAGGGTGGCAAGCTGGACACAGCAAGGGCTGGCTGTGATCACTCGGGCAGGAGCACGCTGTCGATGACGTGAATGACACCGTTGCTTGCCTCGATATCGGCTTGAATCACGGTGGCGTCATTGATCATTACCGTGCCGTCGGCGGTGGTAATGGTGATGTCCTGGCCCTGAACGGTGGTTGCGCTGTCCAGACTCATGGCCTCTTCGGCCATGACTTTCCCCGCCACCACGTGGTAGGTCAGCACGGCTTGCAACTGCTCGATGTTCTCGGGCTCCAGCAGGCTCTCTACGGTGCCCTCGGGCAGCGCGGCAAAGGCCTCATCGGTGGGAGCAAACACGGTGAAGGGGCCCTCGCCCTTGAGGGTTTCCACCAGCCCGGCGGCCTCCAGCGCTGCCGCCAGGGTCTCGAACTGTCCAGCCGCGACGGCGGTGTCCACGATGTCCTGCTTGTCGCCGTGGCTGCCGGCCTGGACGGCGCCCGCCAGCATGAGGCCAACCAAACCTGCTCCCATCCACTTCGTGGCTACCACATGAATCGATTTCATCGGGTCATTTCCTCAGTGTGTACGTGTAGGGCGGTGCGTCATGAACGAGCCCAACCCTATACAGACAATAGTTACTGTACAGCTATTGGACAAGTATTTTTTCACTGACTGCTGTGCGAATAGCCAAGGGGCTGACGCTGCCTGCCAGCTGTGGCAAAAAGGGGGGTGACGGAGCCACCCAAATCGTGACAGGGAGACAACCATGTACAAGCTTGCCTTCTTCGTACCGCTGGAAGATGCCGAGGCCGTCAAGGAAGCCGTATTCGTCACCGGTGCCGGGCGCATCGGCGACTACGAAGCGTGCTGCTTCGAAACCCGCGGCACCGGTCAGTTTCGTCCGCTGGACGGCGCCAGCCCACACATCGGTCAGGTGGGTGACCTGGAGAAGGTCGAGGAAGTGAAAGTGGAGATGGTGTGCGAGGACGCGCTCATCCACGATGCCGTCGAGGCTCTGCGCGCCGCACACCCCTATGAGGAACCGGCCTTCGACGTGTGGAAGCTGGAGACCTTCTAGGCGGCGTGAATTGAGCTCAGGTCTCAGCCCACCGGTACGCCATGCTGGAGAGCCAGCGCCTCGCGGTAGCGAGCATAGACCGTCTCGTAGGCCCTGACGCTTGCCGCCTTGGGCTCAGCCAGCGAGGCATCGTCGAGGTGTACCAGGCGCTCGCACAGTTCGCTCAGCGGTAGGTCGTGCCGCTCGCACCAGGCCGCCTGCAGCGCCGCTCCCAATGCCGCGGCATCGGTCACCTGGGGACAGATCACCGGGGTCGCGGTCACGTCGGCCACCATCTGGCGCCACACCGGGCTTCTCGCGCCGCCACCGATCAAGCGGATCTGGCTGGCGCCGGCAGCCAGCGGGCCGAGCAGCTCGAGGCCGTAGCGCAGGCCGAAGGTGGCGCTCTCCACCACTGCCCGGCACAGGTTGGCCTGGGTCAGGTTGCGACTGTCGAGCCCCAGGAAGCTGGCCGTGGCGTGCGGCAGCGACGGCACCCGCTCGCCGTTGAAGAACGGCAGTACCGTCACCCCCTCGGCGCCGATGGGCGCCGCGGCCAGGCGCTCGCCGAAGGCGGCCAGGTCGAGGTCGAACAGCTCGCGCACCAGGGTGCTGGCGGAGGTCACGTTCATGGTGCAGATCAGCGGCAGCCAGCCGCCGTGGCTGGCGCAGAAGTTGGCCACCATGTCGCTCTCGGCACGCACCGACTCGGGCGAATAGGCGCACACCGTGCCCGAGGTGCCGAGGCTCAGGGTAACGATACCGGGGGCGATGTTGCCGGTGCCGATGGCGCCGAGCATGTTGTCGCCGCCCCCGCTGGCCACGACCACGTCAGGCGAAAGCCCCAGCTCGCGAGCGAGCTCGGGACGCAGCGTGCCGGCGGGCTCGCGGGAGTCGATCAGCCGCGGCAGTACCCGCGTGGGGTCGAGCTCGGGGGCGATCTCGGCGAAGACATCGTGACGCCAGCGGCGGGTGCGGGTATCGAAATAGCCGGTGCCCGAGGCATCCCCCGCTTCCGCCACCTTTTCGCCAGTGAGCCAGAAGTTGAGGTAGTCGTGGGGCAGCAGCACGCTCTCGATACGGCGATAGGCACATGGATTGGTATCGCGCAGCCAGGCGATCTTGGAGGCGGTGTAGCCGGTCTGCAGCACCAGGCCAAGCCGCTCGAGGCAACCCGCCGCCCCGCCCAGGCGCGCCACCAGGGCGGCATTGTGCGCCGCCGTCTCGGTATCGCACCACAGCTTGGCGGGATGCACCGGCAGTCCCTCGGCGTCGAGCGCCACCATGCCGTGCTGCTGGCCGGAAACGCCGATGGCGCGTATCGCATGGCGCTCGATGCCGGCCCGAGTCACGGCCTCCTCGAAGGCGCCGCGAAAGGCCTCGACCCACTCCTGAGGCTGCTGCTCGCGACGCCCGTTGTCGCCCTCGCTCAGGCGATGGGCACGGCTCGCCTCGCCGAGGATTGCCTCGCCCTCGACGTCGACCACCACCACCTTGGTACTCTGGGTGCCGCAGTCCACCCCGATGTACATGCCACCACTCCTCACTCCCCGACCAGCGTTTCAAGCGTAGCGCGTGCGCCGCGTTCGTGCAGGCTCGTCAGCGCCATGAGGTAGGCCTGGCGAAAGCGCTCATGCTCGGCCAGGTCGCCGAACAGCTCGCGGTTCTCGATGAAGGCGCCGGGGCGCGTGCGATTCTCGGCGGCCAGGGCAGCCAGTTCGTGCTTGAGGCGGTCGACCACGGTGATGGGCTCGCCCTGCTCATCCAGGCCCTCGGCGTAGCGCGCCCAGCTTGCGACTACCGCCGCGCTGCGGTGGATCTCGCCACCCTTTGCCAGCTGCTCGCGAATCACCGGCACCAGCCACTTGGGGATACGGTCGGAGCTCTCGGCGCACAGCCGCGCCAGGGTGTCCTTGATCTCGGGATTGGCGAAGCGCTCGATCAGGGTCAGGCGGTACTGCTCGAGGTCCACTCCGGGCACCGGGGCCAGGGTCGGGCTGCCCTCGTGGCGCATGTAGCCGAGCAGAAAGTCGACGAACAGCGGGTCGCGGCACACCTCGTGGGCATAGCGGTAGCCGGCGAGAGTGCCGAAGTAACACAGCGCCTGGTGGCTGGCATTGAGCAGGCGCAGCTTCATCAGCTCATAAGGCTCCACGTCTTCCACCACCTGCACGCCGACCCGCTCGAACGCCGGCCGGCCGCAGATGAAATGATCCTCCAGTACCCATTGGGTAAAGGGCTCACACACCACCGGCCAGGCATCCTCGACGCCGAACTCGCCGGCCAGCTCCTCGATGTCGACCGCCTGGGTCACCGGCGTGATGCGGTCGACCATGGCATTGGGGAACGGCACCTCGGCTTCGATCCATTCGGCCAGCGCCGGGTCGCGGGCCCGGGCAAAGGCCACGAACATGCGCCGCGCCACTTCGCCGTTGCCCTGGATGTTGTCGCAGGACATCAGCGTGAACGGCGCCAGGCCTCGCGCACGACGGCGAGCCAGCGCCTCCACCACCAGACCGAAGGTGGTGCGCGGCGCTGCGGGAGAGTCGAGGTCATGGCGCACGTCGGGGTTGGCGAGATCGAACTCTCCGGTTACCGGATGGAAGTTGTAGCCGCCTTCGGTGACGGTCAGTGAAACGATGCGAATGGCGGGGTCAGCCATGCGCTCGACCACCGCCTCGGGGTCGTCGGGGGCGTAGAGGTAGTCGAGCATGGCGCCAATCACCCGCGGCTCTCGCTCGCCATTGGGATGCTTCACCACCAGGGTGTAGAGATGATCCTGAGCGGCCAGCACCTCCTGCATACGGCGGTCGCCGGGCATCACGCCGACGCCGACGATGCCCCAGTCCAGCGCCTCGCCGCGGTTCATCAGTGCATCGAGATACATGGCCTGGTGGGCACGATGAAAACCGCCGACGCCGATGTGCACGATCCCCGGGGTCACCTCCCGGCGGTCGTAGCGCGGCACGGCCACCCGCGAATCGAGGTGAGAGAGCGTGGCGTTGCTGAGAGCAGGCATAGGGGCACTCCTTGCCGCAGGCGGCAATGAACGAAAAATGGATTGGCGGTCCGGTCGTGTTGCGGGTCAGCGCCAGTAGAGGTCCGGCGCGACGGACTCGCGCTTGATCAGCCGGGCGTTGAGCATGTCCTTGTGACGCGCCTTGTCGATGGCGCCCTCGTGGTCCTGGCCCATGCCCAGCCAGCGCTGGATCAGGCGCGCTTCGAGCACCTCGTCGGTCACCTCGAGAAACAGCGTCATGTCGAACAGCGGACGCAGCTCGCGCCAGGGGTCGCGGTTGAGCAGCAGATAGTTGCCCTCGACGATGACGATGCGGTGCGCCAGGGTGATCAACCTCCCACCGGCCCGGGCCAGATCCAGCGGACGGTCGAACACCGGCACCGCCACGGTCCGGTCGGCGCGGCGAATGCGCTCCAGGTCATGCCTGAGGCCCTCGGGGTCGAAGGTCTCCGGGGCGCCCTTGATCGGCAACTGGCCCAGCGGCTCGAGAATGGCGTTGTCGAGGTGGTAACCGTCCATCGGTACCACCGCGGCAATGCCGGGCACCCGCTCGTTGAGCTCACGGCACAGCCACTCGGAGAGGAACGACTTGCCCGCCCCCGGCGGCCCGGCCAAGGCGACGATGAAGCGCTGCCGGTTCTCGGCAGCCTCCAATAAACGCACCGCCATATCGTGAATGTTTGGATTCATTGTTGTTTCCTATTCAACGCGTAGGCATTAGGCGTGTTCGAAAAGGCAGCGAGCGAAGACCAGACAAGGCAAAAATCGACGAAAAAGCGGAGTTTACGAGTTTGTAAATGAGCAATTTGAGTCAATTTTTAACGCCGTATGGTCGAGCGCAGCCAGTTTTCGAATACGCCTAGCTCATCCAGTTGCCTCCATCGACGTTCAAGGTTTGTGCTACGACATATTCGCTGTCGTCCGAGGCGAGGAATACTGCCGCGCCGGCGTGATCCTCCGGTTTGCCCATGCGCCCATAGGGCACCGCCTCGCCGACCAGGCGCTTCTTCTCGCCCAGCGGGCGGCCCTCGTAGCGGGCGAACAGCGCGTCGACCTCGTCCCACATGGGCGTGTCGACCACGCCTGGCGCGATGCCGTTGACCCGAATGCCGTGCTTGATCAGGTCGAGGGCGCAGGATTGGGTGAGGCTGATCACCGCCGCCTTGGTGGCACAGTAGGTGCTCACCAGTGCCTCACCGCGACGCCCCGCCTGGGAGGCCATGTTGATGATCGCCCCGCCCTGGCCGCGGCTCACCATCTGTTGCGCCACCGCCTGCAGGGTGAAGAACAGCCCCTTGGTATTGACGGCGAACTGGCGATCGAAGCTCGCCTCGCTCACCTCCAGTACCGGCGCCATATCGAACACCGCGGCGTTGTTGACCAGTATATCGATGGCACCGAGATGCTGGGTGACCGCCTGGACCACCGCCTGGATGGAGTCGCGGTCGCAGACATCCAGGCGCACGCCCATCACGCGCTCGGCGCCCAGCGGACGCAGGCCGGCCACCGCTTCCTCCACCGCCGTCACGTCGATATCGGCCACGGCGACCCGGGCCCCTTCGGCGAGATAGCGCTCGGCGATGGCCAGGCCGATGCCGCGTGCGCCGCCGGTGATCACCGCCACCTTGTCCTGCAGTTTCATCTCGGGGTTTCCTCGTTGGTTGCATTCGTGGCCGCCTTTGCACCGGCACGTCGCCGTTCACGCCACAGCTGAATCAAGCTCTCAAGGCCATGCATGGCCGGCAGCACCCGCCACGCCCCGGCCTCCAGCAATCGTGCGACATGGCCCTCCTCGATGTGGCTGGCACCGGTGAAGCCGATCACTGTCATGCCGGCGGCGTGGGCCGCGGTGACCCCGGAAACGCTGTCTTCCACCACCAGACAATCGGCCGGCGCCCGCCCCATGCGGCGCGCCGCCAACAGGTAGAGGTCGGGTGCCGGCTTGGGCCGTTCGACCTCGTCGGCAGTGAACAGCGGCACCTCACCCAGCCGGGCATCGAGCCCGGTGACGGCCAGCGAAGCCAGCACCCGCCGACGCCGGCTGTTGGAGACGATGGCCAGCGGCAGCTCGATGCCAGCCAGCGTATCCGCCACGCCCTCGACGGCGCGTAGCTCCTTGGCCAGGCGTGCCTCGATGGCACCGTCGATACGCTCCAGCGCGTCGGCGGGCAGGCGATGGGCGCTCTGCCGCTCCAATCGCTCGAGAATCGCCCCGGTGGTCATGCCCAGCGCCTGGCGCAGAGCGACATCCTCGGGAATGTCCGGCAGCAGCTGGCCGAGCTGCTGCAACAGCGTCGCCTCGGCAATCACCTCGCTGTCCACCAGCACACCGTCGCAGTCGAAGATCAGCGTTTCCATGCCTGTCCCGTTCATAGACGACCCGCCGCGGCCGGAGCACGGTTGTCCTGGCGGTTGAGCCCGGCCAGGGGATGTCGGGCAAGGCTGGGCAGCGCCAATCCCTCGCCGTCGAACAGGTGCGCGCAGTCGCGCTCGAAGCCGAAGCGCAGGCTGTCGCCGACCCGACTGTCGACGTTGCCGTCGGCACTCACGGTGACCAGGGTGTCCTGCATGCGCACGTAGAGCGAGGTCACCCCGCCCAGGCGCTCGATCACCTCGATGCGCCCCGTGAGCGGGCCCTGCGGGTCGAGCTGCAGGTGCTCGGGGCGAATGCCCAGGGTCAGGGCGTCATCGTCGAGCCCGCTGCCGTCCACCGGCACCGTGCAGGTATCGCCGCCGGGCAGGCGCACCTCGACGCCGGTAGCGGCGGCACTCACCCGCTCCACTTCCAGGAAGTTCATCTTCGGCGAGCCGATGAAACCGGCCACGAAGCGGTTGCGCGGGTGGTGGTAGAGCTCCATGGGCGAGCCCACCTGCTCGACCACGCCACCCTGCAGCACGACGATCTTGTCGGCCATGGTCATGGCCTCGATCTGGTCGTGGGTGACGTAGATCATGGTGGCGTCGAGCTCCTCGTGCAGGCGCGCCAGCTCGATGCGCATCTGCACCCGCAGCGCCGCGTCGAGGTTGGAGAGCGGCTCGTCGAACAGGAAGATGCTGGGGTTGCGCACGATGGCGCGGCCGATGGCCACCCGCTGGCGCTGCCCGCCGGAGAGCGCCTTGGGCTTGCGTTCGAGCAGCGGCTCGAGCTGCAGGATAGATGCCGCCTCGCGCACCTTGCGCCGACGCTCCTCCTTGGGCACCCCGGCGAGCTTCAGGCTGAAGCCCATGTTGTCCTCGACGGTCATGTGCGGGTAGAGCGCGTAGCTCTGGAACACCATCGCCAGGCCGCGCTCGGCGGGGCCGACCTCGTTCATGCGTACGCCGTCGATCAGGATGTCGCCGCTGGTGGCGCTCTCGAGTCCGGCGATCATGCGCAAGAGAGTCGACTTGCCGCAGCCGGAGGGGCCGACGAAGACCACGAACTCGCGGTCGTTGACCTCCAGATCGACGCCCTTGATCACCTCGGTGTCGTCGAAGCGCTTGACGATGTCATGCAGTTGTAGCGTTGCCATGGGGAAACCTCGTTACTTGACGGCGCCGAAGGTGAGGCCGCGGACCATCTGCTTCTGGGTCAGCCAACCGAAGATCAGGATCGGCGCAATGGCCATGGTCGAGGCGGCCGAGAGCTTGGCCCAGAACAGCCCCTCGGGGCTCGAGAACGATGCGATGTAGGCGGTGAGCGGAGCGGCGTTGGACGAGGTCAGGTTGAGGCTCCAGAACGCCTCGTTCCAGCTCAGGATCACCGACAGCAGCCCGGTGGAGGCGATGCCGGGCAGGGTCAGCGGCAGCAGCAGGTAGACCACTTCCTGGAAGGTGCTCGCCCCGTCCATGCGCCCCGCCTCGAGAATGTCCCGCGGCAGATCCTTGAAGAAGGTGTAGAGCATCCACACCACGATCGGCAGGTTCATCAGGGTGTAGACGATGATCAGCCCGGAGCGGGTGTCGAGCAGGCCCAGGTCGCGGAAGATCAGGTAGATCGGCACCAGTACCCCCACCGGCGGCAGCATCTTGGTGGAGAGCATCCACAGCAGCGTGGCCTTGGTGCGCCGAGTGGGCAGGAAGGCCATGGCATAGGCGGCGGGAATGGCGATCAGCAGCGCCAGCAGGGTCGAGCCGAAGGCCACCACCACGCTGTTCATGGCGAACTTGAAGTAGTCGGCCCGGGCCTGCACGGCGACGTAGCTCTCCAGCGTCGGGGTGAAGATCAGGCTGGGGTCGGCGATGGCCTCGGCCTCGGTCTTGAACCCGGTCAGCACCATCCACAGGATGGGGAAGAAGATGATCAGCGCAATGCCCCAGCCCAGCAGCGTGAGCCATACCCGCCGCATTCCGGCGCTTGGCATCAGCGGCGTATGGCGAGCCCGCGCTCCGCTGGACGTGGCGGCCAGATGGCCATCGGCCGGCAGCACCTTGGTCTTGAGTGTGGTCATGAGCGGCTCCTCGCCTCAGCTTTCCAGGTTCCTGGCCACCAGCCGGACCAGGAAGATGGCGACGATGTTGGCCAGGATGATGGCGACCACCCCGCCCGCGGAGGCCAGACCGACGTCGAAGTCGAGCAGCGCCTGCATGTAGATCAGGAAGGCCAGGTTGGTGGTGGCGAGCCCCGGACCACCCGAGGTGGTGACGTAGATCTCGGCGAAGATCGTCAGCAGGAAGATCATCTGGATCATGATCACCACGCTGATGGCGCGCTTGAGGTGCGGCAGGGTGATGTAGAAGAACACCGCGATGGGCCCTGCCCCGTCCATACGTGCCGCCTCGACCTGATCCTCGTCCAGCGACTGCATGGCGGTGAGCAGGATCAGCAGCGCGAACGGCAGCCACTGCCAGGCCACGATGATGATGATCGAGGTCATCGGCAACGCCGAGAACCAGTCCACCGCCGGCAGCCCGAACACCCCGGCGAGCCACGCCAGCACCCCGTTGCTCGGGTGCATCATCATGTTCTTCCACACCAGCGCACTGACCGTGGGCATGACGAAGAACGGCGAGATGGCCAGCACCCGGGCGATGCCGCGACCGGGAAACTCCTGCTGGAACAGCACCGCCAGCAGCACGCCGCCGACCACGGTGATGGTCAGTACCGAGCCCACCAGCACCAGGGTGTTGCCCATGGCGCGCCACAGCGCCGGGTCGGTGAACAGGAACTCGTAGTTCTCGAGGCCGGCGAAGCCGACCATCTCCGGCATCAGCAGGTTGTAGCGCTGCAGCGAGAACCACACGGTCATGCCCAGCGGCACCAGCATCCACAGCAGCAGCAGCGTGACCGCAGGCGCCTGCAGCGACAGCGAGCGCAATCCGCCGACGGTACGCCCGGAGGCGCGTGTCTTGCTCATAGCTTCACCACGAAAGGTCGCGAGGTTGGCCGCCGGGCACTACCCCGACGGCAGACGAGTGGCGCGGCTCAGTAGCCGGCGCGCTGCATGGTACGCGCGGTGGCACGCTGGGCGTTCTGCAGCGCCTGCTCGACGCCGGTATCGCCGGTCAGCGCCGCGGCGATGGTCTGGCCCACCTGAGTACCGATCGACTGGAACTCGGGAATGCCGACGAACTGCACGCCGACATAGGGGCTCGGCTCCAGCGTCGAGTCGGTGGGATCGGCGCTGTTGATGGCATCGAGCACGAAGCCGGCGAAGGGTGCCTCACGCTGGTAGTTCTCGTTGGCGTAGGTGGACTCACGGGTACCCGGCGGCACGCTGGTCCAGCCCTGGGTCTCGCCGACCAGTTCGATGTACTCCTGCGAGGTGGCCCAGGTCAGGAAGGTCTGAGCGGCCTCCTGCTTCTCCGAAGAGGCGGGGATGGCCAGCGCCCAGGACCACAGCCAGTGCGCGCCCTTGGGCGTCTCGGCCACCGGCGCCGGGGCGAAGCCGAGGCGATCGGCAACCTGGGATTCTGCCGGGTTGTAGAGCTTGCCAGCTGCCGAGGTGGCGTCGACCCACATGGCGCAGTTGCCGCGGGAGAACAGCGCCAGGTTCTCGTTGAAACCGTTGGAGCTGGCCCCCGGCGGGCCGTAGTTGCCGAGCAGATCGACGTAGAAGCCGATGGCCTCCTGCCAGGCCGGCGAGTCGAGTTCGGGATTCCACTCCTCGTCGAACCAGCGCCCGCCGAAGGTGTTCACCAGGGTGGAGACGAAGGCCATGTTCTCGCCCCAGCCCGGCTTGCCACGCAGGCAGATACCGGCCAGCTGATTGGCGGGGTCGTGGAGTTCGGCCGCCCATTCGCGCACCTCTTCCCAGCTCGGCTGCTCGGGCATCTCGATGCCGGCTTCCTCGAACAGGTCGGTGCGGTAGTAGAGCATCGAGCTCTCGGCGTAGAACGGCAGCGCATAAAGGGAGCCATTATGGGAGAGGCCGTCGCGCACCGGCTTGAGCAGGTCCTCCTCCTGATACGCCTCGGGCAGGTCGTCGAGAGCGACCAGCCAGCCGCGCTCGGCCCAGATAGGCGCCTCGTAGGTACCGATGGTCATGACGTCGAACTGGCCGCCGTCGGTGGCGATGTCGGTGGTCAGGCGCTGACGCAGCACGTTCTCCTCCAGCACCACCCAGTTGACCCGAATGCCGGGATGCGCCTCCTCGAAGGCACTGGTCAGGCTCTGCATGATCACCATGTCGTTGTTGTTGACCGTGGCCACGGTGATGGTCTCGGCCTGGGCGGCAGTAGCGAAGGCGGCTGCCAGGCCGGCCAGGGGAAAGGCGTAGGCGAACTTCATGTCGGGCTCCTGTGTGCTTGGCGTCCCCGCTGGGGGCATTGTTGTTGGGTGCCGGGAATTGTTGTTGGGTGCCGGGAGTCGCTGTTTTGATCATTTAATCATCTGACGATCAAATGATCGGACAGCAAGCAGCAAAAGGCAAAGGCAAGGCCCTTAGACTTTAGGTTAAGCCAGGTCGAATCGGGTCAGGAAAGCCCTTCGCTTTCGAGGATGAAGCGTGCGGCACTCTCGTCGGTGATGAGCCCCTTGAGCCAGCCGCCGCGCAGCGCAGCGAGAATCGCCGGCCCCTTGTCGCGGCCACCGGCCAGCGCCACCAGGGTCTGATGGCGGAACATCTCCAGCGGCAGACTGGTGACGCGGCGAGTGATCGAGCATTCGATGACGGCGCCGTTGCGGTCGAGCGGCCAGCCGAGCAGCTCGCCCACGGCGTTGCGGCTGAGCAGTTCGTCGAGCTCGGCCTCGCTGATGAAGTGGTCCTGGAACAGGGTGGCCTGGCGGTCGATGCGGCCCACGCCGATGTAGGCCGCCTCGGCCTCCTTGGCGACCTCGACGATGGCCTGGAACAGGCGCTGGCCGAGCATCGCCTCCTTCTCCTCCACCGAACCGGCCACCACCGGCGCCGGCAGCAGGAAGCGCTCGCCGCCGGTCTTGTCGGCCAGCACCATCACCCCGTCGTAGCGGTTGGCGGAGCCGTCGCGGGCGACGTTGCCCACCAGCGAGACGAAGCGGTGCTGGGGACGCTCGATGCGGCTGAGCGCCTCCACCGTGGCGCGCACCGAGCGGCCCGTACCCAGCGACAGGGTCAGCGGTTCGGAGCGCTCGATCAACCTCGCCAGGCGCTCCGCCCCGGCCACCGCCAGGTAGTGGGCGCTGCTCTCGGGAGCTTCCGGGTCGGCCGGCACCACATCGCAGAACTCGAGCCCGAAGCGCTTGAGGATGGCATCCGACATCACCATGCAGTTGGCCAGCGGGTGGTCGATGTGCACCTTGACCAGCCCCTCCTGGCGCGCCAGGGCCAGCAGCCGCTGCACGCCGGGGCGCGACACCCCCAGTTGGCTGGCGATCTCGTCCTGGGTGCGCCCGCCCACGTAGGAGAGCCACGCCGCACGGGCCGCCTGGTCCAGCTTCAGCTCGAACTTGTCCACGTCACCCGTTCCTTGTCGTTTGCCCTTCAGGCCGAACCCCAATCATGCAAAGCCCCTCAAGCGAAGCCTCGTCATGCAGAGCCAAAGTAGCGTTCGCGATCTTCGGCGGTGATGTCGCTGATGTGCAGGGGATAATGGCCATCGCCACGGTCGGCGTAGAAATGGCGCAGGGTGCGCTCGATGGTGGGGAAGGCCAGCTCGTCCCAGGGGATCTCGTGCTCTTCGAACAGGGCCACTTCGAGACTCTCCGGGCCGGCGGAAAAGCCGCCCGTGAGCTCGGCGCGGAAGATCATGTAGACCTGGTTGATGTGCGGCAGGTTGATCAGGGTGTAGAGTCCATGAATGTCGACCTCGGCACAGGCCTCTTCCCAGGTTTCGCGGGCCGCCGCCTGCACGGTGGTCTCGGCGTTCTCCATGAAGCCCGCCGGCAGGGTCCAGAAGCCCTTGCGCGGCGAGATGGCGCGGCGACAGAGCAGGATGCGCGAGCCGCTCACCGGCAGCGTGCCGGCCACGATGCGCGGGTTCTGGTAGTGGATCGAACCGCAGGCATCGCACAGGTACCTGGGCCGATCGTCTCCTGCCGGAATCGCGAAACGCACGGTTTGGCCACAGTGGCTGCAGAAGTTCATGAGTCTCCCTGGCAGGCTTGACGTCGGCAAAGGCCCCCGGGTAGAAGGAATCAAACCCGACGGAAACCCCATGTTAGAGAAACTTCGCAAGCGCCTGCAAGCGCACGAGCCCCGCCATCTGCGCCTCGACATGCCGCGTGCCGCGGTACTCATGCCGATCGTCGAGCGCCCCGAACCGACGCTGCTGTTCACCCGCCGTGCAGGGCATCTCAATACGCACAGCGGCCAGGTGGCGTTTCCCGGCGGCAAGCGCGAGGAGGCCGACCGCGACCTGCTGTTCACCGCGCTGCGCGAATCCCACGAGGAGATCGCCCTGCCGCCGGAGCGGGTCGAGCTGCTCGGCCGCCTGTCGGACGTGATTTCACTGCACGGTATTCTGGTCACGCCCTATGTGGGGCTGATTCCGCCGGACCTGCCGCTCACGCCCGACCCCGCCGAGCTGGACGCCATCTTCGAGGTGCCGCTCGAGCTGTTCCTCGAGGACCGCCGTCACCATACCGACGTGATTCCGGTCAACGGACGCCCCCACTACGTGCCCAGCTACCACACCCAGGGCCAGGTGATCTGGGGGCTCTCGGCCATGATGCTGGTGGAGCTGCTGGCGGAGGGCTTCGAGCGTCCCATCAGCCTGTTCGATGAGCCGCCGCAGGGTCGGCTATGCTATTTTCCCGAACGTCTGCTGCGCAGTCCGGATACCGCCACGCGCCGCTCCTGATCCTGCTGCCCGCCTTCCTGGAGGTTCGTCGCATTCATGTCGCTGCTCACCCGCCCGGCCTTTGCGGCCAATGCCCTGCCTCAGTTGGTCGATGCTCTGGTCGAACAGGGCTGGTTCGTCGGCGAGGGATTTCTCGACGCCGAGCTGTGCCAGGCGCTGCATCGGGAGCTGATGGAAATGGCCGAGCGCGACGCCCTGGCTGCCGCCGGCATCGGCCGCGGCGACGAGCACCAGCTGCGTCGCGACATCCGCGGCGACGCCATCCGCTGGCTCGACCGTGAGAGCCTGGCCCAGCGCCGCTACCTCGAAGCCATGGGCGAGCTGCAGCGCGAACTGAATCAGGCGCTGTTCCTAGGGCTGTTCGAATACGAGGCGCATTTTGCCCACTACCCGCCCGGGGCCTTCTACAAGAAGCATCTGGACAGCTTTCGCGGACGCGCCAACCGGGTGGTCTCCACGGTGGGCTACCTCAACCCCGCCTGGCCGGCGGACGGCGGCGGGGAGATGGCGATGTTCGCCGCCGACGAACCGGAACGCGAAGTGGCCCGGGTACGCCCGGAAGCCGGCAACTTCGCCTGCTTTCTCGCCGAGACCGTGCCCCACGAGGTGCTGCCCACCCGCCTGCCGCGAGCCAGCATCGCCGGCTGGTTCCGGCGCAACGCCTCGCTCGGCGGCCTGGTGGACCCGGCGCGCTGATGGCCGACGAACGCGAGGCGCTGCGCGCCCGGCTGGCCGAACTCGAGGCCCACAAGGCCGCTCTCGAAGCGAGAATCGCCGAGCTCGACGAGGAGAAGCGCCACTATCGCTGGCTGGCGGAGAGCACCACCGACCTGATCTCGCGCCACGCCCGCGACGGCACCTTCCTCTACGCCTCGCAGGCCGCCCGCGACCTGCTCGGCTACGAGCCCGAGGAGCTGATCGGCGTCTCGGCCTACGACCTGTTCCACCCATCCGACCTCGCCGACCTGCTCAACAAGTCGCCGCGGGTCTACTACCACGACGGCTTCTATCAGCAGACCTACCGCTTCCGTGCCAAGGACGGGCACTACGTCTGGTTCGAGACCACCAGCCGCACCCGCCGCGACCCGGCCACCGGCGAGCTGATCGACGTGCTCTGCGTCTCCCGCGACGTGGGCCGGCGCATTCGCGCCGAGGCCAATCGCGAGCGTCTGGCCCGGGTGGTGGAATCGACCACCGACTACGTGCTGTTCTGCGACGGCGAAGAGCGGCTGTTCTACTCCAACGAGGCGGCGCGACGCTTGCTGGGCTTGCCGCGCGAAGGGCTCGATGCCCGGCTCGAGCGGGCCTATACCCCGAGCTCGCTTGCCATCCTGCGAGAGATCGTGCTGCCCGCCGTGGCCCGCTACGGCTCCTGGAGCGGCGAGCTGGAGATGCCGGGCCCCAAGGGGCCGGTGCCGGTGCTCAGCGTGGTGCTGGCCCACCGCGGCCCCGGCGCCGAGCCCGACCACCTCTCGCTGCTCAATCGCGACATCGGCCTGCGCAAGGCCGCCGAGGCCCAGGCGCGACGCCATCAGGAACAGATCGCCCACGCCAACCGGCTGGCCACCACCGGCGAGCTCGCCTCCAACATCGCCCACGAGCTGAACCAGCCGCTGGGGGCCATTGCCAATTACGTCAGCGGCGCGCTGCTGCAACTCCGTGCCGATCCGAATCGCCCGGCCAGCGACCTCGCGCTGCCCCTCGAGCGGATCGACACCCAGGTACAGCGGCTGGCGCAGCGGCTGCGTCACATTCGCACCTTCGTGCGCAAGGGGCAGACCCGCCCGCGCCCGGTGGTGCTGTTCGAGGTGGTGGATGCCGCCTGCCGGCTGTGCGAGTGGCAGTACCAGCAGGCCGGAGTGAGCCTGACCCATGACCTGCCGGAAACGCTGCCCCGCGTGATGGCCGACCCCATCGCCCTGGAGCAGGTGCTGGTCAATCTGCTGCTCAACGCGCTGGAAGCGAGCCGCGAACGGCCTGCCGCCGTGCGGGTCGAGATCCGCGCACGACGCAGCGGCCGGCGCGAGGTGACCTTCAGCGTCAGCGACCAGGGTCCCGGCGTTACCGACGACGACGCTCAGGCCATCTTCGCACCGTTCCACTCCAGCCGTCCGGAGGGCCTCGGCATGGGCCTTGCCATCAGCCGCTCGCTGATGGAAGCCATGGGCGGCAGCCTGGCACTGACCGACGGTTCCGAGGGCGCCACCTTTACCGGTACACTGCTGGCCGAACCAAGCCCCATCCACCGCAGCAAGCCGCCCCGGAGCCAGCCGTGACCGAGCCTACTCGTGCCCCCCGTATCGCCGTGGTCGACGACGACGAGGCACTGCGCGACTCGCTGGCCTGGCTGCTCGACTCCGTAGGCCTGGCCACGCGCGCCTTTGCCGACGGCGAGGCGTTTCTCGCCGCCGACCCGGCAAGCTTCGATGCGGTACTGCTCGACGTACGCATGCCCGGTCTCTCCGGCCTGCAGGTACAGCAGCGCCTGCTGGAGCGTGGCGACAGCGCCCCGGTGATCTTCATGACCGGCCACGGCGACGTGCCCATGGCGGTGGCCGCCCTCAAGGCCGGCGCCTTCGACTTCATCGAGAAACCCTTCAACCAGCAGCAGCTGATCGACGCCGTGCAGCAGGCGCTCGCCGAGTATCGGCGCCAGCGCGCCGTGAGCGAGCGCATCGACACCCTGCGCGCGCGCTACGACGCCCTGCGCCCCAAGGAGCGCCAAATCCTGGTGCTGGTGGCCGAGGGCCTGACCAGCCGTGAGATCGCCGAGCGCCTCGACGTCAGCGCCAAGACGGTGGAGATCTACCGCCTGCGGGGCATGAAAGCGCTGGGTGCCGGCAACCTGGCCGAGCTGGTGCGCTTCTGCGTGGCGCTGGGGCTGGTGGAGCCCTTGCCGAAGTAAGAACGGCCGCCTCCGAAGAGAGCGGCCGTCCGGCTTCTTGCAGGAGAAGCGCACCCAATCTCAGTCGATGGTCTCGAGAGAGACGATTTCGTAGTCGGTCTCGCCGGTTTGACGCAGTACGAAGATGATCTGGTCTTCCGTATTCACCAGCTCGGCCAGCGCCGGATCTGCCAGCGCCAGCTCCATGGTCATGGCTGGCCAGCGAAGCTCGGCGATAGGTTCATGTGCTACCAGCACACTGCTGCCATCCTGTGCTATCGACCGTACGATCCCGACACCTTCCGCCGTGCGCATTTCCTGATGTTCATGACCAGTCTGGGCACCATGAGCCGCGTGCTTGCCATGTCCATGATCACTGCTCGCCACTGCCGGAGCTGCCATAATGAGTCCCATCACGACCACCAACTGAAGCATACTGTTTTTCATATCAAAGGTTTCCTTCGGTTTTGGAGTTGCTGAGCGCAGCCTCGGATGCGACGGACTCGGGGAAGTGTCGTCGCTGCCATAGCCAATAAAGAACGGGAATGAGCAGCAGCGATACCAGGGGGGCAGAAATCATGCCGCCAACCACGGGCGTGGCAATACGCTGCATGGCCTCGGATCCTGGGCCGGAATCCAGCAGCAGCGGACTCAGACCCAGCACCACCGTGAGCGAGGTCATGGCCTTGGGACGTACCCGCATGACCGCGCCGTCGATGATCGCTTCACGCAGTTCACCTCGGGTACGGGGCCGCCGCTGCTCCACTGCCCCGCGGACATACATCAGCATCACCACGGCGAACTCTGCTGCCAGGCCTATCAACAGGATGAAACCCGCCGCCACGGCCACCGAGACGTCATAGGTGAGCCAGTAGAGCAGCCACACGCCACCGACGGCGGCGAATGGCAGCGAACCCATGAGCATGAAAGTCTCGGCAGCGTTACGGAAGCATAGGTATAGCAGCAGGAAGATCAGCACGATGGTCACCGGGACCACCCACTGCAGGCGCTCCTTGGCCCGTTCCATGTACTCGTACTGGCCTGACCAGGTCACCGAGTACCCGGCAGGCAACGTGACCTGTTCCATCACCCGTTGCCGCGCCTCGGCCACATAGGAGCCGATATCGCGCCCGCGGATGTCGACCACCACCCAGCCGTTGAGACGTGCGTTCTCGGTACGAATCATGGCCGGACCGTCCACGATGTCCACCTGTGCCAGCGCCTGCAGGGGAAGGTAGGCCCCCGCCGAGGTGATCACCGGTAGATCCCGCAGGCTCTCCAGCGAGTCGCGCCAGTCCTGGGGATAGCGCAGGTTGATGGGGTAGCGCTCCAGCCCCTCGACGGTTTCGCTCACATTCATCCCCCCGACGGCGGTTTGAATGATGGCCTGAAGGTCGCTGACATTGACGCCATGGCGCGCGGCGGCTCGCCGGTCGATATCCACTTCGACGTAACGCCCGGCGGCGGTGCGATCGGCATACGCCGACGCTGTACCCGGCACATCTTGGAGCACGCGTTCGATCTCCCGCCCAACACGCTCGATCTCTGCCAGGTCGGATCCAGCCACCTTGATGCCCACCGGCGAGCGGATGCCGGTCGAGAGCATGTCGATGCGCGTCTTGATCGGCGGCACCCAGACATTGGCCACCCCCGGGAAACTGACTGCCTCATCGAGTTCGCGAATGATATCGGCCTTGGTCATGCCATCGCGCCACTGGTCGCGTGGCTTGAAGCGAATGACGGTTTCCAGCATGCCGATGGGGGCCGGGTCGGTGGCCGTATCGGCCCGCCCTGCCTTGCCAAAGACCCCTTCCACTTCCGGCACCGACATGATCAACCGGTTGGTTTGCTGCACGAATTCACGCACCTTGCCAATCGAGGCGCCAGGTTCCAGCGACGGCATATACATGAGATCGCCTTCGTCGAGCTGAGGCATGAACTCGCTGCCAAGCTTGCTGGCCGGGTAGGCCACGCTGGCGGCAACCAACACTGCTGCTGCAATGGTTGCCCAAGGGTAGCGCAGCAGGGCATCGAGCCCGGGGCGGTAGATGGCGATCAACATGCGGCTCAGCGGATGGGCAGACTCAGGGCGTATGCGCCCGCGCACCAGATAGCCCATGAGCACCGGGACCAGGGTGATACCCAGCCCGGCCGCCGCTGCCATGGCATAGGTACCGGTAAAGGCCAAGGGCTGGAACATGCGGCCTTCTTGCCCTTGGAGAGTGAAGAGCGGCAGAAAGCTCACCACGATGATCAACAGCGCAAAGAAGATCGGCCGCCCTGTTTCCTTGGCCGCCTCCGCCACGGTATGCCAGCGATCCTCCCCTGGCGGCGCCTTCTCCAGTCGCTTGTGCAGGTTCTCCACCATGACGATGGCGGCATCCACCATGGCGCCGATGGTCACGGCAATGCCGCCCAGCGACATGATGTTGGCGTTGATGCCCTTGGCCTGCATGATCATCAGTGCCGCCAGGATGCCGATCGGCAGTGCAACGATCGCCACCAGAGCGGAGCGGAAGTGGAGCAGAAAGACGACACAGACCAGCGCAATGATGAGGAATTCCTGCAACAGCTTGACCGTCAGGTTGTCCACCGACTCCTGAATCAGTACTGAGCGGTCGTAAGTCTCCACGATTTCGACGCCTTCCGGCAGGCTCGGCCGCAGCTCTTCGAGGCGGGCCTTGACACGCTCGATGGTGGCAAGCGCATTCTCGCCATGGCGCATGACTACCAGGGCTCCCACAGCCTCGCCCTCGCCATCCAGCTCAGCGATGCCGCGGCGGGCAGCGGGGCCGATGCGGATCTCGGCCACATCTTCGAGCAGTACTGGAGTGCCGTCACCGCCAAGGCCAACCGGCACCAGGCGAAGCTCCTCGATGCCGGTCAGATAACCACGGGAGCGAACCATGTATTCCGCTTCACCCATCTCGATAACCGAACCGCCCGCCTCCCGGTTGGCGCCCTCGATGGCCGAACGGATGCCGGCAAGTGTCAGGCCATAAGCGCGCGCCCGATGCGGATCGAGCACCACCTGGTACTGCTTGACCATGCCGCCTAGCGTAGCGACCTCGGAAACGCCTACCACGGACTGCAATTCGAACTTCAAAAACCAGTCTTGCAGTGAGCGCAGGTCCGCCAGATCGAGCTTACCGCTGCGGTCCACCAAGGCGTACTGATAGACCCAGCCCACCCCGGTAGCATCTGGCCCCAGCGCCGGCGTGGCGCCAGCCGGCAGGCGGGGTGCCACCTGGCTCAGGTATTCCAGCACGCGAGAGCGTGCCCAGTAGGGGTCGGTGCCATCCTCGAACAGCACGTAGACGTAGGAATCACCGAACATGGAGAAACCTCGCACATCCCGCGCCTGGGGCACGGCCAGCATGGCCGTCGACAGCGGGTAGGTGACCTGATCCTCTACCACCTGAGGTGCCTGGCCGGGATAGCTGGTGTGCACGATCACCTGGACGTCGGAGAGGTCGGGGATGGCATCCAGCGGCATTTGCCTGGCTGTGAAGAGCCCCCAGACGACGAAAATAGCCGTCACCAAGAGCACCAGCAGGCGATTATGCAACGACCACGTGATGATCCTTTCGATCATGAAACGACTCCTCAGTGGTCGTGAGCCAGCGGCTCGATAGCGGTGATTTCGAAGACGAACTCCTCGCGCTCACGCATGCGGAAGCGCATCGGCATGTCATCGTGCAGCCCATCGAGCTCGAGCCCATCAGCCATGGCAAAGTCCATGACCATTGCCGGCCAGCCCAATAGCGGGATCGGTTCATGGTCGACGTTCAACATGCGGGCGTCGCGATCGATACCAAGCAGACGACCATCGGCCCAGATGTCGTCGTCGGCGCTCTCCTCCTCGGCTTCGGTCATGCGCGCCAGCTCAGCGCTGGCTGCCGCTTCGGAGTCGAGCAGGAAGTGGCCGGAGAGAACCACGCGCTCTCCTTCCTTGAGGCCTTCGATGATCTCCAGGTCGCCGTTGGCACGACGCCCTACCTGAACTTCACGCGCCTGGAAACGCCCTTCACCCAGCGCCAGGATGACGCGGTCCTGCCTGCCGGTACGGATCACGGCCTCGGCCGGCAGGTACAGGACGCCCTGCAGCGGTCGAGTGGTCAGTTGGACATCGGCATACATTCCCGGCTTGAGTCGCTCACCGGGATTGTCGAAGGCCAGGCGAACCTGAACGGTTCGCGTCGGGCTGTTCAGGCTCGGATAGATATAGTCGATCTTGCCCTCGAGACGCTCGCCCGGGCGGAATGGCAGCTTCACATGGGCGGCGTCACCTCGAGCCACGGCATCCACCTGATGCTCGAACAGGTCGGCAATCACCCATACCTGCGAGAGGTCGGCAATGGTCATCACCTCGGTGCCCGGTGTGACATACATGCCTTCACGCACGTTCAGCGACTCCACTACCCCACTCTGCCCCGCCCGTACGGAGATCAGTCGGCGCGGCTGGCCGGCCCGTTCGATCTCGGCAATTTCGGCGGCACTAATCCCCAGCGCCCTGAGGCGCTCCCGTGCCGGAGCTGGGCTACCACCACGCCGCATGACATGCAGCAGCTCTTCCTGGGCATTGACCAGTTCCGGCGAATAAAGGCGGAACAAGAGCTGCCCCTCCTCTACCCGCTCGCCGGTGGTTCTTACGCTGAGATCCTCTATCCAGCCTTGGGTACGCAGGTGAATATGGCTGAGTCTCGATTCGTCGTAGTCGACGAAGCCGACTGTCTCGACCAGGCGCGCCAGATCGCCACGAGCCACCGAGCCGATACGTACGTTCATGTTCTGCTGAACGACAGGGCTGATGCTCACGGTGCCGGGCGTCGCGTCGCCATCACCCGCGTAGATTGGAATGAAATCCATGCCCATCTCATCCTTACGCGGTTCGGGAGAGGTCACGGAAGGGTTATGGGGATGCCGGTAGTAGAGGACCTGCCTCTCACCATTGGCCGCGCCCGCCGCTTGCGCGACATGGGCATGTGAATCCGGCCAATAGATCACCGCGGCGGCGCCTGCCGCCGCCCCTGCCCCCAGCAGGACGATAACAGCCAATGCCTTCATGCGTTTTCTCCCAACAGATAGAGCAGATCCACCTGCTCGAGGCGGCGCTGGGTGCCGATACGCACGGCCTCGATGCGTGTTTCCAGTTCGGTCAGGCGGGCGCGCACGAGCGAATTGAAATCCGTCGTACGGTTGCGATACCCATGCTCGGCGGCTTCGGCGTTCTCCCTGGCCTGGGGCAGCAGAAGCTGCTGGTAACGGCGTTCACGCTCGCTCATCAGCTGCCATCTGGCTTGGCTCTCTCCCAGTTGGCGCTGCAACTCGCGGGCCTGTTCATCCCAGGCATACTGGGCGGCTTCACGTCGATGCACGCTGGCCGATAGGTCGCGATCCTGGCGCTGACGAGTGAAAAGCGGCAGGTCGACCATGACCATCGCCGACATGCGATCCGGCATGCCCATGCCCCGTTGCGTCGGCGTACCGTAGGTCAGCTCGACCGACCACTGCGGTTTGTATCCTTGACGAGCCAGTTCCACGCCATGGTTGCCGGCATCGATAACGGCCTGCTCGGCATCCAGCAGTGGATGCGCCAGCAAGGTTCCCGCGGGCTCGGCCAGCTCGGGAAGGTCGAGAGACAAGGGGCGCGAGAGGGCTTCATGACCCACCCAGCGCGCTAGCTGAGCCTGTGCTACTGCCTCCTGCGCCTGGACATTCAACATGCGGTCATGCAATCGGCTCAGCTCCAGCTCGGCGCGCAGCAGATCCTGCTGGTCGGCAAAGCCGGAAGCGAACTCGCGCTCAGTGATTTCACGCAGGTCCTCGAACAAGGGCTGGCTCTGCTCCAGCACGCCGAGGATGGCGCGCTGCTCGGCAAGCGCCAGGTAAGAGCGCCGTACGGCGCGCACTGCAGCCAGTTCTGCATTGCTGCTTCGCGCCGCTTCCGCCTGGGCCATGGCCGATTCCCGCTCGCTGGCCAACCGACGGCTGTCACCTCGAGGGAAGGTCTGGCGCACGCCCACACGGAGCTGGGTCATGGAATCGTCATCGATGGAAATACCATCTCTTGCAACATCCATGACCTCCATGATCAGCATGGGGTCAGGGAGCTGTCTGACTGAGATGGCGGCCTCGCGGCGAGCCTCCGCCAGCTCTCGATAACGCAGCGTGGCTGGGTCGTCGATTAGAGCAAGTCGTTCCGCTTCACTGAGCGATAACACTTGCTCTGAAAGTGCCGAGAGAGGTAATAGAAATGCTGTGCTCAGCAACACTGCGAGCATCGTTGGTAATCGAAATGCCATGAGCCACCCTCCACGCTCGCCAGAATGCTGCTAAAAAACGGCACCCCGTTATATTCTTTATAAATAATCAACCAAACCGTCTGACATCACTTACCAAACTGGCCGGCTCAAGCCGGCCAGTTTTATCTCCAAGATATGGAAGTGTGTTATTGGAAAGCGACGTGCAAGCTGTAGCGATGAGCATCCCAACCATCGCCACCCGGTGCCGAACTTCCTGACACTACCAGGCGATACTGACCCGCCTGCAAAGCTTCGCGAATTTCGAAGTCTCCACCTGAAGAACGGACTTCCTTCACGGTGTTACCCTGAGCATCGATCAGTTGTGCACTCATGGGAAGCATGGAATGAGCCCCCGGGAGATGGCTGCTGGCAATTCTGACCGTTGTAGCCTGGTCCAAGTCGAGCTGGTAAGTATGCGGCTGCCCTGTATTAATGATCGAGCTGGACGTGCTACCTTCTTGCAGCACATTCCCGTTTGATGCCGCAGTGCCGAAACTGGCAAATGCAGGAGCGGAAAACATAGTGAGAACGGCAGTAGCAAAAGCAATCTTCTTGATCATGACACACCTCTTTTCCAATGAAATTTCCTGTTAACAACTTGCAAACGCCAGGACTGTCAATTTAAACTTCGGGCGTGATAGAGTAACCACTCAGCCTACTCATCCCCCTTGTTGCTTGTTCATGTAGGCATAGTACGATGCAGTAGCGGACAGGAAACTGACTCGAAAATGACATTTTTGTCATTTTCGATCGGAGCAGGTTGACGGAGGCTTTGTGAAGATATTGATCGTTGAAGATGAGCCAAAAACCGGTGACTACCTGGCTCAAGGCCTTAGAGAAGCCGGTTTCGTCGTCGACCTCGCCCGCGATGGGCTGGATGGCCTGCACCTGGCCCAGAACGAAGCATATGATCTGTTGCTTCTCGACGTCATGCTGCCCGGGATGGATGGCTGGACCATCCTGCAGATGGTGCGCCGCGCAGGGCAGGACGTACCCGTGCTGTTTCTGACGGCACGAGACGAAGTGGACGACCGAGTGCGGGGGCTCGAGCTCGGCGCAGACGACTACTTGGTCAAACCATTTGCCTTCTCCGAACTACTGGCGCGGATTCGCTCCCTGCTCAGGCGCGGCAAGGCACGTGAGCCGGAAGTGTTCCGCGCTGCCGACCTGGAACTCGACCTGCTGCGACGGCGTGTGACTCGAGCCGGCGAACGTATCGACCTCACCGCCAAGGAGTTTGCCCTGCTAGAGCTCTTGATTCGCCGCCAGGGAGAGGTTCTGCCACGTTCACTGATAGCCTCGCAGGTGTGGGACATGAACTTCGATAGCGATACCAACGTCATCGACGTAGCCGTCAGACGGCTACGCGCCAAGGTCGATGGTCCCTTCCCCGAGAAGTTGATCCGGACCGTACGCGGCATGGGTTATGTGCTGGAGCCGGGAAATAGCTAATGAGCCTTTACCCACGTTCCTTGACGGCCCGCCTGGCCACACTCTACTCCTTGCTGGTGGCAATCCTGCTGCTGCTGCTTGGCCTGTGGCTCGAGTACCTGATTCGGGATCACTTCGACGAAATCGACCATATGGAGTTGACAGCAAAGCTGAACATGATCGAGAACCTGCTTGATCGAGTCGATAGCCCTGCCGCGCTGAATACACTGCCCAGATATCTCGACGACCTATTGACGAGCCATGCCACACTCTCCGTTTCCATCCGCGATGAAGCGGGACAAATACTCTACGCCTACCAACCGGACTTTCTCGAGCCAGTAAAGAATGGAGAGGTCAGCTCACCCAGCGCTCGCTGGAGCGTGGCCGGCCACGAATTCATTGGCCATGAAGTTCAGCAGCTCCTTCCTCTTGCACAGCCCATACCGGTACGCGTCCTGCTGGGCCTGGATATCACCCATCATGCCCACTTTCTCCAGGACATTCGACGTTATCTTTGGACGGGCATTGCACTTGCCGCCCTGCTGACGGCATTGCTCGGCTGGCTGGTCGCACGTCAAGGTCTGGCCCCCCTCAAGCGGATCACGGCAACGGCCAAGCGGCTTTCAGCTGAGCGCCTGGGTGAGCGCCTCGACCTGCAAGCCACCCCACCGGAAATGCTCGAACTGGCCAATGCGTTCAATGGCATGCTGAACAGGCTCGAGGCCGACTTTCAGCGCCTCAGCGAGTTCTCAGCGGATATCGCCCATGAACTGCGTACCCCGGTGTCCAACCTGCTTACCGAAACCCAGGTTGCCCTGTCACGACCACGTAGCACAGGGGAATACCAGGACACACTGCACTCCAACCTGGAGGAGTTGGAAAGGCTGGCGCGAATGATCGCCGACATGTTGTTCCTGGCCAAGGCCGATCATGGTTTGCTGCCCAATCCCGCCGAGCCGGTGCATCTGGAGCGGGAAGTAGACGCTTTGCTGGAATTCTACGAGGCTCTTGCCGAGGAGAAGCAGGTTACGATGCAGCTCAGTGGCGCCGCCACAGTTACCGGCGACCACCTGATGCTACGCCGTGCGATTGCCAATCTGGTGTCCAATGCAGTGCGGCACACCTCCCCTGGCGGCATGATCGAGATCACGATTACCCAAGCTAAGGAGATGGCACGTCTGAGTGTCAGCAATCCTGGTGAGACCATTCCCACCGATCAGTTAGCCAAACTGTTCGAGCGCTTCCACCGCGCCGACAACATCCGCAGCCACCATGGCGAGGGAGCAGGACTGGGGCTCGCCATCACACGATCCATCGTCAAGGCTCATGGTGGAGATGTTGCGGTCAGTTCGCAGAATGGCATTACGAGCTTCTGCCTCTCCCTGCCCCTCTCCGGCAGGCAAAGTACATCATACCATCGTGGCGCCGACGCTGATGGCGAGTGACAGGCAGAAATCCGTTGCCGGCTCATTTGCGATCAATTTGTTGTAGATAGCGCTCTCCGAGCATCTGGCGGCGTGCCAACCACACGATTATCGGCGGTAGCACGAGCCACTGCAGCAGAGGTGTCAGCCCGGTGCCCACAAGAGGCAGTGTCGGCATCCGCTCGGCGTACTGCCAACGCTGCTGAAGCTCAGTGGCATGCCACTCGAGACCGACTGTAATCACGATACCAGTGGCAATGAAGGCGAAGATCGCTCGCGCATCGGGCCGGAGCAGCCAAGAGCGCTGGCGCCGAAACATCGCTACGACCCAGAAAGCCACCAGGGCAATAAGCACATCGCCCATGGTTGCCCGGGTGCAAAAGATGACCGCATCCCAGTGAGCCATCTCAGGCATTGCGACGAAGTAGGGAACTTGCAGGAATTCCCACGGATAGTTCAACAGAAACGCAAATAGCGCCACGTTGAACTCCGGGATGGCCAATAGCCGGCTAGACCTGCTGTATCCGGCTCGTGCTCCCGCCATTATCAGGGCTCCAGAACAGAGAGAAGGCGATGCTGGGCAACAGCTTGAGACAGTGTTTCACGCCATTCGAAGCCAGGCAACCGCTGCCATGCTTACAGCTCGAGCAGCCATCGTTCCTTGATACCGGTCAAGCGATCTCCTTGGACAGTGAGCTATGGTGAAAAGACCAATCGGCGTCAGACACCCATACGCCGTGCCAATCAATGGCGGGTTGAACCTGATGCTGCGAATCAGCTCGCCTACAGCTGGCCTTTGCACAGGCCAGATTTCAGAATCCATCAATACAGCGAGAATGAATCATGTACGTCTCAACCTTCCAAGACGTGGTGGAGTGGACACGCACCCTGCATGAACATATGGCGCACTGCCTGAAACACTGCTCAACGCAGCAGGATGAAGAGCGCGCCAAGTGGCTGCTGACCTATCTGGCAGACCATGAGGCGGCCTTGGAAAAGGTCGTCGCCGGCTTCGAGAAACAGGCCGATCCCAAGGCGTTGAATACCTGGCTCTACGACTACATTTCCTACCAGCCCATCAAGCCGCACCAGTCATGCAATGCACCCTATGCGGAAATGAGCTTCGACGAGATCTGCCAGGAAATCTTCGATCTTCACAATCAAATCATCGACTTCTATCGCTACCTCGAGGGACGTACAGAGATTCCCGAAACACGTGAGCTGATCGGCGAGCTACTCAAGCTGGAACATCATGAAGCAATGCGCCTGGCCCACCAGACCAACCGTTCGAAGGATCTTTGAGTAATTACATGACCTTGCCATCACAATAGCAACAGTGTGGCGGTCGCGGGTGGTTCTCCAGCCGATACCTCGTCCCGAATTAAGGGAGTAGGTGCAGAAACATGGGAGCAGCAATGCGACACTCACTATGGCCCATCGCTGCAGTCATACTGCTCGCTGTTGGTGGCTATCTAGGCTTCCTGGCGCTGCGACCTTCGGAACTCCCGACCGGCCTGCTCTACGGCAGCGGCCGTATCGAAGCCACCGAGATTCGCCTGGCCGCCGAAATCCCCGGTCGCGTGGTGGCAAGCCATCTGATCGAGGGCCGGGCCGTCACCAGGGACGACGAACTGCTGCGCCTGGACGACCGCCTCCTTCGCCTGCAACTGGCCGAACTCGAGGCACGCTGGGTCGCCGGTGAACAATCGGTGATACGGTTCGAGCTCCTGCTCAACACGGCGCGCCATCATCTCGGCAATGCCGAGACTGAGCTGGAACGCGCGCGAACCCTGCGTCGCACCGGCGCGATCCCTGCGCAGCAACTGGAGCGCAGCGAGGATCGCCGGCGCGAGGCGGCGGGTGAGGTTGAGGTGCTGACGGCACAACGCGTGGAGGCAGCCGCCAACCTGCAGGCGCTTGAGCAGCAGCAGGCACAGCTCGCGCTCCAGCTCGATAAGACCGTACTGACCAGCCCCATCGACGCCACCGTACAGGTCAAGGCAGTAGAGGTTGGGGAGGTAGTGGCGCCCGGGCAGCCGCTCGGCATTCTGGTCGACCTGGACCGGCCCCGACTGAAGCTCTATGTCGCCGAACAGGCGTTGGGTCAGATCCGCCTCGGCGCCCCGGCCCGGGTACGGGTCAACGCCTTCCCGGACCGCTACTTCGAGGCCGAGGTCAGCGCAGTCGACGACCGCGCCCAGTTCACCCCTCGCGATGTCCACCTTCCCGACGAACGGGCGCACACCGTCTTCGGAGTGACCCTGCGCCTCGCCAACCCCGACGGCACTCTCAAGCCGGGCATGCCAGCTGATGCCTGGATCCGTTGGCAGGACGAGGAGCCGTGGCCCGACACCCTGGTCGTGCCACCATGACCGCGGCGATCCGCACCACCGCGTTAGGGAGGCGCTTCGCCGGCCGGCAGGTGCTCTCGGGAGTCGAACTGGAGGTACGGCAGGGCGAAATCTTCGGACTGCTGGGCCCGGACGGCGCCGGCAAGACTACGCTCATGCAACTTCTGGCGGCGATACTGGATCCCAGCGAAGGTCAGGCGACAGTGCTTGGATTCGACACGGTGCGCCAAGCGGCCGAGGTGAATGCCCGGGTCGGCTACATGTCACAGGGGTTCACGCTCTATGATCGGCTCAGCGTCCTTGAGAACCTGCAGTTCGCCGCCCGTATTCGCGACGTCGCCCCGGACGATTTCCGCCGTCGCAGCCGGGAGTTACTCGCCATGGCCGGACTACAGGATGCTCTCGACCGGCCGGCCGGCAAGCTCTCCGGAGGCATGCGCAAGAAGCTGTCGCTGTGCGCCAACCTGATCCATGCCCCGCCCCTGCTGCTGCTCGACGAACTCAGCCTCGGTGTCGACCCAGTATCGCGCCGCGATCTGTGGCGACTGCTGCGGCGTTACCGGGAGGAGGGCAGTACCGTCGTCGTGAGCACCCCCTACATGGACGAAGCGGAATACTGTGATCGACTCGCCTTTCTCGACCAGGGCCGGGTGCTGGCGGTGGACAGCCCGGCGCAGTTGCGTGCCCGGATCCAGGGGCGGATCTACGACGTGCGGACCGCCATGAGCGCCGCCGTGCAGGCCATCCTGCGCGACGTCCCCGAGGTGCTGAATCTGCAGTGGTTGGCGGACAGGTTGCGTATCCAACTGCATGCCGGTGTCGATCTGCCGCCGGCCATCCTGGCGCGGCTGCGCGGGCTCGCCACCCTGGCTTCCGCCGCGCCGGGGCTGGAAGAGGCCTTCATCGCACTGAGCACGGCACAGGCGCCGGTAGCGCCGCCGCCGGTGACACCGACCGTTACGGAGACGCAGGGTGGCGAGGTACGAGCGGAGCAGCTCAGCGTGCGGTTCGGCGACTTCACCGCCGTCGACCGGGTCTCGGTCAGTGTGTCGCCGGGCGAGGTGATCGGCTGGCTAGGCCCCAACGGCGCGGGCAAAACCACCCTGATCCGGGTCTTCTGCGGTCTGCTGATGCCCAGCGACGGCGAGGCCTTCGTCGCCGGCCTCTCGGTGATCGCCCAGGCACAGGCCCTGCGCGGCCGCATCGGCTACATGTCGCAGCACTTCTCGCTCTACCCGGACCTCACGGTGGCCGAGAACCTGCGCTTCTTCGCCGGGGCCTACGGCCTTGGCGGCATGCGCCGACGCCAGGCGATCGTATGGGCCAGCGGCATGACGGCCCTGACCGGGATGGAGACGCGCCGCGTCAGCGAGCTGTCGGCGGCGGTACGCCAGCGCCTGGCGCTGGCCTGCAGCATCCTGCACGGCCCGGCGGTGCTGTTTCTGGACGAGCCCACCTCCGGCGTCGATCCGCTCAACCGCCAGCGCTTCTGGCAGCTGATCCAGACCCTGGCCAGCGGCGGCATGACGGTGTTCGTTACCACCCACTATCTGGAAGAGGCGAGCTATTGCCACCGCCTGGGGTTGATGCACCAAGGGCGCCTGGTCGCCCTTGGTACCCTTGAGCAGCTGCGCCAGGCGCTGCGGCTGCCGGCCGACGCCGACATTGAAGCGGTCTTCCTCGGCCATCTCGAGCGCACGCAGCGGGAGCTGGCATCATGAACCCGAAGCGCATCGCCGCCGTGGCGACCAAGGAGGCGAAAGAGGTGCTGCGCGACCCGATCACCGTCGGCGTCGCGCTGATCATGCCACTGGTCATGCTGCTGTTGTTCGGCTATGCGATCACGCTCGATGTCGACGACATCCCGATGGGGGTACTGGATCAGGACCGTACGCCCACCAGCCGTCAACTCAGCGATGAGTTCACGGCGAGCGAGACCTTCCGGTTGGAGCGCGAATTGAATGACCCGCAGGCAATGGAGCGCGCCTTGCAGCGCGGCGAGATCCGCTTGGCACTGATCATCCCGCCCGGTTTCGAACGCGCCCTCGCCCGCCACGAGCCGAGCCCGGTACAACTGCTGGTGGACGGCACCTATTCTGCCACGGCAACGCTGGTCGGCGGTCATGCACTGGCCATCGCCAGCGGCTTTGGCCATGCAGCGCCATCGTCGGCCATGCACCTGGAAACCCGCGTCTGGTACAACCCCTCGCTCAGCAGCGTGCACACCGTGGTGCCCGGCCTCTATGCGGTGATCCTAATGGCCTTCCCGCCTCTGCTCACCGCGCTCGCCCTGGTGCGGGAGAAGGAAACCGGCACCATCGCGCAGATCTATGCCTCGCCGCTCTCCACCGTCGAGTTTCTCGCCGGCAAGCTGATGCCTTACGCGATCATCGCCTTCGTGCAGATGGCAATGGTGATCGGCGTCGGCTTTCTCTGGTTCGGTGTACCGTTCCGGGGCAGCGTCGCATTCCTATTGGCGATATCATTGCTGTACGTGCTCTGTACCCTGGGGATCGGCCTGCTGGTCTCGGCCGTGACCCGTACTCAACTGGTCGCCCTGCTGGCCGTGCTGATCGTCACCCTGATGCCCTCAATCCTGTTCTCGGGCATGCTGTTTCCGATTTTCACCATGCCCTACGTGGTGCAGCTCTACACCCTGGCCTTTCCGGGTCGCTATTTCGTCGACATCTCCCGTGGTGTGGTACTCAAGGGGGTCGGAATCGAGGCCCTGTGGCCAAGCATAGCCATCGTCGCCGTCTATACCCTGCTGGTCTTCGCCCTGGCGGCCTGGCAGCTGAAGAAGAAGGTGGCCTGATGCGACTGCGCAGCCTGTTGCACAAGGAGCTGATCCAGTTCTTCCGCGATCCCGTAGTGCTATTCCTGATCTTCTGGCTCTACACCGTCGAAGTGGTGATCTGCGCCTACGCCCTGGGCATGGAAATGCGCGACCTGCCGCTGGCGGTGGTCGATGCCGACGAGAGCCCGGCCAGCCGCCGCCTGGTCGATGACTTCGTCGCAGGCGGCAACTTCCGTCTGGTGGCGCACCTGCGCGATGTTGCGGCGGCCGAGCCGTATCTGGAACGGGGCGAGGCACAGGCGGTACTGGTCATCCCCGTCGATTTCGAGCGCGAACTCTATCGCGGTAGCGGTCAGGCATTGCAGTTCCTGGTCGATGGCAGCAACGCCAATACGGCAGCCGTCGCCCGGGGCTATGCGCTGCAGACGGTGGTGGCCTTCCGGATGCCCCAAGGCACACTCGACGAGCGACCGCTTGCGACGGTAACTGCGCAGCTGCGCACCTGGTACAACATGGACCAGACCAACGTCAACTTCACGGTGCTGGCAATGATCGCCCTGGCGGGGTTGATGATCGGTGTCGTCCACCCCGCCGCCTCCATCGTTCGCGAGAAGGAGGTCGGCACCATCGAGCAGCTCATGGTCACCCCCATTCGCCGTGGCGAACTGTTCATCGCCAAGACCGTGCCCACCCTGTTGATCGGCCTGGTCGCCGTACTCCCCAGCCTGGCGCTGGTCGGCTGGTTCGGCGTGCCGGTCAGAGGCAACCTGTCGCTGTTCTTCGCCCTGACCGCGCTGTTTCTGCTCAGCGCCATCGGCCTCGGCGTCCTGGTAGCGACGGTTTCGCGCACCCTGCAGCAAGCCCTGCTGCTTGCCTTCTTCGGCCTGTTCCCGCTGATGTTCCTGTCGGGCACCATGGTGCCCGTTGAGAGCATGCCGAACCTGCTCCAACAGCTGTCGCTGGCCAGCCCGCTGCGACATTACCTGGATATCACCCTAGGCATCTTCCTCAAGGGAGCCGGCATAGAAATTCTCTGGCCCCATGCCCTCGCTCTGGCACTGATTGGGGTACCGCTGTACCTGACGGCATGGGCGATATTTCAGCGCCGATGAAGCGCTGTCACGACATGAGTGAGAGGCTTTTCACGATGAATGTATCCCACCCCAAGCTCGACCCGCACCGGGAAAGACAGCGGCGACGCAGACTTCTGACACGCGTGGTGCCCGCCCTGCTCAACCGGCACCTACCCCCCCTGCTGGGCTGGCGCCGTTGGCCCTTTCTCATCGTCATGCTGCTGAGCACCAGGCACTACCGCAAAAAGTTCGCGCGACCGACGGACGACGCCGGCCTTCTCGACGTTAAGCGCACCTTCCTTCTGGTGGGCGTCCTCTACAACCGCCTCCGGGAGACGCGAGGTGATGATATCGCCTACACCACTACCCATGCCTTCCTGTTCGATCTGGCCAATGCGGTGCAACGCCAGGCTTATCTGCCGGATCCCGGAGTTGCCCGAACCTGGTCATGGTTCCACCGAGAGCACGAAGCCCAGATGGAGGAAGGTTTTATCAGAAATAACGAAAATGATGGTGTGGTGAAAACGGAAAACCGAGTCGCTCTGCACATTACTCGCTGCCGCTTCTTTGAAGCTTTTCGCGACATGGGGAATGCTCACCTCACGGAGGCGTTCTGCCGTTCCGACGAGGTAGTATTTAATGAATACTCCCAGAAGATGCATTTTCATCGCGGCAACGCATTGCCGAATACCATTGCACGAGGCGCCACGCGTTGCACTTTTATTTATGACCGGCAAGAGAAAGGCGCTAAAATTAACCAAAATAACCATTCATCTCAAGAAGTGCCTGATGCCGAGTAATTACATCAACGCCAGGAAAATTAGACACTCAATATCAACGCAGAAATTTCGCATAGGGGAAAAGCAAGGCCATGAACGATGATCGAAGGTCACCTCATATCACCGCCCTTGGCTTGATTGCGATAATACTCTTTGCAGCTTCGCTATATTGGCTTCGAGTTCTTGTAGCACCCATGGCTTTTTCCCTCTTTCTTATGGCACTGGTGTGGCCGGTATATCAGCACCGTATATTCAAGGGGAAGCGAGCGCTGCGTGTACTCGCCCTTGTCATTGCAGTGCTCCTTGTGCTCATTGCAACCTCAGCCATTCTCCTGCTTATGGGCTACGGCGTCCGCGTCGTTGTGGACGGTCTATCGCAGTACGGTCCGCGTGCGCAGGAGACTTACTACAGCATCGGCATGTGGGTCGAAGAGCGGGGTATTGCCTTTTGGCCCACCGCCGGCGACCCATTCAGTCTCAGCCAGGTGTTTCATCTGCTCCATGAGACAGTGATGCGCATCAATGCAATCATTGGATTTATGGCGTTATCCCTGATCTTTCTTATTTTGGGGTTACTGGAAGCCAATGACATGCAGCGGCGTCTTCCGCATGCCCTGGGAGAAGACGTAGCCGGGCGGTTGTTGAGTGCATGCCATGCTCTCGGATGGAAATTCCGCCGCTATATGCTCGTCCGCTCCGTAGTCAGCTTCTTGACAGGCATTTTGACCTGGCTATTCGCATTGCTGACAGGTCTCGATCTCGCCATCGCCTGGGGAATTTTGGCCTTTGCGTTGAACTACATTCCTTTCCTGGGTTCCATTCTAGCCGTTTTCCCACCAGTAATTTTTGCCGTTGTCCAGTTCGATAGCTGGCAAGATCCGGCTCTGATTCTTCTCGGTATGACATTGATACAGTTTTCGATTGGCAACCTCCTGGATCCCAAACTCGAAGGTCATGCGCTGGCCATTTCACCAATTTCCGTCGTATTTTCCATTTTTTTCTGGGGAATGCTTTGGGGCATACCCGGGGCTTTTATGGGCGTCCCCTTACTGATCGCCATCGTCACGATTTGTCATCATTTTCATGACACCTGCTGGATAACGCGAATGTTGACTCCAGGTGGACGAAAAACCCCTCACTCAAGCACATGGCGATGATGAAATTCCATCTCTGTGGCGGGCTCTCCACTTCGTTTTATCCGCAACTGAAGATGGTACCCCCCCTCTTCTGGAAAACTGAAGAAATTTCCATAAGTAATCGTATCGGCGATAGACATGGGCTCCAGCGACCGATACGTTCCAGCATGACCTTCATGCCGTATACGTGCAGCAACTTCAGCGTCCTCGATTCGCTGGCCGGATTCCTCATCTACTACAGTAACGATGAGGTGTTGCTCCCGGGTCGTGATACCCTCACGCCCCTGATGAATGACTCGATGCTCCCTTATCATCTCTGCTGGCAGAATACCAATATATACGGTCATGCCATCAGCCGACTGGGAGTATCTATCATCGGCTGACAATGACCCAGTACTCCATAATGTCAAGCAGGCAATAAGAAGCAGAGACTTTCTAAAATAATTCATGGCCTTTCTCCCAAAAAAATGCTTCGCCTATTTTCTCTTCCCACTACCATGCGTTTTTTGGTGGCAACTCCAAGGCTCATGAGTTGCATTATCCTTTACGTTCTGATCGACAAAACGGTAGTGTTCTTCCTTCAACCTCGTCCACCAATCATGGCTTACCTCGACTGCATGCTTCCTCAGTATATCCTCCACACAGTCGAGGCATATTCGCGTTGCATCATAAGCAAGGTCGAGCCGACTTTTCCTTGAGTCATACGATACACTCTCCAGCCCATAAAGCTGATCGATGTCGGCGATTGCCGCCTGAATCGCCGCCTCATCACAGGGCACCAGCTTCAGATGCCGGGTTACCAGATTGATCTCGGACACACCCAAGCGGCGATCTTTATCGCTCATATCAATTACCTTATTCTTCAAGAGTATCGTGCTAGCGCATCAGCCCTTTAAGTATTGCTCGGACTGGAGCCACTCACATTGATATGGATCAAGTTTGATCTCACCTTAAAAAAACAGCCAGACATGACGTTATTACTTTATGCACCTCTTCGCTTTCTTTGAAAGAAAATTTTCAACGTAGCTGCCGATTGCAAGATCAAGACGCTTCCGATAAGAGCAAGGAACCAGAATCGAAACCAGTTTGGATCCGGAACCCCACGCTGAAAAACCAGATTCCTGAGGCTCAGCTCATAGTGCAAGAAGAGGAAGTAGCTCGCATGAAGGGCTACAAGATAGAAAATTACGTAAGCGTAATTCTGAAGGTGCTTCCATGTTGAGCTGCCCAGGAAGCGCATGGCCTTGTCGGACGATATGGCGAACAGCACGAGCCCAAGGAAGAGAGCGATCAGACCGATCATGTTGGCAAGCCCGAAGCCCGGGTCAACGAGAACTGGGTCCGAAAGCCCCACTACCGGTAAGTCCTGATAGCCTAAAAAACCGCGGATCGACCAGCGTGCCCAGCCATCCCACACCAGGAAACCGTGTACCAAGGCAAAAATGGCAAACCAGATTCCAAAAGCTCGCCGCCAATTGACGAGATAACCTAGTCTCCGGGGCCACAGCCTTGCCAGCGGACCTATCGCCATGACGACAACCAATAGAATGAAGGCGGCATCACCGAAGGCCCGCCAAGTGCGCATTTCCGCGTCCCACTCCATACGGCTCAACCAGAATAGCCCGGCTGCCGCGGCACCGGTCAGGGCGACAGCGAAGTGCTTGCCAAAGTGCCAGCTCTTTGTCTGCTCCTTGGTTTTTCTTGGTGATGCCCCTTCATCCATGATTCCACTAGCCTGTGCTCTATGCTCCATCTCCAACCCTCTCTCCTCTTTATCCTGACGTCTCGACTTCGCCGGGCTAAGCGCGCTGATAAATGGCGTCAGTCGAGGCGTACCCAGTCGCGACCGCCGTTGTCGCTCTGCAGCAGCCGCCCTTCGTCATCGGCTGCCACCAGGCGCTCAGGGTTGCTGGGATCCACCGCCAGGTGCAGGAGATAACGCTCTCCCCAACCACGCTTCACGACTTCCCACTCGCGGTTGGCCTCTTCGGCCATCAACAGACCGCTATCCAGCATGAAGGCATAGAGCCGCCCATCATGGGCCACCACCAGACTTACGGGACGGCGCTCGGGGTGAATGGGACGCCAGCGCTGGCCGCCATTGGGGCTCATCAGCAATCCGCCTTGGGTGGCAGCAAAAAGATGCTCGGGGTCACGGCTGGAAGCCGCCAGAGCGATCAGGCCGTCGGGAGCTCGTCCCTGGATCTCCCATTGATGCCCCCCGTCATGGCTGACCTGCAGCCAGCCAGCGTAAGCGCCGTAGAGCACATTCGGGTCGGCCTCACTGACGGTAAGTTGATGAAAATCCACCGGACCATCGACACCTGGCGAACGCTGCTCCCAGCGCTTGCCGCCATCGGTGGAAACCACCAGGCCAAGGTTACCGCCTCGGGCCGGGTGGCCGCTGGCGAAGAACGTTTCGGCGTCGGCAGGGTGCGGCGTGAAGCCCATGAAGTCATGGGTCTCTTCCGAAATCCGGCGCGCCATTCGGTCGGCACCAACGGCGTAGAAGCCATGGTGGGTAGCCAGCCAGAGGCGATCGCTGTCCGAGCGGTCGAAGGCCAGGCCGTGTATATGGGTTTGCTGGCGCAGCTGCTCCAGGCTGATACCCTTCTCTTCGCGTGAGCAGCCCGCCAACAGCAGGGTCGCCAACGCAGTCAGCAGCAGAAAGGCGCTTTGGAAATAGCGCATCGTGAAATCTCTCTCATCATGATTGGACCCGGAGCCGCCCGGCGGCCCCGGATTGAAGAAGCAGCGGCGATCTCAGCTCACGCGGATCGTCGCCATCATGCCGAGCTCCTCGTGCTCGATGATGTGGCAATGGAACAGCCAGTCGCCGGGTTCACGGAACACCATTCGCAGCTTCAGACGCTGATAAGGCGCCAGATTGACGGTGTCTTTCCAGGCCAGCCAAGGCGCTTGCTGCCATTCGCCTTCGGCATCGCGGGTGGCGATCACCTGGAAATGGGTACCGTGCACATGGAAGGGATGATCCATGTGGGAGTTGTTGAAGACCTCCCACTCCTCCACCTCGCCCACCTTGCCTTCGAACAGAATCTCATCCATGGCGAAGGCACGACCGTTGATCAGGAAATCCACCTCGGGGCGCTCAGCCGCTTGGTCCATTGCATGATCAGCCCCATGGCCAGGACCGTGGGTACCATGATGACTGCCGCTGCCATGGCCGGCATGCGGATCGCCATGGCCGGCATGCGGATCGCCGTGGCCGGCATGCGGGTCGCCGTGGCCGGCACCGTGATCGTCATGGCCCGGCATCACTTCGGTCAGTTCCACCCGGCGTTGCACTGCCGGTTCACCCAACGGCTCGACACGGCCCAGGCGCTCGGGCAGTGCGATGGGAGCTTGAACCGCCGAGTCGAGCGTGTGAATCGCCAGCAGCGGTGCCACGTCGTCCAGATGGGGCGGCCTGTCGCCCATCCAGCCACGCTCGTAGGGGTGGCTGGCCAATTGGAAGTGTCCCTCGGCCCGCTCGCTGACCCGCACCAGCAGGTCGGCCCGCTCGCCCGGAGTGAGCAGCAGTTCCTCCAGCGGCTGCGGCCGCTCGATCGGCCCGCCGTCGGTGCCGATCAGGATCAACTCGTGATCATCCAGACGCAGGCGCAGATAGCGTCCGGCACAGGCATTGATCAGCCGCAGGCGCAAGGTAGAGCCCGGCGCCACATCGAGTCGCGGTTCGCGCTGGCCGTTGACCAGCAGCAGCTCGCCCTCGCGGCCGTTCATCCAGTCCTCGGCGGTATGGGGCGCGACCTCGCCATTCGCCCTCAGGCGCAGGTCGCTGATCACCAGCAGGTGCTCCTCGACCCCGGCAGGCAGTGCATCCTCGGCGGGGCGAACCAGCAGCGCTCCCGCCAGGCCATGCGCCACCTGCCTGGCCGTGCCCTCGTGAGGGTGGGGGTGGAACCAGTGCAGGCCCGCACTCCCGCTGGGGAAGACGTAGCGGTACTGGCGCGACTCACCCGGCGCCACGGCGTCCCAGGGAGCGCCATCGTGCGCCTGCGGTACCGGCACGCCGTGCCAGTGCAAGGTGGTCTCCTGCTCCAGCTCGTTGATCAGGGTGATATCCAGCTCATCGCCCTCTCTCACCTCGATCAGTGGCGCCACTTTGCCGTTGTAGAGCCATAGCCTGGCCTCGAGCTCATCGCTCAGGGGCACACTGTGGGGGGCCGGGGTCAGCACGCTGCGAAAGCGGCCGGCGGATTCGCTCAGGTTGACGATACGCGGCAGCGGCTGTAGCGGCTGGCCGCCCTTCGGCAAGGCGGCCAGGCTGGCAGGCGGCACCCCATGGGGGTGCTGGCGAGACAGGGCGTAACCCATGGTGCCAGCCGTCGACAGCAACAGCGCGCCCAGCGCCGAGTAGCCCAAGAATTCACGACGTTTCATTGACTTGTCCTCGAGACATGTACGCTCTCACCGCGAATCGATCGTCCGCGGCGCCATCAGGGAAAAGAGGTTCAGACCCGAGGAGGGCGTTCGATGGGATCCGGCGGTCCAAAAGGCCCGTCGGGAACGGCATCGAACGAGATCAATGAAGACGCCAAGGCGCGACCGTCCGACGACATCACGACGGTTCCGCACTGCAGGCAGGGTAGGCAGCAGGGAGACGCTGCGGAGGAATGCGGCTCATCCGGATCGGTCATTTCCCAGGCCAGCGGCTGCTCCTGGGCTACCAGGCTATCCAGGCAGGAAGCATCGCCATGGTGCCCACCGGCAACCACGGGTGGCACGATGACCAACATCAGGGCCAGCGACAGGCTCAGTAGCCAGTGCCAGGAGAATCGACGCATGGAGGTAGGGACGTATGAGCCAGTGGTAACCGGAGTATTTCATGCTCGGGAGAGGGGGAGCAACCTGGGTCCTGCCCATACCTTGCCTGAAAGATTCTTGCGTTCGGGGTGGTCGGCTGACCGAGATCAGGAAATGGCGACTTTTCGCGGCTTGCGAGCCGGCGGCACTTGTCTGCCTTTCTTCACATCGCGATGATGAACGGGTAGCTCTTCATCGGATACCAGCCGCTCATGCGCAGAATACTGCTTGTCCTGGTCAGCCTGTGCCTGGTCCTGTCGCTGTCGGCAGGCTCAACGGCACTTGCCAGCGTGGACGCTGTGCGCGACGCCGCCCATGGCCAGCATGAGGCAGCCCGAGACGAGCACCCCGCCTGCGGCCAGACGGCCCACACCGATGTGACCAAGTGCCAGGTCAGCTGCCTGAGCAGCAGCCACTGCATGAGTGGGGCCATGCCGCTCGCTGCGACCCTGAGCTCGCCTGCCCTGGCGACGCGGCCCCCTTGCCATACCGGGGTCCGGCCCACTCCTCCCTGCTTCATGGATGAGCGACCTCCCAGAACCGCCTGATTTGCCGCTAACGACCCGGCGCGCCAGCGCCATTGACCTCGTATGCTGTCTATCAGGAGCCCACCATGGCGACCCTTCTCACCTATTCAGCCCCCTTGCTGTCGGGCAAGCCCGCCATGCCAGGAACAACCGCCCGAGCCGCCGTCCTCATGGCCGGCATGCTGCTGGCCGGCACACAGGCAACGCAGAGTTTCGCGCATGACGAGCCGGCACATACGCATGTCGCTCCGACGAGTGTGAGCCATGCGGCACATGACCATGACCATGACCATGACCATGACCAACAGGAGCATGGAAGTAAGGCGACCCACGATCACGGTCATCAGCAAGATCACGGCCACGACCACCAGGGTCACGACCACGCAGGCAGCGCGGAGAAGCACGACCCTGCTCATCGCACCCACGATGCCGAGCACGTGGAAGCGGCTCATGATGCGCACGATCATGACCACGCACATGACCACGCGCATGAGCATGCTCACGATCGGGCCATGCCGGAGGCATGGGCAGCCCGTGAGAACCCCCTGCCGCTGAGCGCCGAAGCCCTTGCCCGCGGTGAGCAGGTTTACCAGCAGTACTGCTCCGCCTGCCATGGCCCGCTGGGCCAAGGCGATGGCCTGGCGCCCGCCGTCGCCTACTTCGATCCCAGCCCCACCAACCTGGCGCTGCACGGGCCGGCCCATGGCGCCGCGGAATATGCCTGGATCATCAGCGAGGGCAATGCCGAGAGCGCCATGCCGCGCTTCGACACCAAGCTGAGCGAGAAGGAAATCTGGTCCGTGGTGCACTACATTCGCCATGGCCTGACGCAAGCGCCGGACGAGCAGTACGCCCAGGCTCACCAGCACTGAAAACGAATCGGGCGCCCAAGGGCGCCCGATTCGCTCACGGCCTTACCAAGACAACTAGACGGCCAGTTCGCGCCAGAGCAGATGATCCTCTTCAGGCTCCTCTTCTTCGGGCTCCGGTTCCGGCTCGGGCGCCGGCGTCAGGGCAATGACCTCCCCGCTGGGATTCTCGAGCAGCTCGCGCAGCATTTCGTAGTTCAGGGCCGTTGCCGGCTCGTCATCGTCACGCTGCAGCATGGCCAGCGTTTCCATCAGGTTGGCCATGCCGGTTTCCTGCTCGCCCAGCGCCTCGTAGACCTGCACGTAGGGCGTGTCGCCGTCCCAACCCGCCTTGATCGGCTGGTTGATGAGGTGTACCTGCATACCGACCGGCACGCGGTCGAAGATCGACTCGATGTCCTCGGGGAACATGCGGATGCAGCCGCGGCTGGCCCGCATGCCGATACCATCGGGCAGATTCGTGCCGTGAATGAGATAGCCGGGGATGTCGAGCAGGATGGCATGCCTGCCCAGCGGGTTGTCCGGCCCCGGCGGCACCACGGCGGGCGCCGTTTCGCCACGCGCGGCGGCCTCCTCACGCACCGAGCGGGGCGGATACCAGGCCGGGTCCTTGAGCCGCATGGTGGTCTTGGTGATGCCCAGCGGCGTATCGAAACCTTCGCGACCGATGCCGATGGGATAGGTCTCGACGCGCGGTGTCTCACCCTCCCTCGTCGGCGGGTAGTAATAGAGCCTGAGTTCGGCCACGTTGATCACGATGCCCTTGCGCTCTACCGGGGGCAGGATGAAGCGGCCGGGAATCAGCACTTCGGTGCCCTCGCCCGGCATCCACACGCTGACATCGGGGTTGGCACGGCGGATCTCTTCGTAGCCGACGTTGTTGGCGCGGGCTATGTCGAGCAGGGTCTCCTCGGCTTGTGCCTTGACAACGTAATCCTCGCCGATGACGTCGCCCTGCTCAGGCAGAGGATAGTGCCCCTTGGGCCACTCCTGCTCCGTTTCGTTGCCGTTTTCCTCCGGTGCTTCCTCGGCCCAGCTCATCCCGGCCAGCAACACGGTGGCCAGTATGCCCAGACCAAGGGACAACCAGGTCTGGCGTCGCAAGAGCCAGTTGCACTCACGTACCGCAGCGTAAAGGTTCATAGCATTGCCTCTTGCCTGTCTATCCTTAGGAAACTAATGAAAAATGCCCCTATCATAACGATCTGTGCAAAATTCGACACCTCATGGGCTCCAGGTTCACCCTGCGCCGGTTCACAGCACGGGCGCAAAGAGGTAGGCGCCCCGCCCCGCGACACGCTGCCAAAGCGGCCGGTCGAGAATGTCCTCAGCCGTCATCTGGCGCGATCTGGCGAAGTCACGGTCGAACATCGCCTCCACATCGCTGGCAAACTCCCGGTCCATGATCAGCGCCGTCACCTCGAAGTTGAGGCGGAAGGAGCGATTGTCGAGGTTCACCGTGCCCACGGCGGCCCAGACGTCGTCCACCAGAAACGCCTTGCCGTGCAGAAAGCCTTCCTGATAGCGATGAATTTCGACCCCGGCGTCGATCAGCGGCCCCAGAAAGGCATAGGCCGCATAGAAGGTCAGCAGATTGTCCGGTCGCTCGGGAATCAGGATCCTGACATCGATACCGTTGAGTGCCGCCAGCTTGAGCATGCCCTGCACACCCTCGTCGGGAACGAAATAGGGGCTCGAGATCCAGATCCGCTCGCGCGCGGAATGGATTGCCTGCTGGATCATCAGGCTGGCGGTCTCGAAGCGATCCGCCGGACCGGTGGGCAGGATCAGTGCCGGCACCCCATTGACCGAAGGTACGGTGGGCTCCCAGGGTAGATCGGGCACCTCCTCGGTGGCCCAGTGCCAGTCCTCGATGAAGACGAGCTGCAGCGCCAGCGCCGCCGGTCCCTCCAGCTTGAGATGCGTATCCCGCCAGGGCCCTAGCTTGCGGTGCCCTTGCAGGTATTCGTCGCCGACGTTGAAGCCGCCGACCCAGGCCCTCGCGCCATCGGCCACCACGATCTTGCGGTGATTGCGAAAGTTGAGCTGGAAGCGGTTGCCCGGCCCACGCGTCGAGTGGAATCGGTGTACGTTCACCCCGGCATCGCGCAGCGTCTGCAGATAGGCGTTCGGCAGTTTGTAGCTACCGATCTCGTCGTACAGGAAATAGACCTCGACACCTTCGCTGGCCTTGGCAATCAGGCGCTGCTGGAGCTCGCGGCCGAGGTCGTCGTTGCGCACGATGTAGAACTGCACCAGCAGGTAACGCTCCGCAGCGTCGATACCGGCAAAGATGCTGGCGAAGGTCTCCTCACCGTCGATCAACAGCGTGGCGTCGTTACCGCCCAGGTAAGGCAGCTTGGCCAACTGCTCCACGCCGGCCAGGTGACGGTGCTCGTGCGGCCACTCGACACCATGCGCGCGCAGCTCGCCGAGCTTGTCCGCCAGGGCTCGGGCCAGCTCGGAATCCTCGTCACGCCGCGAGGTGACATAGCCTTCGAAGGTGTTGCGCCCGAAGATCCAGTAGGTCGGCACGGCGACGTAGGGAATGGTGTTGAGCGAGACGATCCAGGCGATTGCCCCCTGGGACGTGCGGCTCGACATCAGCGCTTCCACCGACGAGACCAGCCCTACCACATGCGCCACCAGCATGAACACGGCCAGCTTGCCCCAGGAGCGGCGCCCCCGGGGCCGTGTGCGCGTCAACCAGGCGACCATCAACTCGCCTCTTGCGCGGAAGTCGACACCGCGACTCGCTCATCGCGAGCCTGCCGCCGCGACCATGCGATGAGCGCTGCGCCAGCGGCGATCATCGGCAGGGTCAGCAGCATGCCCATGGTCACCCAGCCGAAGGCGATGAAACCGATATGGGCATCGGGCAGGCGCACGAACTCCACGGCAAAGCGGAAGACCCCATAGAGCAGCAGGAACAGCCCCGATACCAGACCTCTGCGCCGAGGGCGGCTCGAGATCCACCACAGCACCGCGAACAGCACCACACCCTCGAGGGCAAACTCGTAGAGCGCCGAAGGGTGGCGTGGCTCGGGCCCCAGGTGCGGGAACGGCATGGCCCAGGGCAGATCGCTCACGCGTCCCGGCAGTTCGTGGTTGATGAAGTTGCCGATGCGTCCGGCGCCCAGCCCTATCGGCACCAGCGGAGCGATGAAATCGGTCAGCTGGAAGAAGGCGAGATTCTTCTTGCGCGCAAACAGCAGCGCCGCCAGCAGCACGCCGATCAGGCCGCCATGAAAACTCATTCCCCCATCCCAGAGCCGGAAGGCCCACAGCGGGTTGGCCAGGAACTGCTCCATACCGTAGAACAGCACATAACCCAGGCGTCCTCCGGCCACCACGCCAATGGCGGCATAGAACAGCAGATCGCCAATGTCGTCATGAGTGAGCCCCAGGCGATGGGCACGATAGCGCCCCAGCAGCCAGGCGGCGACGAAGCCCACCACGTACATCAACCCATACCAGTGGATCTGCACCGGCCCGATGGCGATGGCCACCGGATCGATGTCGGGATAGTTCATCTCGATCGTGCTCCTTGCAGGCACATGGCTGGAGCCATCGCACCTGCGGCGAATTGAGTGTGAATGCCGCTGAGCATCGACATTCCGAATCCAATGCCGGGCACAGCGACACCGCTGTGCGGGCAAGCATCATTCAGAAAGGGGCAGGCACTATGCCCGCGGCGGGCGCTCCGGTCGCTCGCGAGGGGCGTGGAGAAGCGTCGTGTCGACGGGCCGACGAGGCTCGAGTGAGCGAGGGGCCACTGAGGCAAGCGCTAGGCCGGCACTGGAGCAAACAGGTGTTGCACTCGTACAGGCAGGTTGTTCGCCCCCCTGGGCTTGGCCGTTGTCGGCCTCGAACACGAGGCCAGCGTCCAGAGACGAAGAGGCACCCGTCTGGCAATCGGCGTCAGCGTAATTCCAGGCGCCCAGGGCCACCTGCGGCAGCGTAAGCACGATGCCGAAGAGGAGACAGAGCAGCCAGGCGAAAGGGCGAGAACGCATCGAAATGGATCAACCGAGTGTAGGTCATGGTCGTGCCTAGTCTTCCATGCTCGCAAGCGAGTCGCAAGCGCCCCTGTTCTCATGCCAAAAAAAAGCAAGAAAACAACAACCTATGTGCTGCACTCAGGTTGAGAAAAGCGATGCTGATTGATACAAGTCAAAGGGAGGCTCAGCGGGTTCGTCTATTCTGATATTGCCTATCATGTCGGAGCGCCACGCCATGCTGCAGCGGGCCGTTACACCCTCACAGCACTGCATCACCCGTCGCGGGTGGTGCCGCAGCTGGCTTTTCAGCCTGCTGCTGCTGTCGATGGCCGTGGTGTTCGGCCTTCAGGCAATGGCGCATCCAGCGCCGGCATCCCCACACTCCGTCGTCGAAAGCCTTGCGCAAGCAAACCCGCCAGCACCTGCGCCACACTGCGAGCACGGCCACAGCGGGGAACATGCCGCAGAGCTCCTGCTGCGTGCGGAGCGCCTGGACGTCGATGGCACTCCTTGCCATCGCCCTGTTCCCGCAGTGACACCGCCTCCCGTCGCCGTCACCATCGGCCTGCCCAGTGCCGCTCCCACGCTTGCCAGCCCACCGCTCTATCTGTTGACACAGCGCCTGCGTCCCTGACTCCTCTGCAGCACCCCATCTGTTTTGCGGCAATTCCCGGTGACGTCCCACTGGACGCTCGCCAATTCCGGCAGCAAACCCCGAGCGTTCACGCTCACAGGAGAACGACATGAAACTGCGCAAGCTCGCAATTGCCACGGGTCTCGCCCTGGCTATCGGTACTACTGCCTCCAGCCTGACTCTTGCCCAGGGGATGGGGCCAGGCGGCGGCATGATGGGCGGTGGCATGGGCCCCGGCATGATGGGCGGTGGCATGGGCCCCGGCATGATGGGCGGTGGCATGGGCCCCGGCATGATGGGCGGCGGCATGGGTCCCGGCATGATGGGCGGCGGCATGGGTCCCGGCATGATGGGCGGCGACATGATGCCCTGCCCGATGATGGATGGCGGCAAAGGCATGATGCAGATGCTCGAGCCCGAACAGCGCAGCGAACTGCGCGAACTCATGCGTGAGCATCGCCCCGCCCAGTTCGAGCGCATGGGGCAGCTGATGAACCTGCGCGACGACCTGATGGCTGCCATGCATACCGAACGGCCCGATCCTGAAGAGGTGCAGGCCATTCATGCTCAGATGGCGGAACTCCACGGCGAGATGATGGCGGAGATGGTGCGCATGCGTAACGCCATGCACGACCTGCTCACCGACGAGCAGCGCGAGCAATGGCAACAGCAGGCCACACCGCAAGCCGACGAGTCGGATGACCACGCGGCCCACCACTGATCGTCGATAGCCGCCTGGTATCGGGCGGCCGGCCACGGCCGCCCGGGAACACGGCGCGAGGGAGCATGCAATGACCACAGCGACGAAACGGATCACCCTGACAGTACCCGGCATGGGCAGCGACCACTGTGCCGGTATCGTACGCACGACGCTCCAGCGCCTCGACGGCGTCGGCGAAATCCAGACCAATATCGCCAGCCACCGAGTCAGCGTCGGCGTTGAGCAGGGCGGCCCCGACGCCGATGCCTTGAAGCAGGCGGTGGTGGGGGCCGGCTATGACGTCGCGGCGGTAAGCGGCGAAGCCGAGGCGGATGGCGAGGCAGATGCCGTCATCGAGGAAGGCTACCTGCGTCAGGCCCGCAAGCGGCTGTGGATCGCCGGCGTGCCCACCACGCTGATCATGATCCTGATGATGCCACACATGTTCTGGCAGCCGATTCCCGGCTACCTGGCCATCGTCGCCCTGCTCGCCTTCCCGGTGGTGTTCCTGTATGGCGGTGCGGCCACCCATCGCTCGAGCTGGCGCTCGCTGAAGAACGGCACCTTCAACATGGATGTGCTGATCTCCATGGGCAGCCTGCCGCCCTACCTGATCGGCCTGATCGGCTTCGTCTACCCGATGACCTCCTTCATCGAGATGGCGGCCACCATCATGACCTTTCATCTGCTGGGTCGTTATCTCGAGGCACTGGCCAAGGGGCGCGCTTCGCAAGCCATTCGTCGCCTGCTGACCCTCGGCGCCAAGACCGCTCGAGTGGAACGCGGTGGCGAAGAGGTAGAAGTGCCGGTGAAGGAGCTCGAGCCCGGCGACATCATGGTCGTGCGCCCCGGCGACAAGATCCCCACCGACGGCGAGGTGATCGAGGGCGAGAGCCACCTCGACGAATCCATCGCCACCGGCGAATCGATCCCCGTCTACAAGAGCGTCGGCGACAGCGTGATCGGCGCTACCATCAACAAGGAGGGGCGGCTGCGGGTGAGGGCCACCAAGGTCGGTGGCGATACCTTCCTCTCCCAGGTGGTACGCCTGATCGACCAGGCCCAGGGCTCGCGGGTGCCGATCCAGGAGTTCGCCGACCGCATGACCGGCCGCTTCGTGCCGGCGGTGCTGCTGATCTCGCTGGCCAGCCTGGTCGCCTGGCTGCTGATTCCCGACGTCTTGCGCCCGATCCTCGACTGGGGCGCGAACTTCCTGCCCTGGGTGAACCCGGAAGCCAGTACACCGGTGCTGGCACTCATCGCCGCCATCGCCGTGCTGGTCATCGCCTGCCCCTGCGCGCTGGGTCTGGCCACGCCGACGGCCCTGATGGTCGGCTCCGGCATCGGCGCCGAGCGCGGCATCCTGATCCGTTCCGGCGAGGCGATCCAGACCTTCAAGGACATCAAGGTCATGGTGCTCGACAAGACCGGCACCATCACCCGCGGCGAGCCGAAGCTCACTGCGGTGGTCACGGCGGAAGGAGTCGAAGAGAAAGAGCTGCTGAGACTGGCGGCAAGCGTCGAGAACGCCTCGGAGCACCCCATCGCTCGCGCCATCGTGGACGGCTCCATCGAGCGCGGCATCAAGCCCGGCGAGGTCAGCGAGTTTCGCTCCACCGGCGCCCGCGGCGTCTCCGGCAGAGTCGAAGACAAGCAGGTGTTGATCGGCAACCGCCGGCTGCTCGAGGAGGAGGGCATCACAGGGCTGGAAGCGCTGGACGCGGCCATGCATGAGCTCGAAGGCAAGGGGCGTACCGCCGTCATCGTCGCCGCCGAGGGCCGTGCCCGAGGTGTCCTGGCAGTCGCCGATACGCTCAAGGGCGAGTCGGTCGAGGCCATTCGCGGGATGCACGCGCTCGGCCTGCACGTGGTAATGATCACCGGCGACAACGAGCGCGCCGCCCGGGCGGTGGCCGCCGAGGTCGGCATCGACGAGGTCCAGGCCGGCGTGCTGCCCGAAGGCAAGGTCGAGGCCATTCGCAAGCTGCAGGAGAAGCACGGCCCCCACGTGGCCATGGTGGGTGACGGTATCAACGATGCCGCCGCCCTCAAGCAGGCCAACGTCGGTATCGCCATCGGCGCCGGCGCCGACGTGGCCATCGAGGCCGCCGACGTGACCCTGGTACGCGGCGAGCTCACCGGCGTGGTGGAGGCCATGCACCTCTCCCGCGCCACCTTCGGCAAGATCGTGCAGAACCTGCTGTGGGCCAGCGGCTACAACGTGGCAGCGATTCCCATGGCCGCCGCAGGCCTGCTGCACCCCATGATCGGCGTCATCGCCATGACCGCCAGTTCGCTGTCGGTGATCGGCAATTCGCTGCTGCTCAAGCGCCGTTATGCCCGCCTACAACCCCGAGGAGATGCCTCATGAACGCCCTTCCCGACCCCCGGCCGCAGGAATCCCATCAGGACCGCGGCTCGAGGGATGAATCCCGAGGCTCGTCTTCAGGCGGTTTGCACGCCTGGCTGATGCCCCTCTGCCTGATCCTGATGGGCGGCGCCTTCGTCCTGGTCATGTGGCGCGGACAAACCGCTGGCGGCGCCTGGCTGCTGCTGCCCATGCTGCTATGCCTGGGCATGCACTTCCTGATGCACCGTCATGGCCATGGCCATCGGCATCGCGATGAGTGACGGTGATGAGTTGCGCTGGGTCAATGCAGCGCAACTCGTCTCGCCTTAGGATGAGACCAAGCACCGTGAGGCAACACCATGACGCGATTCGCCCCTTCTAACCTGCAACATCGACGCATCCTGCGCTTGCTGGCGCTGCTGCTCGCGTTGCTGGTGGCGATGAGCAGCCTCACGACGCACGCCGCCATACAGGCCGACTCGGTCGACTGCATCGCCGTCGAACAGCTTCATGAAGCAAACGACAGCGAAGAACACAACTGCGGCACCTGCACCGCAGTTATACCCCGCACGCGGCTGGCTCTCACCGGGCCCGCCGAGCAAACGGCCACGCCCGACGCGGCCTTCATGCCCCACTCCTCGTTGCCCCCGCAGCGCCCTCCTAGAGCCTGATCGACATCGGCGGCCTCGCCGCCTGGCCATTCCGAGCCGTACACGATTTCGTAGATCAGGAGTTTCATCATGACCCTTTTTCGCAAAGGCACCCTTGCTCGTCGCCCCGTCACCGCTGCCATTTCCCACACACACCTGGCCACGCGGTTCCACTCTGCCTTCGGCTGGCTGCTCGCCGTCGGTCTGACGCTTGCCAGCACCGTCAGCCAGGCCGGTCAGATGCCTCACGGCCAAGTGTTCACCGCCAACGAGCATGGCGCCTCGCTGACTCATATCCAACTGGACGAAGGCACCACGACCACACATGACATCGCCATCGCACCGCATAACGTTCAGGTCAGCGCCGACGGGCGCTACCTGCTGGCGGTCGGCGAGCGCGCCGGACACGCGCATGGCGACGATGGCCACACCCATGGCGACGAGCCAGGCAAGCTGAAGGTGTTCGATGCCCTCGATTTCGATGGCACACCGCTCGCCGTCATACCGGTAGGCAGCCATCCGGCGCACGTGGTGAGCGACCTGAGCAGCCAGTTCGCCTTCGTGACCAATGCCGGCGATGCCAGCGTGTCGGTGATCGATCTGACCGCCCGGGAAGTGGTCGCCACCATCGCCACCGGAGAGTACCCCCACGGCCTGCGTCTGAGCCCCGACGGGAGCGAACTCTACGTGGCCAACGTGATGGATGGCAGCGTCTCGGTGATCGACGTGGCAGCCCGCGAGGAAGTAGCGCGCATCCCCGTGGGGGCAACCCCCGTACAGGTGGGCTTTACCGCCGACGGCGCCCAGCTCTACGTCTCGCTGCGTGACGAGAACCGAGTGGCGGTGATCGACACCGCCACTCGGGAAGTCACCACCGCGGTCGAGGTCAATCGGCTGCCGATCCAGGTCTACGGCACCCCAGATAGCCGGCTCATGCTGGTGGCCAATGAAGGAACGAGCGACGAGCCCGACAACCGCGTCTCGGTGATCGACACCGCTACCCAGCAGATCGTTGCCACCCATGAGGTCGGTGCGGGCGCTCACGGCATCAGCATCGACGCCAGTGGTCGCTTCGCCTTCGTTACCAGCCTGTTCGACGATTCGCTGTCGATCATCGATCTGACAACCGGCGACATCGTTGCCACCCATGCCACCGGCCACGGTCCCAACGGCGTGACCTGGCTGGCCCACTGAGAAGGAGCACCACCATGATGACCGACTGCCTCGCCCTGATGGGCCACATGAGCTGGCTGGGCTGGCTGATGCCGCTGGCCGTTCTCGCTCTGCTGGGCCTCGGCATTGCCGCCCTGCTCAAGTACCTGTTCACCTCGTCCAAGCCCACCACCGGAGCAAGCTCATGAACCCTCGTACCTCATCCCTGCTGCTTTCCGCCAGCCTGCTGCTGAGCGCCGCCGGCACCGCCCACGCCGCACTGCCCGCCGAGGCCACCCTCTACATGAACCCCGAGTGCGGCTGCTGTCACGAGTATGCCCGCCAACTGGAAGAGAAAGGCGTCTCGGTCACCATCATCGACGACGTGGAAGTCGGCAAGATCAAGCAGCAGGTCGGCCTGCCCTTCGGCCTGGGTTCCTGCCACACCACGCTGATGGGCGACTACGCCATCGAGGGCCACGTGCCCTTCGAAGCCGTGGAGCGACTGTTCCAGGAGCGCCCGAGGATCGGCGGCATCGGGCTGGCCGGCATGCCCATCGGCACCCCCGGCATGCCCGGACCCAAGCGCGGTGACTGGGACGTCTACCAGTTCACCGACCAGGAGCCGATGCCGTTCATGACGCTGTGAGACCTAGGTGCGGCCGCAGCTGTTGGCTGCGGCCGCA
>MTEV01007529.1_pt1 | contig 71091 bp, 95 predicted proteins | sample 1042711 | NCBI WGS metagenome assembly MTEV01 (sample SAMN06185812, study PRJNA358809) | soil metagenome | isolation source: soil bioaugmentation with soil previously exposed to atrazine | place: India | collected 2015-05-23 | reverse complement strand
CGTCGGGCCGGCCAGGTGGCCGGCCCACTACCGAGGAGACACCCATGAACAAACGCGTGATCGCCGCAACCTGTCTGGCCGCTCTCTGCTCTAGCGGGGCCTTCGCCGATGACAATACCGCCGGGTCGGGCGCCTTCGTCTACAGCAAGCTCGGCACCTTCGGCCTGGGAGCCGGCGTCGGCTATGCCATCGATCGTCAGCTGGCCGTGCGCCTGGGTATCAACGGCGAATCGGAATTCAAGGACGACCGTACCCTTGAAGGGGTCGAGTACGAGCTCAAGCGCAAGCAGCGCAACGCCGTCGAGGCGCTGGTCGACTGGTACCCGCTGGCCGGCAGCGGCTTTCGTGTGAGCGGTGGGTTGCTGTTCGCCAACCCCGAGACCCGCCTGGAAGGCAAGCGCGACAACCGGGGCGGCTACACCATCAACGGCACGCGCTACAGCGCGGCGGAAGTCGGCGATCTGACGGGCAAGGTAGAGCACAACCGCGTCGCACCCTATCTCGGCCTGGGCTGGGAGTCGTCGCCGGCCTGGCAGCCCGGCTGGCGCTTCATCAGCGACCTGGGCGTCGCCTACTACGGCAGCCGCAACCCTTCTCTGGAGGCATCGCGAGGCAGCGGCAACAGCGACCTGCGAGCAGATCTGCGCGCCGAACGTGAGCGCCTCTCGCTGAGAAGGCAGGACGAGTTCGGTCTTGGCATGTCGATCGGTGTCGCCTACACCTTTTGAAGCCCCATCTTTTGAAATTCAGGCGCTTCGTCTGACGCCAACGCGGGCAGTGAGCCCGCGTTGGCGTACCGCAATGACGAGCGGACTCAAACCGGCTCGGGCAGGAAGCCGCCTTCCTTCATGACCTGGGCGTAGCCTTCCCGATAGCTGGGATAGCGGAACACATAGCCCGTTTCGCGCAGGCGGGTGTTGTCGCAGCGCTTGCTGGAGCGCTTGCGCAGCGGCGCCTGGATCACCTCGGTGGGTTCGACCTTGAGCTGGCCGGCCAACCACGCCATGACCTCGTGCAGCGGCTCCGGCGCACAGTCGCTGGCCAGATAGAGTTCCTCCAGCGACTCGCCTTGTGCCTCCAGGCCGATCAGGTGGGCCAGGACGCCTGCGCAATCGTCGCGATGGATGCGGTTGGAGTACATCGGCGGCGTTTCCGGCGCGATGCGGCCCTCCAGCACCTGCCGGATCAGGCGGTCCCGACCCGGTCCGTAGATGCCCGAGAAGCGCACCGTGGTACCCGGCAAGGGGCTCGCCCGCAGGGCCTGCTCGGCCTCGCGCATCAGCGCGCCGGCAAAGCCCGCCGATTCGGCCGGGGTCTCCTCGTCGACCCGCTCACCCTCCTTCTGGCCGTAGACGCTGGTGGACGAAACGAAGAACAGGCGCTTGGGCGCCTGGTCGCGCCCTTCATAGACCTGCAGCACGGCCTTGAGGCCATCGAGATAGGCGGCCCGGTAGGCAGCCTCGTCGAAACGGTCGGCACTGAGGATGTAGACCACGTAATCGGCGTCGGGCAGCGCGGCCAGCGCCCCTTCGTCGTTCAGGTCGAGCGGTAGCGGTTCGATACCGCTGCCCTCCAGCGCCTTGGCGCTGCGGCGGGCCCCGATCACACGATGACCGGCCGCCAGCAGCTCCCTGCCCAGCACCATTCCGATGTCGCCACAGCCTAGAATCAGTGTGGTTTTCTTCACCTTTCTCTCGCCCCCTGATAAAAAGTCGTTAGCCCTACTTTGGAAAAGCGCAATATTTTCAATCTCTTGCGCGTCGTCCCAAATCAAGGGGGACAGTTCGGGGGACAGTTGGTTCCCCGGCCTAGTCCCTGGCCCGCACCCCGATAGAAGCGCGTAACAATCTTTGAGCATACCGTGAGCGTGGGGCCTAAGTCGATTCAGGCCGTCTAAACGAAAAAGGCCCTGCAGGGCGAACCGTGCAGGGCAAGCAGGGATAGGGTTGCGGTCAGAGGAAGGTCAGCGCGTTGATCTTGGTGCTGTCGACCACGTAGACCGAGCATTCATCCACGCAGTGCGCCCGGACGAACCCGAGCTCCGGCAACCGGGGCTCCGCGTTATACACGGCCTCCGGCAGCAGGACGATGGTGTAGGCGGTGACGCCCGCCAGGAACTCCTCGCTGAATGCGCCGTCCGAGTCGAGGTCTCGCAGGAAGCCCACGATCACCTCGCGCCGTGCCTCCTGGACCTGGGCCAAGCAACGCTTGTAGGCAGCCATGTCGAACGTGACTTCGACCGGAACGGTGACGCTCTGCTGGCCGAAGTGGCCGGCGACACTGCCGCCGCTGTGAAGTAAGGTCATACCGTCCTCCCGTCATCCGTGCGAACCGGTACCCGGACGTACCCGCCGGGGTCGTCGCTTCGCTCTATGCGATACCCTTCGCTGTCGATCCAGTGGACCAGGCCACACCCTTCGCAGAGAATGACCGTAACCTCTCCCGGCCGGCAGAAACCGGCAACGTCCGACAGGTCAGGACCCCAGGCCTTGCAGTAGTCAGCCATCACCGTCCTCCCGGCAACCAGGCCATGCTGTGGAGCTCAGGGCGCCACTCTACGGTCTCGCCGCGCTTACGCAGCTTGCGGGCGCGCTGAGGGCCCACGGGACGCCAGCCGTGCTGAATGTCGGCGAGGGGCGAGGTTTGTCGCCGGCGGTTCAGACAGAAGGTACCGTCCGGGTACATGTAGTTGATATAGTATGCCCGCTTACCCACGAACGGGGATGCGCGAGCGATCCCACGGCTGGCGTCCGTGACGCTTCCGGCACGGTAGGACATATCAAATCTCCCAAAGGTCGATGTCGATGGGCTCAGACGGCGCCAGGCTCCGAGGCCTAGCCGTGTTCACGTCGAGCGTGCCGTATTCGTCACCCCACCCGTCGAACCCCTCGCGCACCTGCCGAGCGAAAACGTCGAGCCGGGGCCCGGGGAAATACTGCGCCACTTGGCGGTAGAACGAATCCGGCTTGGCGCTGTGCCGGGTCGGGGTCTCGGTGAAGCAGGTCTTCATCTTGCCGAGGCAGCCCTTGTCGAATACTGCTTTCCCCCGGTAGCCGAACAGCACGTATTCGGTGGAAATCTGGTAGGGGCCGAAGGGCACCGGACCCGTCCGCTTGTCCCACGTGAGCGTGGTGTAATACTCGAAGCCCCAGTGGTCAAGCAGGTCGAAGGCCATCCGCAGGATAGGCTCACCGGTGCCGCGGGCTTTGCTGTTGGTCGCCCACAGCCAGATGAAAGCCTGGTCGGCGGCCCACTCGGCGATCGGCAGCTCGAGCAACTCGGCTTTCGTCATCGTCGGGTAGTCGAGCTCCGTACTTTGGTTCGGTCGACTCTTACGCTTGCCGGTTTTCTTCTGCGGCCAGGGCGGGTCAACCACCAGGCCCCGGTAGGCGCCAGCCTTGGGTGGGGTCACGAGACGTCTCCCTCGGCTTGGCGGCGGAGTTCGGCTGCCTGGTATTCAAGATGATTAACCACACCCTGCTTGAAGAAGTCCGCCGCTTTCGGGTGGGACATGTTGTTTACTCGCCGCGCTGCGTCAGCCATGCCTTTCGCTCGCTCAAGCAACTTGAGGCAGGCGAGGCTGGTTTCTGGCACCGACAGCGACCAGCGGCCTATCTTTCGCGCCAACTCCCAGACGTTGGCGGTGGTTTGTTCGTTTTCGAGCCAGTGGTTTGCAATCTGCCGCGCCTCGTCCACATGCGCCGCCAGTGCGTCAACCCTCTCCTGCTGGTGTCTCCATGCAGCCCATGCAGCCCGTATTGAAACAGAGCAATATTTGCCGTTGCTCCCTACCTCGAAGTAGGCAGCCTGAAGGTCTGGGTTATCCAGCGAAAATGCCTGGATGGCCCATTGTTCAAAATCAGATGTCATGGTTGTCTCCCTCGGCGTGGCGGTCGGTCAGCGGATTACCGTAAAGTGCGTGCCTTACGCCTGCCTTAGCCGCGCGTTCAGCTTCCCGCCAGCCTAGTTGCCAAAAGCCGCCGCTGCCCCACTCTGACACCTTCAGCGGACATGACTCGAACGGCTCGCCGCGCCAAAACGCTTCTTCTCCTCGTTCCTTAGCGCGCAGGTATCTGCGTGTACGGTCTCTAGCTCCCATTAGTTATCTCCTTCGGCTTGGCGGCGGAGTTCGTCAGACTCACTGACGAGCCAATCCGTCACCTCAGACGGCGCAGCACCGGCGCCGATAAGCGCCATCAGCTCGTCCAGTTTGGCTGCCTGCCATTGGGCCTTCAGCTTGGCGAGGCTGGTCTCTGGGGCATCTCTCAGCACAGCGGCCAGATCGGCAGCCTCATAGGTGTCACCCAGGCCACGTAAACTGAAACCGTTTACCGCCTGCTCCCCGGCTTCTTGGGAACGCTTCACATGCGCCGCCAGCGCCAGCTCCCTCTCCTCCGCCGCCAGCCGGGCATCCACGGCGACCTGCCTCGCGTCGTTCGCCTCGGCCACGTCACGGCGGGCATCGGCCAGCTGCTCCGCCAACCGGTTCAGCTCGTCGACGACCTCATGGATTGACAGCAGCTTGCCGTCTCGGCAGACCGTGCCCGGAACGTAGTTCTTACTCAGGTGGTAGCGACTCATGACGCCTTCTCCCCGATGCTGGCCTTGTACCGGTCGAGGACCGATCTACGATAGCCGACCCGGCCGGGACTCACGCGGCTCGGTGGCTCGATCAGCTTGTACTGGGCGTGCATCCGCCACAATGTCTGCCGGCTCACCCCTAGCTCGCTGGCGGCGGCCGCCACGGAAACGATAGGATCGTGGGTCGTCGCTTCTGACATCACAGCACCCCCTTTGCTCTCTGGGCGGTAGCGGCTGCACCGCGGTTAGGGATTCGGGTATTCCATCGTCCGGCCCGGGCACGATCCGCATGCCGCAAAGCATGTCGGGGCAACCTAGCGCCTCCCAGGCCGACCGGGCGATCCGTACCCGGCGAACGCGCGAGTCGCCGTGCCGATGCTCCGCCGCGTAACGGGCCAGATACGCGAGTAACGCCTGTTGTTCTCCATCCATGCGACCACCCTGTGCTGTTTGTCATCTCACCACCCACTGTACGGATATTTCCAGAGATGCAAGCCGGCTCCCCCGAGCCGTGCTCAATCAACTGACGGTTTTGTGCAGCAGCCCAGGTTGCGGAGCAACCCGAACCCCCGGACGACTCAGTCCTCGAGTCGGGCGAAGACCACGGGAGGCCGGACGAGGCCAGTGCAATCCCGCCGGTGCGCCCGCTGCGCCGAAAGAGAAAACCTGTTTCATGTGCCTACTCCGTGTTTCATTTCGTTGCAGGCTATTCAACTTCAAGTTGACAGTCAACTAAATTTTCCACCAATATTCCGAAACCCAACCGAGAGGACCTTCAAATGTCAGAGCTGGATATTCATACAGTAGTTACTTCCGCTGACAGTGTAACCCCCGGCGACGACACCGCAAGCCGCACCAACGTCGCAGATGACTTCGGTCAAGCCGTCCGCACCCCAGGACACCCCTACCACAGCCTGGCCAACGCGCTTCTGCTGGCCTACGAGCAGGCCGCATTCGGCAAAGGTAAGGAGCGCCACGCCAACGATCTTCCGTTCACCGAGCAGCGCATGCAGACGATTTGCCGGGACCTTCGCTCCAGCCACGGCATGACCTACCAGGTCGCCAAGAAAGCGGTCGAGTGCGAGCGCATGGAAAGCCCGGCGAAGATCCGCGAGCTGTGCGGGGCGATCGTCTATGCCGCCGGCGCCGTCGTGTTCGAGCAGCAGATCGGGGAGGGTAGGGCATGACGAATCAGGAGTGCCCCGATCAGGAGGTTTTCGACTGCCTCCCGACTGCCAGAGACATTGTCCGGCGCACCTCAGTAAAGCGCATGGAGCTCCTGGAGCCCTTCGAAAAATCAGTCCGGGGGCTGACCTCCCTCGTCGCACAGCGGATTGCCGAGGCCGCGGATCGGGGAGATGTCTGTGCCACTGTCAGCGCCGACGAAGCCGGCAAGGGCAACCGTGCCGTCTCGATCGGACGGGTGATGGGCACCGTGGCCAAATCTCTGCGGCAAAGAGGCTTTACCGTTGACGTCGACACGTTCGCCCTCGACGCCGGCGAACTCCCTGAGGACGTCCAGATGACCATTCGGTGGTCCTGCGCCACCCCCGACTACCGACAAGCGGAGGACTGAGCCGTGAGCAACGAACGCATGCTCGAGCGTGAGATGGAACTTGCCGACCAGCTCCACCAGGCCCGCATCGAAGCCGCCCAGAAAGCGGCCACCCGGCCGCTCTACCGGGGCGGGGCCTGCCTCTACTGCGGAGAAAGCCTGGCGCCCGACCTGCGGTTCTGCCCGCCCGAGGAGCCCGGGTTGCCCGGCTGCCGGGACGACTACGAGGCGGAGCAGCAGGCCAAGGCGCGTAACGGTCATCTCGCTTAATCAACTTTTAGTTGACTGGATAACCGTAAGCACCTAATCTGCGGATATGCCCTTCGGAGATACCGCGATGCAGAAACGATACCGAGACATGACCGACGAGGAGCTGGTCGAAAAGGCGCTGGACTTCCACGTGAGTCACGAGCCGACGCGCAAGATCCTGTTCGCCGTGACCTCCCGGCTGGCCCAACGGGCCGGGAAGGAAGCGTCAGCCGAGAAGCCCGCCCGCTGTCGCACCGTCGAGGAAGTCCGGAAGCAACGCGGTCTCTCCCGGGAAGCGCTTGCGTGGCGCTCCGAACAGCGCCGCCAGGCCGAACGCCGGATCCGAGCCGGCTACCGTGAAGGAGGTATCTGCACATGAAAGTCCATAAATCGTTACGCCCGGTCCTGGCTTACGCCCGCGACCACGGCTTTCAGGTCGACCGCACCGCGGGCGGCCATCTGCGGATCCATCGGCCGGGCTGCCCGCCGGTGTTCTCCGCCTCAACCCCCAGCGACCACCGCGGGGTGCGCAACACGCTTGCCCGGCTGCGGCGTCTTGAATCAACTGGAGGTACCACATGCCACTGACTGTTGCCGAATGCCCGCCGCCGCGGACTCTGCCCACCGGTGAACTCGAGTGCCCTGTCTGCGGGTGCATTTGGGACAAGAGCGATGGGGAGCCGGAATGCACCGGCCCGGAGGACGAGTCGTGACCGCCGACCTGCTCGCCGTGGCGTTCTTTCTCTACATAGGCGGCCTGGTGTTCGGCGCGCTCAGGGGCATGAACGAACACCAGGCCACCCCGATGACCGACGAGGAACTGCGCGACGCCACCTGGGCCGTGCTGCTCTGGCCGATCGCCCTGACCGTCGGGCTTCTATTCCCCGATAAGGAGGAGTGACCCATGACCCCGCTGCTTGCCGTGAGTTCTTTCGTGCTGCTGATCGCCGCCCTGCGCCACGGCGAGCTGCGGGGTGATCTGTTGCCCCTTTCCCTGGCCCTCGCCGCCGTGGCGTGGGCCCTCCAGCCCTGAAAAGGAAATCTCGATGCAAACGACTACCGCTGCCGGCTTCGCCCGCCGTATTGCCCTCGCTACCGAGCGCATGCGCCTGCTGACCGGCTCGACCTTCGACGCCACCCAGGCTGCCCAGGAGATGAACGCCGGCCTGGAGGCGCTCGACCCGAAAGGCGACAAGCCGATCCCCAACCGCAAGCGTCGTTTCCACGACCGGGCACCCCTGCGTGCCGAGAAGCGCTGGAACGGCATGCAGAAGATGCTCAAGTTCCTCGAACCGGCAGGTGTGCAGAGCGGCCCGCTGGCGATGGACGCTCTCTCTCGCAAGTACGGGCTGTAAGGGGGCCGCTATGTCGACGATTCCCGCCGCCCCCGGACAGGATTGCCCGTCCTGTGGAAAAGAGATGCTTTGGAAGTATTTGGCCCACCCGCTCTGCCCGGTCTGCGAACCCCCGGGCGAGGGCGGCGATCCGGGCAGCCGCGACGTGCGCGCCGATCAGTTTTCTGTCCGGGCTGTGCCCCTTGCGGATACGAACGCGCCCGAGAAAACGCCGGCCTTCGAGCGCGAGCATGACCGCTACATCGTCGTGAAGACGAAAGACTGTCACCCCTTGTGGGTAGAGCAGGTCCGGCGGGACTTGTCCCTCCGGGATGCCGACTTGGTCGAGTGCGTCGTGGTCGAACCCGACTGGCCGATGTACGACATGGTGTGGCTCATGGTCGAGTGCTGGGCCACCGGCCAGCCGATGCCTTACGTGGCCGACCGGGACGTCCTGCTCAAGGCCTTCCGGGCTTGGGTCGACGACCAGGCAGCCAATCCGGGCGACTTCCACTCCTCCGAGGAGTTCGAGAACCGCCCGCCAGCCGAGCGCGCGGAACACCTGGCCGACCAGCTGCTGGAGTACCTGGAGAAAACCGTATGATTCGCAACGCCCGCATCTTCAAGACCGAACTCCCGGCTAGCGCTGCGGCGCTGGAGGAGGACCTGGCGCAGTTGCCCTTCGAGGAGATCCGCCCCGGCGAGATCAAGCGCCAGGGGTTCGTCCCGCACTACGCCAGCGGTCATCTCACCGCTCCGTTCGACGGCGGCTACGCCTTCACCCTGCGCACCGACGAACGGATCATCCCGCCCTCGGTGGTCACGCAGATGCTCGAGAAGGCCGAGGCCCGACACCGCGAGATCCACGGTCGGGGCTTTCGCCGTGTCGAGAAGCAGGAGGAGCGGGAGGGGATCATTCACGAGCTGGCCAAGACCGCCCTGCCGAAGACCCGCTACACCCACGCCTACTATCACGTGGTGTCAGGCTACCTGATCGTCGATACCGCCGGCCGCAAGCCCGCCGAGGAAGTCGCCGGCCGGTTGCTCCAAGTACGCGAAGCAATTAAGACCACCACGCTTCACGTCTCCGTGGTTCGCGGGCTGACGGCAAAGCTGCAGCAGGAGCTGGGCGAGCTCCAGGATATCGACGACCTGCTGGCACAGCCCTTCGGCCCCTTCTCGCTGGGCGACTGTGTCAAGCTCAAGCGCCAGGGCGACGCGGCCGAGACCGTCACCTACTCGAACGTCGAGATCCACCAGGAGCCCCAGATCGTCGACCAGCTGCGCCGCGGCTTCCGGGTCGCCGAGCTGCGCCTGCATCTCTATGAGAACCTCTCGTTCAAGCTGTGCGAGGACTTCTCGCTCAAGGCCTTCTCCTGGCCCGACAACGAGCTGAGCGAGGCCGACGAACTGGCGGCGGAGGAAGACCCGATGGTGGCCTGGCAGGCTGACGCCCTGCTGCAGGTCGCTGGGATCGTACGCATCGCCGACAACCTGGTTTCGCTGCTCGAGGTGAAGGACGAGGAATCGCCCGAGGAGGCCGCATGAAAGAGAATCCCTACGCAGAGGTAGCCTGCCGGGTCAGGGCCTGGCCGGTCTGGACGGAGTGGTGGAAGACGGCCGAGGACTACCTGCGGGCGGAAGCTGCCTGGCAGGACTGGGTGGAGTTCGGCGCATGAACGACGTCGTGCTCCTCGCGGTTGGTGTGCTGGCCGTTGGCTTTGCCTTCGGCTACGCCCTCGGGAGGTACTGGTGATGCTCGAGACGGCGCAGAACCTCGCCCTGCTTTACCTGGGCGGCTCTCTGGCAATTGCGGTGGCCCTGCTGGCCATCGCCCGCCGGGACGAAGTACGTCCGGCCCTGCGGCAGAACGGGGCGCGTCGCTCGGTCGTCGCAGCGGCCGGGCTGTGCCTGCTTTGGCTGCCGGTGCTGCTGGCCGCTATCGTCGCCCCGCGCTGGTTCAACCAGAAGCGGTAATCCCTCTAGACGGTTGATTCAGGAGCCCCACAAACGCAGCGCTTCCTTAGCCAGGACCGCCGCGAGTGCGGGGCCTCCTACGTACTTCACCGCCCCTACCCACCACTCGAGCGAGGCCACCCGGTCCCGCAACTTGTCGTGGGCCCGCTTCACGCCTTCCGGGCCGTGCAGGGTCTTAGCCATCAGGTTATGGTCTTCCTGCAGGCGCTCGGTCTTCACGGCCACCTCGGCGAGCTTGGACATGCTCTCGGCGATGGACTTCACCGCGTCGTTGAGCTCCTGCTGTCGCTCGGCGTTGACCTGCACGTCTTTGCGGACCTCGGCCATCTGAACCCGCAGGTCCGACAGGGCCCGCCCGTGCTCGTGGAGCTGCTTGTCCATACTCTCCGCCATGAGTGCCGGCACCGTGAGTTGGTTGCTTGACTCGGCCATACGCACCTCTCTGGATGGTGGCCCCTGCGTACCTCGAGTTATCGTGGGGACATTGTAGAGGGCTGCGTGGGCGTCCCGCAGCCGGTTTTTCGGGGTTACGGGTTGACCGGCACACGGCGGATGGGACGGGTCCTCAGAGCGCTATCAACCAGGGTCTTGGCCGTGTTGGATTCATTGCCATCGGAAAGCCTCCGCCACCAGGCCCCTGCCGCAGAGGATTCCGTGGAAGCCCAGATCAATGCGGCAGAGCTGACGGTCTCAGCGAACTCGGCGTGGCCCGCCAGGTTGTTGTACACGAGAGTAAGCTGACTGCGCGCCGGCATGTGCCAGTCCGTATATCCGCCGCCAGAGTAGTTCAAGCAATGCTCCGCAGCCGGGTGGTTGGCGAGCCCTGCGGTTTCCATCGCCTGCGTGTTGGCAAGACCGTCGGTGTTACTGGTCGTGCCCGACGTCGAAGTCTGAGACGTCTTCCACTGCAGCCCGGCCGCCTCGGAATCAGCCTTACCAACGATAATGTGATAGTCCGCCCCGCCGATGGTTTCGATACCGGCGTAAATCCCCCCGCCAATCTCGTCGCCAATCTGGGCGTTGGCGAAGTCGTCTTCGCTGCCCCCGCCACCTGCCTCGGCGGTCTTGACGATCTCCGCCCCCACCGACTCCGCCCCGCCCGAGAACGCCGACACTCGGTAGTACCAGGTCTCTCCGTCGACGACGCTGCCGTCCTCATATTCCTCGACGTCCGGCCCCAGTTCGACCAGCGGTACCGGAAGGTTCTCGGGGTTCATCGGCGATGCCGACCGGTAGACCCGGTGGCCTTGCTCGCTGGCGTTGGTGTCCTGCCAGGTAATGCGAATTCCCATGGTCGTGTCTCCTGGTAGGCGGGGTTACGGATTGACCGGCACGCGGCGGACGGGGCGGACCCGCAGAACCGTGGCGTCCTTGCTCCACGTTCCGATTGAGGGTGCGCCGATCTTGCGAATTTTCGCGCTAGTCGACGACGCCTCTGTGCTAGACCATGTAGTGTCTCCTGAGTTTACGTTATCCGCGAATTCGGGGTGGCCGGACAAGTTGCTGTGCATGAGGTTAAGCTGGTCCATCGCCGGCATGTGCCAATCGTTATGCCCGCCGCCGGCGTAGGCCAAGCAGTGTGCCGCCGCCGGGTGGTCAGCAAGGCCTGCCGCCTCCATCGCCAGCGTGTTCGCCATGCCGTCGCTGTCGCTGTCGGTGCCCGCGGTCTCTGTGCGAGACGTCTTCCACCTCAGCCCGTATTCCTCGGACTCTGCCAGCCCGGAAACGATGTGATAGTTAGTGCCGCCGATGGTGTTGATACCCGCGTAAATTCCGCCGCCGATGTAATCACCGATCTGGGCGTTGGCGAAGTCATCCTCGGGTCCCGCGTCGATATCAATCACCGCTTCGGCAGCGAAGGCCTCGAAGCCGCCCTTGTAGGCCGTCACCAGGTAGTGGTAGGTCGTCTCGGCCTCGGCGGTCTCGTCGTCGTAGCTGGTCGCCCCCGGGCCGAGCTCCACCAGCGGCACCGGTAGGTTCTCGGTGTCGATAGGTGCAGTATCGCGGTAGATGCGATGCCCCTCCTCGTCGGCGTTGCGGTCGGTCCAAGTAATGCGCACGGTGGGCATGGGTTACTCCTCGATCAGTTCGAGCGTGACGTCGACCGGGGCGAACACCGGCACGTACTCCGCAGTCAGGTTGGCCGGTGGCTGCAGCAGCTTGAGCCGGTGGCTGACGTGCTGCCAGCTGACCAGACCGGCGCGCTTGGCGCGTACCCCGGCGTGCAGGTAGATCGTGCCCGCAGGCGGCGGTGTCTCGGCCAGGTCGATCTGGTAGCTGGTCGCGGTGTCCACGTCCTCAACGTGAAACTGGGTCACCGTGCCGCTGGAAGTCTCGCTAGACAGCACCACCTCGAAGGTCGTGCCGTCTTCGGGCGTAACGTGGCCGTCGTCCCAACGGTTGACCAGCGTGGTCTCCTCGAGCCGGTTGCGCCCGGCCCACGAGAGCGTTGCCGGGAAGGTGGTCTCTGCCGTATCGCTTGGCCACAGTACATTGTTGACCCGCACACGGGCTGGCCGGTAGGGCCGGTGCAGGCGTCCTGTCATCTGGCCGCTGACGTTGGACGCCTGGTCGACTTCGAGCACGCCCAGCGCCGTGCGCGTCAGCAGCCGCAGGGTCACCGTCTCCCCGACCAGCCGTTCGTCGCCGGTGCTGCCCAGCGTGCCACCGTGCAGGAACCAGATCGGCGTGCCGCCGGGCCATTCTTTCGGTACCGTATCAAGAACCCCGCGGGTAAGCGTGTAGCCCGACCCGTCGACGCTGCGGATCACCGCCAGCTCGCCCGTCGCGTCCACTGGGCCGATCCATGCCAACGCCCCCGGCACGGCGTTGCCGATCTGCGCGGCGTCATCGAACCCGGGGACCAGCGAGACGGTCTCCCGCGGCAACGCCGCCGGCAGTAACGCCCGCCCGGCCGGGCCTACGCTTCCCCGGCCGGCCCACTCCAGGTCGCCGTTGACGTCGGGCAGGCGCTCGGCCATCTCGAAGCCCTGCACTCCGCTCGCCGGGTGAGTGCCGAACACCAGCTCGATGTCGCTGTCCGGATCCACATTCGCGGCCGCCGTGTCGCCAATGGCCTGAGCCAGGGCGAAATACGGGGCGGAGACGACGTGCTGGTGGGCCAGCGGCAACGGCTCTATCGCCGGGTTGACCCATGCCGTGCCGTCGGAGCTCACGTAGCTCTGCTGCGGCATGCCGAACACGTCCTCGACCAGCGTCAGCGTGATCTCCGAGTCGCCCGGTCTGCCATAGTCCACGTGGCCGACCCGCATCGGAATCTTCTCGATGCTGTACTCGGGCCAGGACAGGGCGATCACGTCCCCGGGCAACACCCTCCAAGCCGACCGGTTGACCCGCAGCTCGCAGCTCGCCAGGGATGACGCGGCTACCTGCAGGTCGCGGGTTGCTAGGCGCAGGGCTAAGTCTGCGGTACGGACCGCAAAGTAGTCCCGCGTCTCGGAAACGATATGTCCACCCTGCAGACCGATGTTCGCCGTGTCGTGCACGGTGACGACTTCGGTCTGCTCGTTTGCGGGGTTAGTCCACGAGACGTTGATCTCGTTGATCGTCTCCCCCCACGACTTGCGCTCGAAAGAGACCAACGTCGCGTTGTGGGGCCCAAACACAGGCAGGGTTTCGACGTCGTAGTCACCGCGGATCAGCTTGAGGCGCAGCAGCCCGGTGAACGGGTCGAGCGCCAGCGAGGCCTCAATGTGATCGAGGATCACCCCGACGAACTCCTCGATCGTTTCCTGCCGATGCCACAGGGCGGCCAGGCCGAAGCCTTCATTCTGCAGGGTCGTAGCCGACTGGGTGAAGCTGGTAGCGTCGAGCAACGCCGCCGAAGTGCCCATGCCCCACTGGGTGTCGGTCAGGCACTCCCAAATCATCCCGCTGGGGTTTGCCAGCTGCATGCCGTCGACCGGGATCACGGTGTTGAACGGCGCCCCTTTCGGACGACGACGCACCTTGGCCCACAGGGACTTGATCACGGCCGTGTTGTGGCCTATCTCAGCGCCTAAGTGGCCGAAGTTGAAGCCGCGCAGATTCACGAGCCGCCCCCGTGCACGAAGAATGAAAACACGTTGCGGTAGCCCGGCAGCTCGTCCGGGTCGGCCGACGCCGCCGCTCCGTTGCGCTGCAAGCAAGCCGCCAGGGCCGCCGGTGCCTTCTGAGCGGCTCCGCCCAGCATCAGCTCAATGCGACCGACGAAGCCCCCCTCGACCTTTTCGCCGCCGAAAAGGCTGGGCTTGGAGATATTCAGCGTCGTATTGCTTGTCGCGACGCCGCTCCACAGGCGCTTCTCGCCGTACCAGACCTCGAGCACCTCGTCGACCGGGCCATGGCACACCCCGTAGTGCGCCGAGGCGTAGTAGGCCGTGACCGGCTGCTTGGGCTTGCCGCCCTTACCTCCGCTGCTCACTCGTCACCTCCTGGCGCTTGGCGTCGACAACTTGCTGTGCGCGCAAGTCGCCCGTGGCCAGCAGCACCTCGGCGGGCATGCCATCGGCCAGGAACGCCTTGAAATCCAGGCCGTGGCGCTTGAACCACTGCCGCGCGCCCGCAGCGCAGTGATAGCGCCGCACGTCGTCAATGGTGATGATCATGCGTCCACCTCGTACTGCCGCTTGGAGACGTCGCCGTAGAAGAGAACGTTGGGGCTGGTCACGGTGATCTCGCCGAACACCACCGGGATCGGCGCACCGGCCTCGGCGGTGGGTTCGCGCAGGTCCTGGCTCTGCGGATTCGCCGCCCGTTTGGGCTTCGGCATCAGCAGGTAAGCCACCACATTGACGGCGAACGCCACGGCCAGGGCCATCCAGAATCCCATAACCATCTCCCGGTTGTTTTTTCATCCTACGGTTGATTATCAGTTATAGATTGCCGTCGTGCCATGGGGATTTTGCAGCGGGATATAGGGGAACCCGCCGAACGCAGGAGCGTTGCCGAACACGTCGCGGCAGTCGGCCAGGGTATGTTTGCAGCCCTTGGCCACCTCAACCGGGTCGCCCGGACCCACTTCGCGCACGACGCCGGCCGTCACCAGCCGGGAGGTGTTGTTGTTGGCGTTGCGCTCCACGCGCAAGATGGTGCGCCGCTCGATGGGTTTGCCCACTGGCGTCCAGGAGACGATCCCGCCCAGGTGCTGATCGCTGATCTGCCCCGGCACCGTCACGCTGCGCACGTCCGACCCGACCGCCACGGTCAGGGTGGTGTGGTCGACCCGGTTGACGCCGCAGGCCGTGCCGTAGAGCACGTGGCTGCACATGTACTGGTAGTGTCGGCGCAAGCCCACCCGGCGCATCGACGTCGAGATCGGCTCACAGCGCAGCTTGGCCCGGTACCCCTCCCGCGAGCAGGAGAGCACCCGCCCGGACCAGACCGCGAGCGGAATCGTAAAGCCGCTGCCGGTGTAGTGGCAGCGGAAGATCGTCAGCCCCACGACCTGGCTCGGCGGGTAGACAAGGAACAGCTCGGCGATGGGCGAGTCTTCGGGCACCTCGACTTCCAGCTCAGTCTTGTCCAGGCTCCCCGAGGCGTTGATCTCGCCGCGCTCGATCGGTAGCGGCGTGTAGATGTCCACGTCGTGCTCCACCGGCATGTCGCTGTCGCAGTACGTGAAGCGGGTTGTGGCGCCGGTGCCGTAGGCGAAACGGTAGAGGTCTATCGGCTCGCCCTGGTCGGGGCTGTTCTCGATCGCATCGTTGCTCATACGTCCCTCAACGTCTGCCAGGCCAACGTTGCCTGAGCCAGGCGGTCAGTCACCCAGCTGATCGTCAGATCATCGCTGGCCATGCGCCAGCGCGGCATGTAGTGGATGGCGAGGATCTCGCGGCGGTCGATGTTGCGCGGCCACCCCTCGCCGAGGATCAAGGCCGGGCCGTTCTGCGACATCTCGCCGGTTACCACGTGCCGCAGCAGCACGGTACCGTCGCGCAGGCGCACGCAGATGTTGCGGTACACCCGGTCATTGTCCGGCCGGCTGATCTCGCGCTCGTCGTCGATCAAAAGCTGGAAGCTACCCTCCAGCAGGGTATCGGCCACCGGGATCAGGTCTTGGTCCCACGTCGGCGCGTAGAACTCGCCGCGACGGCCCCTGCAGCGGGCGAAGAAGCGCTTGAGCGAAGCCGCCGCCTCGCGGCCCTCCAGGGTGTAGTGCACCCGACGAATGTCCTTGGGCGAGTCTTCCGGCGTGCGGTAGTCGAAAGCCCCGCGCCCGGTATCGATCCAGACGAAGGGGTACTCGTGATCGTGGGTCGGGCTGTCGGCCCAGTTGGGCTTGGTCAGGTAGACCTCCAGCCCGCGCCACGCCAGGCCCGGCGCACCGGCGTCCAGCAGCCCCGGGCGGTGCATTTCGGTAAAGCCGATCGACGCGGTGGCGACGTCGCTGGTCAGGCGACGGCTGGGCGCGCTCAGCCCGGCATGCACTACCCGGGCCGGGTAGACCTTGGTGCCGACCGGGAACGCCCGAGCCACCGGCGAGTTGAGCGTCAGCGTCAGCCCGTTGGCGCTGATCGTTTCGACCTCGATCACCTGGCTCTGTTCGCCGCTGCGCAGCGACACTAACTCGCCCGCCGACAGCCCGGGAATCGGCTCGCTCAGCGATACCGTCTGCCCCCCGGCAGGGACGCCGTAGGACTTCACCCCCTGCGCCCAGTCGGCCATGGCGTAAGTGCGGGCTTGCCAAGTGGCCAGCAGCCGCCGCGCCGTGCGCCCCTGGCGGCCGTCGAACAGGGGGGCGAACTCCATCTGACGGCGCGGGAGGTGGCGTAGAGCGATGCGCTGCTCACTGCCGTCGAAGGCGGTGATCACCTCGGTCTTGTAGGACAACGTCTCTTCGAATGGACGTTGCCAGTTCGGCGGCACCGACCACTCGATGATGCGCTGCCCGGTAACACGCCAGTGCGGGTCCGCTTCGGGGGTGGCGAACACCAGATCGTAACGCGCGTTGACGGTCGCAGGTCCGTCGGTACCTACTTCCAGCACGAATAGCGTCGAGGCTAGCGGCCCGAAGTCGTGAGGCAGCGGCCCGTTGAGTTCGATCCCTTCGCCGTTGGTGATGATCACCTGCTCCAGTCGTCGCGGCTCGAAATATGCGCTCCACACCTCGACCTGGCGTACTACCCGAGCCGTGATGTTGCCCACCGGGAGTTCGGTCGGGCGCACGTGGATCGTGTCGTAGTAGTCATCGATTACCGTGTGACCGGTCGCGGCCCCGTAGGCGTTACCGGGAGACACGGTGCCGGGCAGGGTGACGTCCAGCACGGCCAGCAGCCCCGGGCTCGTGTCTCCCGGCTGCGGATCTTTCGGCCGTACCGGCGCCAGATGGCTGACCGGCAGCTCGGCGAAGTCGGGCATCGGGGCAAGAGCGTGGCTCACGGCTTACTCCTCGAGAACGGCGATGCCTTGGTTGCCGGTGTTGAACGGGTCGCCGCTCTTGCGGCACAACGGGAAGATGCGCCAGGCCTTGCCGGCGTAGCTGTAGCGTTCGCCAGGGTCGAAGTTGGCGATGTTGACCAGCCGAAGCCCCGGCACCCGTCCCAGCGGCGTCCAGGTGCTGTTGCGCAGCATGTCGGCGAACAGCGTGATCGGCGCCAGCGCAGCCTCGCCGGAAAGCGGGTTGACCCCGGGGTCGCGTAGCCGGCGGGCGTAGCTGTCGACCGCCCCGCCCCCGGCACGTGGCGCATCCGCAGGATAGTTATTGCCGGTGGTGCAGAAGCGCGCCAGGGGGGAATTTCCCAGCCCAGCGTTCTGGATTATCACTCCGCCAAGATTGCCTGACGGGCGAAATGCCGTCGACGGGCCGAACCGCGTATTGCCGGAAAACAACATGTGAGAATCGATGTTATCCCAGGCCAGCACAGGGCGACCGGTAGCGCTGGAATGCCCGAAGTTGACCGTGTCGATGATTGCGCCACTGGCCCACGCGCCGTAGCGCTCCAGATAGCCCAGATAGCCCAGCCGATAGACACCGGGTTCGGTCATGATAGCGACCAGCAGCCACGGTTCGGGGGTGTTGCCACCGTACAACCAACACAGCGCAGTGCCGTCGACGTGGCTCACGTCGGAGTGGAAATCCTGGTTGTCCTGGATCAGCCGAAAGCGCAGGTTTGGGCCGGTATAGCCCGGGGAGAACCCGGTCGACTGACTCAGCCGAAACTCCGCCTCCCCGGCTTTCGGCGTGATCGAAAGCACGCCCCCGGAGAGCGAGGCCGTCCAGCCCAGCTCCGTCTGCACGAAGTTGGCCGTCTGGGCGAGGATCTCTCCGATATCGGTAGGTGAAAAACTGTAGTGGGCCATAGCCCCTCCTAGTGCAGGCCCTACTGCAACGCCAGGGCCCAGTAGTCTGTGAACCCAGTGCGAAACATGTTCTGGACCACCAGGTGGTCGACGCCGTTCAGAGTCAGGATATTTTCAGCGGCATTGCCGAAACCGGCGACGTGATAGACCCCCTCGAACACCCCCAGCGTGCCGCGCAGCCGGGCGCCGGTGGAGAGCAGCGTTGCTGGGTAGAGCATGTGCGAGCCGCCGAACAGGCTGCGCTGGCCGTCAACGAAGTCGACGCTTCCCCCGGGCTGCGACCACGGGAAGACTCGGAACTCGAAGCGCCGGTTGCTGAACGGCACCCACTCCCCGGAGGGGCTCATGACCCGCACGCGCCCATCGTCAGCATCCGGTATGTTGTCGACGGTACGGTTCGTCAGCGTACTCTGCTCCCACGGCATGCAGAAGTGCGTGTGGCAGTCGTCCTCGTCCGACCAGCGCCGCGCCGTTCGTGAGCAGCCGCTGGAGATCATCGGGTAGGGGTATTCGCTGGGCGTGGCGTAGGGCAAGAAGAAGCCCTGGTAGGCAGCAACGAACGTGGTGCTGATCTTGACCACCACCACGAAGCGCCGGCCGTTGGCCACGAACCAGTAGGGCGAGGTTTGATCGAAGACCGGCATGTGCATGCGCGGCGCCGAGTTGACGTGGGCCGAGAACGAGGTCGCCGAAGGCACGATGCCCTGCGCCCCGGCGAACCAGATGCCGAAATAGTCCACCGCCGGGTCGTGCTCGAGGCGCATGCCGACGTAAATCTCGTCGAGGCCTGCCAGGCCCGGCCCCTTGAGCACGATATCCGAGCCTTGCCCGGCCCCGGCGAAGTCCGCCGCGTAGGGGGGCGCGTTGCCCCACACCCGCTGCCAGTTCTGCCCGGCGGCCACCAGCTCCGCGTTCCCGGTCAGGAACTGGTAGAGCTTGTTGTAGAGGTCGACGTGATCCGTCGCCGTCCCGATCTCGACTGCCATGCGGCTTACCCCAGCGTCTGCTTGACCTTGCGCCGGTTCTTCGAGAGCACGTTGAGGATCACGCGCTCGCCGGCGGGAGTGTTGAGCCCGGCCGAGACCACCTCGGCCGCGTCCAGCGTATTGATGATCTTAATGTCCCCTTGGTTGCCGTTTCCACCGTTAGTTGAATGGCGGGGATCCTTTTTCGTCAGCACTTCCTCGCCGCGCTCCAGGATGGCGGGCACCTCGTTGGGCTTGAGCCCCGCAATGCCGCCGGTGTGGTAGCGCACCGCGTTATTGAACCACGCCGCGGGCACGTGCCGGGCCGGGCCGCCCTGGCTGGTACCGACGATGCCCCCGGTGTGGAACAGCCCGGCAATTGCACCCCCGATGCCCCCTCCCGAGGCGCCCTGCAGGGCGTTGAAGATCGCCTGTTGAATGATCATCTGAGCAATCTGGCGCAGGAAGTCGCTGGCGAACTGCAGGAAGGCATCGCGCACGTTGCGCAGCAGCTCCGCGCCGTTGCTCAGCCCGCGCAAGAAATCCGCTACTCCGGACGCCGCTTGATCGAAGCCCCGTGCCGCCCCCGAGGCGAACTGGCGGTTGACCTGCTCGGCGCTGATCAACTGGTCCTTGACCTCGACGATGCGGTAGCGCATCAGCTCCAGCGCGGCAATGGCGTTCTCGTCGCCGATTGATCGGGCGAAAGCCAGGGCGTTGTCGATAGCCTCTTCCAGGCGGCCGTTGATCTCCTCGATGCGCTCCTTGAGCGTGTCGATAGCGTCGTCGGCGCCCGGCTCCCCGGACTGGCGCAGGTAGTTGATCTGCTCCTGCAGGTCGCGACGCAGGGAGAACAGATCGTTGACCTTCTGCTCCAGCTTGCGCTGCTCCTCGGAAATTTTCTGCTGTCGCTCCTGCTCCATGCGCACGGCTTCCTGCTCGCCGCGCAGCTCGACCAGCCGCTCGATAGACGCCAGGGCCGCCCGGTCCCCGATGCGCTCCATGTATGCGTAGAGGTCGGCGAACTCATCGCGGATCAGCGCGATGCGCTCCTCAAGCGTGTCGGCCGTCAGCTCCTGGATGGCCCGGCGCACACGTTTCAGCTCGCCCTGCATGCGCTCGGCTTCCCGCCGGGCGGGTTCAGCGGCTCGGCGCTGCTCCTCGGCATAGCGCAGGCGCTCCTCCTCCTGGCGCAGGGCGATCAGCTTCTCCACCTGGGCGATACCGGCCTCGTCGCCCCGGGCTTGCAGGTCGGACAGCAGGCCCTCGAACTCGCGCCGGATCAACGCCAGTCGGGCGTCCAGGGTGGTCGCGGTGATCTCAGCCAACTGCTGCTCGACCCGCGCCATGGCCGTCGAGATGTCGGGGAACCAGCCGCCCAAGTCGTCAGGGTCGATGAAGTCCGACACACTCAAAACGTCGGCACGACCGCCCTCGTCGCGCGGCGGCGTGTAGTTCGGGTCCATGCGCGCCCGGGCTTCGCGCGCTCGACGCTCGATGTTGGCGACGGTCTCGTTGAACTCCTCCTCCAGCTCGGCAAGCCGGGCCGCCGTGGCGTCGGTGACCAGCGTCGCCGCGGTATCCTGCGCGCCCGCTTCCAGGCTACGCAGCAGGTTGGAGACCGGGCCGTCCCCGACGACCTCGAACAGCGACGCGATGAAGCCGAGGTCGCTGGCGAAGTTGCGCATGAACCAGGCGAAGGCGTCGGAAAGGTTCACCTTGAAGGAATTGGCGATCGACACCCAAGTCGCTTTGAACTTGAACTCCAGGTCAGCCAGGCCCATCAGCAGCATCGACTTGAAGCCGTACCAGAAGCGTCCGAAGGCCGGGAATTCCTTGGCCGCCCACTCGGCGATCGACCACGCCGCCATCAGCAGGCCGATGCCCAACAGGGTGCCGTAGAAAATCCGCAGCGCCGCCGTGCCGGTGTTCGTCGCCGCTGTGGCTGTGCGCATCTGGGTGATCAGCCCGGAGATGCCGCCGGCGATCTGCGCCGCCCACTTCACCCCGTAAGCGGTACCCAGGAGCTGGAAGGCCAGCTTGAGCTCGTCCAGGTGGTCGAGCAGCTGCACCACGTTGCGCACCAGCCCGCCGATGGCCGAGCCGATACGCCGCGCGCCCTCCTGGGCGTCTCCCCCGGAGAGGAACTCCGCCGCATCGCGGAAGCCCTCGGTCATGGCCGCCAGGAAGCCGGACTCGCCGGCCGCCAGCTGCAGGTCGGTGACGGCGTTCTGGAAGCGGCCCATTTCCGCCTGGGTCTTTTTGATCGCCGCCGGCAAGCCGGCCTCGAACTCCTTCTCCAGCTGCACGAAGAAGTGGATCAGCGCGTCCGACTTAACCTGGCCGTTCTCCAGCATGTTGTCGAGTTCGGCCGTAGTCACGCCGATCGACTTGGCGAAGATCGAGAAAGCACCCGGCAGGCGGTCGCCCAGCTGACGGCGCAGTTCCTCGGCCATGACCTGGCCTTTGGAGTACATCTGCTCCACGGCCATGAACGTGCCTTTGATCTGGTCGTCCGACAGCTTGGCCGCCCGTGCCGCCCGGGCAATCGAAACGAAGCCCGCCTGGGCTTCGGGGATCGACGCCCCCGCCTTGGTGGCGGCAATCATGAACTTGGCGTAGCTCTCCTGGGTCGTCTTGAACGACAGGCCCAGCTGCTCGGAAAGCTCGCGCACCATGCGCAGGTCTTCGCCGATACGCTCCAGATCGTCGCCGTAGAGCGCCCCAAGCCTGGCCTGGGTGGCCTCGAGCTGAATCGAGGTCTCGAATACGCCCTGGGCCCCGCGGATCGCGCCGAACAGGCCGACGTAGGCGCTGGCCAGTGCCAGTACCTGCCCGCGGATCCGCTGCAGCAGCGACAGCGTCGTGCGCCCGTTGTCGCGGAATACGCGCATGGCCTCATCGGCACGGCGGGTATCGGCAGCCAGAGTGCGCATGCCCTCGGCGCCCCGTCGGGTGCCCTCGCCCACGTCGTCACCGACCCGGCGAGTCTGGCGTCCGGTCTGGTTGAAGCGTTGCAGGGCCTGCTCGGCGGCCGCCGCGGCCTGGCCGTTGCGGCGCATGGTCTGCCCGCTGCGCTCCATGGCCTGCTCGAGGCGCTGTTGGGCGCCGGCCACGGCCTGCGCGTCCTGCCGGTTCTTGGCCATGTTCTGGCCGAGCATGCCGTAGGCGTCGCGCACCTCGACGAAGCTCGCCTTGAGCTCCTGCGCCCGCTTCTTGGCCCGCTCGAACTCCTGCGCCAGCGCCCCCGACGGCTGCTCGGCCTGCCGCATGGCCGCGGCGATCCGGGTTACCTGCTCGGTGGCTTGCCGGTAGGCCTGACGCGCCTCGTCCACTGCCGCCTTGGTCTGGCGGTAGACCCGCTGGCTCTCGTAGAGCTGCCGCGCTGCCTCGCGCCGTGCCTTGGCTTCCTTCTCCGAAGCAGCGGCGGCCTGCTGCTGGACCTCGATCTGCGCCTTCTGCGCGTCGCCCCAGCGGTCCAGGCGCACCTGGCCCTCGGCCAGCACGGCGGCGGTGCGGTTGATGCCGTCTTCCGTCGCGCGCAGCGCGCTGTCGAGGTTGCGGCTATCGACGCCGGCCGTTTTCAGCGCGCGAGAAAACTGCTGCACGCCGTTGCGGCTGTCCAGGTACGCCTGCTTGGCCTGTCGGGATGCCGCCCGGGCGCGCCCCAGCCCTTCCGCCAGTTCCCGGCTGGGCTCGGCCGCAGCGCGGAACTCCTGGGCGAGCTGCTTGGTCTGGTTCTCCAGCTCCTTCCAGGTGCGCTTGGCTTCGAGCGTCTGGCCGCGCATCTGACGGAAGTCTTCGAGCAGCCCCTTGAGCGCGCCCATCGACTTGCCGGTGGTCTCCAGCGACTTGAGCTCGGCGTCCAGCTCCGCCAGGTCGACCTGGGTCAGATCGGCCTGCTGGCCCACTTCCGTCAGCCGGCGCTCCACCTCGCCCAGCGCCTGGGTCGCCTGGGTCAGGCTGGGCACGTCCAGCCCGGTCAAGTCGGTGGCCTTGGTCGCCTTGGCGCTGTTGCGCAGCTCGCGCAGTTGGGCCTGCAGCGCGGTGAACTCGGCCGACGCCCGGGCTGTCTGCTGGGCCAGCTGACCTTCGCCCTGAGCCAGCCCAGCCACCGCGTCGCGGGAGTCACGGTACTGCCCGTTCAGGTCGGTCAGCTTGCGCTCCAGCTGGATCACCGCCTCGCGGCTACGCTCCAGGCGCTGCTGCTTGCTGGCCAGCTGGTTCTGCAGGCGCTTGGTGGGGCGCTCGGCGTCGGAGACCGCCTTGGCCAGCCGGACGTACTCCAGCTGCGCCTCCTGGGCGGCCGCCCGCTGCTTGCGCAGGGCGCCTTCGGTGCGCTCCAGATCGCGGGAGAGTTTCTCTACGCCGCGCAGGGCGTTGAGCTGCTGGCCGAGGCCTTGCAGTTCGCGGCCCAGCTCGCCGATGCGGGATTCGGTGGACCCGGCCTGGACGGCCAGATCGCGTTGATCATCGAGGACGGTCTTGAGGGCGTCGGAGATCGAGCGCAAGGCCTGGGTGGCCTCGTTGCGCGCCCGGATCACCAGTTCGACGTTCGACTTACTCATGGGTCAGGCCCTCGAGGGTGGCTTTAAGCTGTTTGGCGGCCTCCTTGTCCAACATCGCCGAGACCGCCATCTGCAGCAGACCCACGCCCGAGGCCAGCATGAGGTTCTGCCGCTTCACCACCATCGACACCTCTTCCCATACCCGGGCGACCGGATACCGGTAGGCGTCGGGGTGACCCTGTCCGCGCAGCAGGCTGACCTGCTCGCGCAAGCCCCACACCCAACGCTCAAGCGTCAGCGGAGGCTCTGCGCTGCGCTCACGCCCAGGCGGGCGCTGCGGATCAGGGAGACGACGGTCTCCATGAACTTTCCCGGCGCGGTGGTCTCGAACGTCAGCCGCCCGATCTCGACCAGCAGCTCAAGCTGGGTCGGGAAAGGGATCTGCGCCGCCACGTCTACGGCGTCGGGTTCATCAGCGGCCCAGGCGATGATCTTGGCCACCAGCCGGGGAGCGGCCTGCAGCGTCACCAACGCCATGTCGCCCGCGCCGAGGTCGGCCACGTCGACGCTGACCTCCTCGCCCTTGCTCACCTGCTCCGCCAACGCCTTGACGTCCGCGCGGCCCATCACCTTGTCGAACACACCGACCAGGGCCTCTCGCTCCTCCCGCACCAACGCCTCCACCTGCTCGACGGAAACGCCCCGGACAGCGATCTCGCCGCCGCCCGGGAGCGGGAAGGAGGTCTTGGGAATGCTCCACTCTTTGAGTGACATTCAAACCTCCGGTTGATTACGGGGTGTAGGGACGACCGTCGGCGTAGATCGCCTCGGCGCTCTCGGTCTTGGCGATCTCCACCGAGAACGGGATCGCTTGCCAGTCCTGCTCGGCCTTGAGCGCGAAGTCGCCGTTGGCGGAGAGCGTAACGCTGGGCATGAAGTAGTCGCGCTGGTCGCCGGCCCCTTCCGGGTTGGCGGAGATGAAGCGCAGCTTGCCCTGAACCTGCTTGGCGCCGGAGACCACCACGCTGCGGGTGGAGGCGGCCACGTCGTAGGTTACCGTCAGGGTATCGCCGTTCTCGATCGCGCCGCCTTCGAGCACCTGGATGCGGCCCAGCTTGGCGTCGAGCTCGTAGTCCGTGCCAGGCGTCAGCGCAGAACCGCCGTCCTTCACCACCGCTACGTTCGACACGTCGCGCTTGCCGGCGGGGCTGGTGACGCTGGTGCCCAGCTGATACCAGTTCCACGGCTTGACACTCTCGAAGGTGTCCTCCTCGCCGGTCAGCGCGGCCTGGGTCAGGGTGTTCGCTTCACCCATGAACAGCATCGCCAGGTTCTCCGGCGAGATGTTGTCGGTGGTGAAGGTCGAGCTGTAGTCGATCTGGGTAACGATGTTGCGGTCACGGTTACGCAGGCCCTCGTCGGAGTTGTAGTGCTCCAGGGTCTCCGTGGCCGTGGTCAGGTTGAACTCGGGCGTGTTGCCGATGTAACGCTCGCCGCTGCCATCATCGAAATACAGCCGCCCGCGGCCCAGCGTGTAGTTCTGCTCCTTGATCGCCATGATCAGTACCTCTCGTGGTTTTCAGAACCGTTGGTTGAAACTCACGCCGCAGGGACGGCGTAGGGGTCAGTAGCATTCTCGGTGAACTCCACCGTGACGCTCAACCAGAAATACGCCACGGAGGAAATTTCCCCGTCCGGGGGTCGGCAGATGCCGGGGCCGATCGACACCCGGGTGATGCCTTCCCAGGCCATGTTGCGGCTGTCGCGGATGCGCTTGACCAGCTCGCCGAGCGCCTGCTTGACATCGGCCATCAGCACCTCCGCCGGGTCGGTGGGGTGCTCAGGGTCGTCCACCGCGAAGCCCTGCACCAGCAGCTCCAGCGGGCCGTGGTGCACCGCGCTGTTGCCGGGCGGCGGCAACCCCTCGAGCGGGCGCGGCGACTGCAGGATGGACACCATCGGCAGCGGATCGCCGTCGCCGAAGTGGTTGCGGCCCCGGAACACCGCGCCCGACAGGTCGAACTGGTACCCGTTGTCCGGGGCGATGGTGCGCAGGTGATCGGTCAGCGCGCGCAGCACGTGCAGCCGGCGCGGGATCTTGGCGTAGTCAGGCATTTTCTCTCTCCAACAGGCGGCGGAACTCGCGGTCCAGGTAAGCGCTCACGCGCGGTTCCACGTCGGGCGCCACGGTGCGGAACACTTGGTCGACGGAGGGGCCATACAGCAGCCACAGGTTGTCGCCGAACGGGCGCGGTTTGTAGGCCGCCGACGGGCGTTGGCCTCGCGGCATGCGGATCGCCAGGCCCACGTTCTTGAGGTTGCGCACGGCCGGGTCTCCCGCCTGCAAGCCGACGAGGAAGGCCCGGCGCATGAAAGTAGCGCTGCCGGGTTTGATCTCCAGCGTGACGCCCCCGGCCTTGCGGTGTTGGGCGCGGGCACCGGTGGCGAAGCGGGCCAGGGAGGTCGGCTCGAAGCGGCCGCGAATGACCGACTCCAGGTCGCTACCCTTGGCCCGCTTGACCACCTTGAGGCGGCTGTCCTGCCCGCGCAGGTAGCTGGCCGGGAAGTTGACCTGCTTGCGGATCTCCTCCGACGACCAGGTCAGTCCGCGATCCGTGGCGGCGTTCACCGCCTGCCGGGCAGCGCGCTCGATCGCCGGAGTCATGGCGTCGAGATCCGGCAGCGACTCGATGCCCTCGACGGCGACCACAATGGCGCCCAGGCTCACGCTACACCTCGGTGACGGTGACGTCGGTCGGGGCGAAGACGGGGACGTACTCGGCAGTCAGCCCGCTCGGGGGGTTGAGCACCGGCCTGCTCCGCTCCGGTCGGACGAAAGCGCCCCGCAGCACGACCTGCAGGGCGGGGCGGATTACCGGGCGCAGCATGTCAGCTGTCCTCGCGCACGCGAGCGACTGATTTGGGCGACTCGGCCTCGGCCCAGACGCTGACGTTGGCCGAGGTGCTACCGTCCAGCCGCACACGGCCGACGAACGGCGCGGCGCTGATCACGTGCAGGCCGGGCTCGGTGACGGACGCCACCGGCACGTGGGTGCTTTCGTCGGGGGTTTCGGCTTCGATGTGCAGCGTGCCGCCCCCCAGGTCGCCCGCCACATAGAGGTTGAGCAGGCCGGTAGCGCCGCCGAAATACTTGAAGTCCTCGCTTGCCGCGTCGGCGTCCTGCTGGTCGAACAGTTGCATCTCAATCCTCCGGCGGAGTCAGCCCGGCCCAGGGCTGGCCGTGGCTCAGGAAGGGGTAGCGCGAAAACGCCGCCTGCTCGAGCTGGGCGACGTCGGCGCGGCGAAAGTCCGTGCGTACCTCGGCCGGCATCACCTGGCCCACCTGCAGCACCTCGCCGCTCTCGAACACCAGCAGGTCGTTGCGGCCCGGCACGAACTCGCGCTGGTCGAAGGTGACGGTGGTCAGGTTGTGCAGCCGGTCACTGTACCCGTCGGGCCCCGGGAGATCGCCCAGGGCGCCACGGCTAAAGTGGTAGCGCACGCGGACGGCGCCGTGGATCTCGCCGGCCGTGCCGCAGTGCAGACAGCCCACGGCCATCGTCTCGTGGACGACGCCGCGGGCTGCACGAATCACATCACGCCAGGACACTCAGAGGTCCCCGAGCCCATCGTCGTCGGACTTGGGCTTCTCGGTTTTCTCGTCCTTCTTGGCGTCGGACTTCTCGGTTTTCGCGGGCTTCGCTTTTGCCTCGGCCTCGGCCTGTTTCGGGGCGTCCTTGATGGCGCCCTGGCGCTTGAGGTCCTCGTACTCCTTGCCGCTGCACTCAAACGGCTTGCCGGGCTCGACCACCTCCTGCAGCCCTTTGGTCTTGCCGGGGCGGTGGATCGTGTGAAGGGCGATCACAGTCGTCATAGTGGATTCTCCAACTCAAGGTTGAAAGGGCGGCCCGAAGACCGCCCTCCCGGGTTAGTTGTTGATGACCTTGGCGGTCAGCGTGTTGTTGGGACGCATCGGCACCATCAGCGGCGCCGACTGGGTCATGATCCACAGGCCCGCCGGGTCCTCCTGCTCCCACATCTTGGGGAACATGCTGGCGGGCTGGAAGCCGGCCTTGCGGTCCATGATCGCGCCGAAGCAGCGCACGCCGCGCACGCCCGGGCCCACCAGCGAAATGCTGTCAGGGTCCATGACGTCCACCTGGTCGCCCTTCTCGTCCTCGTAGTAGCCGGAGTAGGCCACCACGCGCAGGCCGCCGGCGAACTGGCCGATGTACTCGACCTCCTCGCCGTTGCGCAGACCGATGTTGAACACGTTGCCGTCGGTGCCGCGGATCTGGGTGTCGAGCAGCTCGCGCACCTCCTCGTTGTTGAGGAAGGGGTTGACCACGTTCTTGCCCAGTACCAGGGTGTTGGTTACGCCGCCGAACTTGGCGCGGCGCACCTTCTCGCGCCAGGCGTTGAGGTTGGCCTTGATGGCCGCGCCCGCTTCGTTCCAGCCTGCGCCGGCCGCCAGGGAGACGGTGTGGCTCGGGTCACGCTGGAAGTCGACGATGGTCTCCGGGTAGTCCTCGCCCACCAGGGTGATGCGAGCATCGAGGATTGCGCGAGCGGCCATCACCTCCCAACGGCGCTCGATCGCTCCGCGATGGGTGCCGAGGATATCGGCGATGATGGCGTCCTCGCGAGCCTGCATGCTGGCACTGCCGCCCAGGGCTTCGCCGGGACGACGCTTGATCGCACGGTCCGGGGTGACCGGGTCCTTGGGCTTGAGGTATGCCGGCCGGAAGCGCTTGGCTTCTGCCGCCCGCTTGTAGATCGGCACGCCTTCCGCGGTGGGGATCACCAGCGGCGCCAGCGAGCGGTTGCCCTCGATCTTCTCGAGGTCGATCCACTCGGACTCGAAGCGCATCTCCTGGCCGAACGCGAGGTCCAGCCAGAAACTCGGCATCGGGTCCAGATGTTCCTGGACCTCGAGCAGAGTGTGAGTGTCGTACAGATTGAACGCCATGGTTGCAGCCTCCTGTTAGCGCATCTTCTTGATGGCGATGTTGCTGACCGAAGGCTCGCCGACGGCGGCCATCTTCTTCGCTTCGGTGTCGAAGCTCTCGTCCCAGCGCAGACGATCCGGGTTGAAGCAGCCGGACCAGTAGCAGGGGATGCCGGCGGTCTCGTTCTCGCCGGTGGTGACGGCCACCATGCTGATCGCCACGACATCGTTGCCGGCGGTGGCTTTGACCAGATCGCCCCCGGCGTTGCGCATCAGCGGGGTCAGGGCGGCCAGGTCCTGCTCGGCGCCGATGATCCCCTTGTCGGTGTGGACGCGACGCTCGCCGGTAAACAGCGGAACGTCGGAAAAGCTGTCGCCGTCCTCGTAGGCCGCGATACCGGCCCGGGTAGTGTCAAGCTGAGTCATGGGTCATGCCCTCCAGGGTCGGTATCGGTTACGCCTTGCGGCCGGTCACCGCGCGGTGATGGCCGAGGATGCGCTGCGCGTCCGACTGCTCGGCCGTGCTCTCGCCATCGGGCGTGATGTTGGGGTTGGCCGAAGCGTCCATGGCCGCGGCGAACAGGCCTTCGCCCTTGGGCCGGGTCGGGACCGGGGTCTGCTCGGCTTCCGCCTTGGCCGGTTTTTCCCCCGGCAGGTCGGCCAGGAAGGCCTGGGCGTCGGCGACGCTCATGCCGGTGGAGTAGGCCAGCTTGGCCGCCGTGACCGGGCGGGTCTTGGCTTCCTCGCTGTTCATGATGCCCTGGATGCGTTCACGCTCGGCACTGGCGCCTTCTGCGCGAGCCGCATCGAGGTCCGCCTGAGAAGTGGCCGCCGCGGTGGCGGTTTCCTTCGGGGTTTGCTCGGTGCTCATGGTCATGGCTCCCGTGGGTTTTGCTTTCAGCTCGTCGATGAAGGCGGCCAACGCCTCGTGAGGCGCTTGAACCGCATCCGCCAGGCCGATTCCGAGGGCGTCTGCCGCCGAGTACGTCAGGGCTTCGGTGCCCCGTACCGCCTCGGGACTCAACTGCCGGTTGCGGGCGACGGTGTTCACGAACTCATTGTAGAGGCCGTCAATTCGCGCCTGCATCCTGTTTTTCACAGAATCACCCAGCGGTTGAAACGGATTGCCGTCGACCTTGTGCTTTCCGGCATAGATGAACTCGATGTCCACGCCCATCTTCTCCATCAGCTGGCTGACGTCCACGTGGGCGGTAAGGACGCCGATCGAACCCACGCCACCGGTACGCGCCACGACGATCTTGTCCGCTGCGCTGGCCAGGGAGTAGCTCGCCGAGTAGCTGTTCTCGTCGACGATCGCCACCGTCGGCTTGGTCACCTTGGCCAGGTCGTCGACCAGGTCGAAGTTGCCAGCCACCTCGCCGCCGTTGGAGTTGTGCAGGTAGACAATACCCGCCACCTCCTCGTCGGCCTCGGCCTGCATCGCGGCCAACCGGATATAGTCGTAGCCAGTGGCGTAGGGATCGCGGGCCATCGAGCCGTGCAGCAGCGAGCCGCGAACCGGGATCACCGCCACGTTGCCCAGCCGGGCGAACGCGGTGTCGGCGCTCGAACGGCCGTAGCGGCTATCGAGACCATATGGCCCGGCGAAATTCTTGCCGTACTCCTGCTCGGCCTTCTGTTGGTAGGCCGCGTGGCCCTTGAGGCAGGCCGCCAGCCAGGCTTCGCTACCGGGCTGTAGGAACGCCGGCACGTTGGCGAACCGGCCGAGCAGGGGGTGCGCCTCGAGCAGCGCTTTCGGGTCGAGGTCCATGTCACTCCTCCGCGCCGGTGTTGGGGCCGGCAATGTCGTTGGTGGCTTTGCCCGGTACGGTGTCGTCGAGGGTCAGCCCCTCGGCTTCCAGCAGCCGCGTCTCCCGGCCGCGCTGACGCAGCACATCACGGTAGTCTTCGCCCAGCCGGGCGATCTCCTTCTCGTGGGTCGAGAGGTTGAACTTGATCCGCAGCGCCGCCGCCTGGGTTTCCTTGAGTTCGTCGATCTGGCCACGGTGGGCGCCGATCCAGTCGCACGCCGTGTAGGCGTCCATGTTCTGGCCGTCGTAAGGGTTGGGCGCGTTGGCCGGCAGCGAATCGAACTCGCCGCGGTTGATCGCCTCCTCGAACCACAGCCGGTAAATCAGCGATGCCGTGCGGTCGGCGACCATCTTCTTGCGCGCTTTGGCGTGCTTCTCGGTTTCGGCGGCCGCCGCCCGGGCCGAGCTGTAATTGGTGCTGCTGTAGTCCCGCGAGAGCTGCTCGTAGCTCACGCCCAGACTCGCCGCGATATGGCGCAGCAGGCTCTGTTCGAACCCGGTCCCCACGCCTTTCGGATCGCCGGCCTGGTTGATCTTGAGCTTGGTCCCGGGGAACAGGTGCGGGATCTTCACGCCGTCGATCTGCAACCCCTTGGCGCCCTTGGCGTACTGCGAGATGGCCGCCAGCCAGGGGTCGAGCGCATCGGCGAAGCCCTGCCCGCCGCCCAGCGCCGCATGCACGGCCTCCGGAGGCATCTCACTCTCGATGCTCGCGGCGTAGGTGGCAGAGAGCACCGCCTGCTGCAGCACCACGTCGCGGAATTGTCGGGTCATGCGCATTTCTTTCAGCGCGCTGACCATCTGCGTGATGCCGCGGGTCTGGTCGGGCATGCCCTGCTCGAGGATATGGATGACCTGCAGCCTGCCCCAGGGCTTGTGCCACGGTACGCGCTTCCAGCGATAAGCGTTCTGGTCCCAGAACTCGCTCGGGTGGGCCTGGCGAATGTGCGCGGCCACCGGGGCGCCCCAGCGGTTGCGCTCCACCCCCTGGCGTAGCCGCGGGCTGTCAGGGGCGCCGTCCGGGTTGGAGAGCCGCGAGGGGCTGATCATCTGGATGGCTGTGTTGTAGGGGCGGCGGAACTCGCGGATCCACTCGGCCGTGGCCAGCACCTCGCCATGCGCCAGGTGCACCGCGATCGCCAGCCGGACCAGCCCGGTCAGGGTGTTGCGGCGCTGGGCGTCGATCCAGTTCTCCGGCGACTCGGCGTAGAGGTTGAACTTGGCCTCGACCTCCTCCTGGAATTCCTCGGCCCAGGTTTCGTCGAGGCCCAGCACCTTGAAGTTGGGTTTGGCGTTGAGCCGGAAATGCGAGCCGACGATCGAGTCGCGCAGAATGTCCGTGCCGCTGGCCACGTAACCGTCGTTGCGCATGGAATCCTGCGCACGGCTGTCGGCGACGCGCTTGGCCCGGCCGATGGCCACGTCCGGCGCCAAGTCCGCAGGGTTCCAGCGCAGCATTGACTGGCTCAACCGGTTGGCGCCGTCATAGCCGCCGTGCGCTCGCGGCGCGGGTGCCGGGTCGAACGCTAGGTCGAAGTCGGCAATTTCCTGCTCGGTGACGGTGCTCATGGGCGCGACCTCAGAAATAGGGGATCAGCGGGCCGTTGGCCGTACCGCCCAGCTGCCGCTTGAGGTCGGCGATGTAGGCGGCCAGCCGTCCAGCGTTGGCGGCGGTGAACTCCACGCGCTCGCCGGTCTGGTCCACGACGACCCGGGCAGCCTGGCCGGTCAGCAGCAGGTGGTACTTGTGCTCGGCGTCGGCGAGTTTCTCGGTGAGCGTCATGCCAGTTCCTCCGCGTATTTGCTGAAATCGTAAGCACCTTTTGGTTGCGTCTCAAACGGTTTGTTGATTTCAGGGTCAAACACGAGGTCGTTGTCGTCCCAGTCGGCCGCCCAGCCCGGCGGGTTGTCCCAGTCCAGGAACTCCGCGCGGATGAAGTGGCTGCGCATCAGCGCCAGGCAGTAAACCAGCAAGTCCCACGCCTCGTTGCGCAGCTTGCGCGGATTCTCCCAGCCCTTCTCGGTGCGCACCTCGGCGGTGAGCTCGGCGTAGTAAGTGTCGGGCAGCCAGTCGGGGAAGCGCACCATGCCGCCGAACGGCTCCTCCCGGTCGAGCAGGGTATTGAGCTGATCTTTGAGCAGGTTGGTGTGGATCATCAGCACCGGGATCTCGCCGCGCGCACCGGCATGGCGGTCTTTGCGTTCGGAGTCGGGGTAGCTGAGCTGCACCCGCGGCGCCGTCTTGCTCGAGGCACCCTTCACCAGCAGGAAACGCTTGTGGTCGCCGTCGGCCTTGAGCCGGCGGTAGAACTCGTAGGCGCGAGTGGTCACGCCGAGCACGCCGCCCGAGTCGCACGCCGTGAGCTTGATGGCCATGCGCCGACCGCTGCCGTCGCCCAGCGGATAGGACTTGTCCATCACCCGCGTCTTGATCAGGTCCCAGTCCTCTGGGTAGGCGCCGGGCGCTACCGGCCAGGGATCGCCGTCGTCGTCGACCCGCTCGGACTTGCGAATGGCGAAGCGATCCACCACGGCGATGTCGCCGCCCGGGCAGATGCCGTGCACGCCCACCTCGAAACGGTTTTTCTGTACGTCGACGCTCGCCAGCAGGAAGCGCACGCCTGGCGGCACCTCCTTCTCGCCCAGCTCCTCGGCACGGGCCTTGAGGGTTTCCGGCAGGCGGTCGCTGTCGACCCCCTTCGGCGTGTAGGGCAGGCCCTGGTCGGTGTTGATGGTGGTCTGCAGCGCCCCCTCGTCGCCGGTGCGGGCATACTCCTCCTCGGCCTTGAGAAAGTTGAGCACCAGCGTCTTCCAGTCGGCGAACGCCGCCGCCACCCCCTTGAGCCAGAAGCTGGCGATATCCGAGCGGATCGCTTCTCCGACCAGCCGGTCGTCGTCGTCGAAGCGCAAGCCTGCGCGAGCCCACCGGCCTAGACTGTTCAGCTCTTCCTTGTGCTCCGGCCCCATGGTCCCGCCGCAGCGCGGGCAGGCCATTTCTGCCGCTTCCGCGGCTTCCATGTGATCCGCACTACCGGGATACACCAACAGGTGAAAATCCGGCTCGAACCGGTGTCGGCAGCGACTATGCCGACAGCGCCAGTACCAGCGTCGCCGGTCGCCACGATTGTAGAGCGCCAGGATGCCGGTGGTGGGCGGCGCCTCGTGGGGCAGGCTGGGCATCCACTTGGGGTTGGTGACCACCCGGCCGGGGGACGACTCGGCCACGGTCATGCCGTAGCGGCCGAAGGTGGTAGCGCGCTTGCGGGCCAGGTCGAAGGGGCTGCCCTCGCCGTCCACGTCATCGGCCATGCGGTCATAATCGGTCAACCACAGCCGGCCGATGGGGCGCCCCGAAAGCTCGGAGATCGTCGGCCAGCTCTGGTTGAGGATCATGCCGTTGCGGTACTGCTTGTAGTAGACGCTATCCGACTCGCGCTTGGGCACCAGGCGCTTGCGCATCTCCGCCGACTCGCGGTGCAGGCGGTCGATCCGACGCCGGGAGAAGTCGCGCGCCGCGACCTGGGTCGGGTGGATGGCCATGAAGTCCATCGGGTCGTAGATGACCGAATGGTTGGCCCAGTTGAGAATGACATCGGTCTTGCCGCTCTGCGCAGGCCCCACGAACACGCAGGCCGTGAACTCCAGGCTCTGCAGGACCTCCTGTACCTCGTTCATGTAGGGCGTCAGCGTGCGCGACCACGGGCCGACCCACACCGCGGGGTTGTTGATTCGCCGGTGCTTCTCCGCCGCCTCGACGATCGACAGCCGCTCCGGTGGCCGCACACCCTCCGCGACATGGGCGACCAGCTCCTCGATCGAGGGGAAGGCGGTCATACGGCGATACCGTAGCCGACCGCGATGTTGGTCAGCGCCTCCACCGCGCTACCGAGTCGTGTCTGGCTCACAGGTCCATCTCCAGGTCGAAGTCGTCAGCGTAGAGAGCCTGGAGCATCTCGTAGTCATCCCGGTCGACCTGCATCACAAGGCCGTCCTCCAAGGCCTCGCGGGCCTTGACCGGGTCCGTCTCGATCCACGCGCACGAGGACTCGGGGTGGTGCAAATACCAGGGCCCGAGGTCATCCCCCAGACTGAGGTCGAAGTCATCGGTCTCGCTGGTCGTGCCGAGGTCCATGTCCAGGTCGTCCAGCGCGAAGTCCAGGTCGGGGTCCGCTACGACGCCGGTACCGCCCAAGCGGGCGCGCTGCTCCATCAGCAGCCGACCCAGCCAGTTCTCACCCTCCCCTTTGCACACGCCCCAGAACACGTCGCCCCAGTGGTTGCCCTCCTCGAGGTAGGCGTCACCGGTGCCGAGCAACTGCCGGGCGAAATCGGGATGGTCGAACTTCTGCGTCAGTAGTTCTTCCACCACCGCGACCTTGGCCGTATCCCAGTTCGGCGTGGTGATCGGCCAAAGCCGGGCCCGCAGCTTGGCCCCGCCGGGGTTGGGCGCCTCGCCGACCTTGCGGCGCACGGCCGGCTCCTGAAACTTGGCGGCCTGGTAGGCGTGCTCGACGGTGAGGTAGGTCACGCCGTCCCACTTCACCTCGGCCGGGGCGAAGTTGCTGAGCCAGCGGTAGGCCCCGGAAAACTCGCGGATCGCGTTCATTCGTCTCTCCCTGGTAGGGTCTGGGCCTCGCCGGTGGCTTCCTCGCGGTACTTCTCCAGCAGCGAGCCGGTGTGGTTTTCTTCCTTTAGCCCGGTGAAGGCCTCGAACACCATGGCGAGCAGGCCGTCGCACTGGGCGTTGAAGAACTCGCGCTCCTCGGGGGCGAGCTTGCGGCGCTTCTCGAGCTGGTCGGTCCACAGCATCACCTGGCCCTTGATCTTCTTGGCCAGCTCGCCGAACACGTCGATAACCTTTTCGGTTTCCCACAGGTCGCCGGCGCGCAGCTCGACCTTCTGGCGCTTCTCCAGCGCTGCCCAGTAGGCGTCATGCAAGTAGGGCGGCAGGTCGGCGGGGCGCAGCCGCTTGATGTAGGCGGCGATATCGACCTTGGGCTCGACCAGGTAGGCGGCCGCCGCGGCCAGGTCATAGAGGAAAGCGCCGCGGGTGTTCTTGGCCACCGGTGGGCAGCCGCGCAGCTTGGCCATGGCGGTCTTGCGGTCGGTGCGGAATACTTGGGCCAACTGCGACACTGACAGCGGCTTCATGGCGTGCTCGACGTTGCCGTAGCTCGACATGGTCGGCAGGCCGTCGGCCCCGGTGGCCAGCAGCTCGTCCTCCGCCGCCTTGGCCGCCTCGTCGCGGGCTTGTCGGGCTTGTCGGTTGAGCGTAGTGCGACCCGGCGGGCGGCCGCGTTTACGCTGGGGCTTGTCCATCTCGCCCAGCGTCAGGTCGGCGTCGAGGTCGAAGTCGTCGGTCATGCCGTTCCTTTGCTCACTTGCACGCCGGTCTGCCCGCCATAGCGGCCCTTGAGCCGGTAGCTACGCTCGCCCGAGTCCGCGTGCCGCAGGAAAACGAGCTGGCCGATACGCATGCCGGGGCGAAGCACCAGGCGGTGGTATTGCAGAATGTTCTTGAGCTCCAGGGTCAGCTGGCCGTGAAAGCCGGCGTCCCCGAAGCCGGCCTGGCTGTGCTCGAGGCCTGCCCGGGCGCAGGAGCTTCGCAGCAGGAACAGGCATGAGACATCGTCCGGCAGAGCCAGCGTCTCGACGGTGTGCGCAAGGAAGAACTCGCCGGGGCAGGCATATACCGGCTGGTTCTCTCCTGCCCGGATCGCGGTGAACTGCGGTTCGGCCTTAGTGGCAAGATCAACGTCGAGAGCCCCTATCGGGGGCGTCGTCTCAAACAGAAATTCACCGCCCAGTCGAACGTCGACGCTGGCGGCGTTAACATGCGCGCCCGGCGCGTCGATCACGCCCTTCTCGACCAGCTCGACCAGCTCGGCCCCTCCCAACAGTCCGTGCAGCCGCAGGAACTCCCGCAACCGCTGCCCGGCGGCACTCGTGGCCCCGCAGGCGTTGACTGCGTCGAGCAGTTGTTGAAGCGCGGCGTCATGCAGGCTGTGCGACAGCATAGTCTTTCCCGTTGTAGTTTCAACTGTTGGTTGAATATTAGGGATAAAAAGCCCCCGGCGCAAGAGCCGGGGGAAGACGCCGTGCCAGCCGAAAACTCAGGGGGTGCGTGCGGCCGCCGCAAGGGCCTCCGCCAGGCCGTCGAGCAGGGCCTCGCGACGGGCGAGGAAGGCGGCGAGGTCGTTCGGGTTGGTCAAGAAGAACAGCTCGGAAATGACGCCACCCCCGTCGGAGACGAACGCCAGGCGCGAGTGCGGGCCGCTGTTCTCCGGCTTGGCGCCGCGGTTGCGCAGGCCGAGCGTGTCGGACTTCACGCTGCACAGGCGTCCGCCGAAAGGGAAATCGCGGGAGTGGGAAAGCGTTTCGACGCCGGTGGCGCGCGGGTCGGCCGCCCCGTTGCAGTGGAACTCCACGGCGAGGTCGCAGCGGGCCGCGATCCGGATGGCGTCGCGAAGCGGTAGGTTCTCACCGGGGTCGCCGTCGCGGACGTGGCGAACACCGAGGTCGCAAAGCCGCGCGCTCAGGTCGTCCCGCAGCGCCAGGCAGATGTCCGCCTCGGAGTAGCCGTTCGCCACCACGCCCGGGTCGCGGTGATCGTGCCCGGCAGAGATCATCAGGGTGCGGGTCTGCGGCGGGGCGACGGGCACCGCCGCGACGTGGTCGATCCATCTCCAGCCCATGCGGAAGCCTCCGAGGGGGTTTCCTCGAAGTCTACCGGGCCTTTTTCAACTGTCTAGCGGATTTTCAACTTTCCTGGTCGGTTCAGGCGCTGCGCCGGGCCGGCAGGTTATGGAAGTCGGTGACTGCAGGCCAGGCGTCCTCGCCTGAGAGCAGAGTGTCCTGGTCTGCAATCATCTCGAGCGACAGGTAGCCGCCCTGGTTCTCTGCGTGGGCGGCGATCATCTCTCCCGGCAGGGCAACGATCCGCGGGGCGGTAGCTCCGCTGGACGGCACTACGGCCAGCACGGTCATGTCGCGGTAGTTGCTCGGCACTACGGTGCGGTAGTGGCCCGGGGCCAGGCGCTCGGCCAAGGCCACATGCAGACGCAAGTGACGGCCGTCAAGAATCGCCACGATATCGACGTGCTCGAGGCCGGATTCGCCGGGCTCAGGGAAGGCGGCCTTGCCCCCGGCCAGCTCGATCGCTCCGGCCACGTAGTAGACGGCCCCCGCGGCCAGGCGGTCGGCGCGGCGGCGCTCCTCCGGCGACTTTTCCGGCGTCAGGCCCAACGCCAGCCATGCTTCGTCCACGTTCAGCTCTTTCGCCAGCAGCGCCATGACCTTGGGCCGCGGACGGGAGAGACCGGAAAACCACTTGCGCACTGCTTCCGCGCTGACCTTGGTCCTCTCGGACACCCACGTCTGCCGACCCTGGCGAGGCGGCGGGACGTCCGGGTGCTGGTCGCAGGCGTGGCTCAGTCGCTGGGCGAACGCCTTGTTCAAGTCGCTCATGAGCGTTTCTCCATAAACCATAAGTTGATTGGTTTATGTATTGTTGTGGCAACGCCGAATAAACGCAAGCGGCTTACGGAATTATTTTTCTACTAAATAACTACGCTTCGGGCTTACGCCGCCACCGCACGCCTCAGCCCCTCCTGGGTCTCGTTCTTCTCGGTAAGTCGCGGTAGCACGCGCTCGTCGTCGGTCCCCTCGGCCACAATGTGCTTGATTATCACCGGACGGGATTGCTCGCCGCGGTGCAGACGCTTGTTAAGCTGCAGGTAGAGTTCGAGGTCCCAGGTCAGCCCGTACCACACCAGCAGTCGGCCACCGGCTTGTAAGTTGAGTCCGTGGCCGGCGGCGGCCGGGTGGCACACCATGATGCCGGCCTTGCCGGCCTTCCACTTCCGGATCGCGTCGGGGTCCTCTCCCAGGAAGACTGCCTTGGGGTAGGCCTTCCGGATGCGCTCCCGGTCGAACTCGAAGGAGTAGGCCACCAATACCTGTTCGCCGTCGGCTTGGGCCTCCTCGATGATGCGCTTGAGCGCCTCGAGCTTGACGTCGTGCAGCCAGATGTCCTCACCCTGATCGTTGTAGACCGAGCCGTTGGCCAGCTGCAGCAGTTTGTTGGTCAGCACGCCGGCGTTGGCGGCCTCGACGTCGTCGCGGTGCTCCATGACGAAATTGCGCTTGAAGTAGCGGTACTGCTCCATCACCTTCGCCGGCAGCCGCACCGTCTCAACGGGGTAGAGCCGCTCGGGCAGATTCAGGTAGTCCTCCTCCGACATCGACATGACGATGTCGGCGATGGCGGCCTCGATCTCGGCCTCGGCCCCTGGGCGCATGGTCTCCTCGCCGCTGTAGCGGTCGACGTGCACGTAGCGCTTCTCGAACATTTCGTAGGTCCGACCCAGGCGCTCCCCCTGGTCGAGCAGGTATATCTGGCTCCACAGGTCCTTGTAACCGTTGGGTGCCGGGGTGCCGGTGAGCTCTATCACGCGCTGAGTGATCGGCAGGCTGCGGAAATTCACCGCCGCCCCGAAGCGGGTGAGCGTGCGCCGTACCCGGGGCTGCTTGGGGTTATCCGGGTTGTAGGGCACCTTCTTCTGGTTGAAGCGCTTGGGGTTCTTGTAACCTCGACTGGATTCGTCGATGACCACGGTGTCGTAGGGCCAGCGCTTGCCTAGGGTGTGCCACAGCCAGGCCAGGTTCTCGTGGTTGAGCACGTGGATCGGCGAGGTGTCGGTTAACGCCGCGCGGCGCTGCTTCTCGGGACCGGTGAGGCGGGCGTAACGCAGGCCCTGCAGGTGCTCCCACTCGTCGATCTCGTCGGGCCAGGTGTGGTTGGCTACCAGCAGCGGGGCCAGCACCAGGATGCGCTCGGTCTCGCCGCTGGCCAGCATGACCCGCAGCGCGGTCAGCGTGGAGACGGTCTTGTACAGGCCCATGCCAGCCCACACCGCGCAGTACGGGCGGGCCAGCATGAAGTCGGCCATGCGGTACTGGTGGGGGAGCAGCAGGGACTCCGGTTTAAGCATCGACAAGGCGCAGGCCCTCCGCCAGGTTGTCGATCACGTGAACCTCGAAGCCCGCGGCACGCATACGCTCGATTTCTCGCTCCTGGCCGGGTCGGGGTTTCTCGCCGGGTCGCTTGAACTCCACGAAGAAGCCCCGGCCCGGCTTCAGGAATAGCCGGTCAGGTGCGTTGCGATGGCCGAACCAACACACCTTGCGCACCTTAAAGCCGTTTTTCTTCGCCGCGTCGACGACGGGCTGCTCGATCTGGCACTCGAGTACATCGGTCATGGTCAGTCCTTGCGGAATATCACGTCGGTGAAGCCGTCGGAGGCGAGCGGTAGGTCGTTGGCCCACCACGGTTGATCCTCCAGACAGGCGTTGAGAATATCGAGGGTCTCGTTGGACTGGGTGGCCCCGGCCATGGTGACGATCTGGTCGTGCACGTGGAGCACGATGCGCAGGCCGTGGTCGTCGTGGGCTTTCTGGATGCCGTGGGCCAGCAGGTCGCGAGCGATGGCCTGGACGATGTTCTCGGTGATCTTGCCCGGGTGGGTGGTGATGCGAGTCCACTTGCCGGTGACCTGGTCCTTGCCCTCGTAGCTGACCTGCATGCGCAGCTTGCCCCAGGGCGTGCGCTTCTGGATCAGCTTGGGGCGCAGGTAGTGCAGGCTGCGGCCGCTGGGCAGGGTGATGCGCATGAACGGGCCGGACTTGTCGAAGCGGACACGGCCGACGACCTGCGGCTGGCCGGTGGTGATCACCGCCCGGGCCGCCCGATCCAGTGCCCACCACAGGTCGACGACCTCGACGAAAGTTTCGCGGAACACCACCACCGAGTCGTTGGCCTGCTGCTGGGTCATGGCGATACCCATGGAGTCGGCGTAGCCCCATAGCCCGGTGCGCTCGATCTCGCCGGTCTTCTGGTTCTCTTTCTCCTGCCCGCCGGAGAGCATGTAGCCCGCGCCGAGTACCGCCGGTTTGGCGATGGTCCGCTTCTCCTTGTCACCCTCCTTGTACTCGGCGAAAAGCACCTCGTAGGGCTGGTGGAACATATAGGTGGCAAACGAGACGTAAGGGCACTGGCCGTTGCGGAATACCGACAGGATCTTGTCGCAATAAGCCACCCAGCCAAGCACCCGGTTCTCGATCGCGTTGAGGTCGGCGTCCTGGAACTCCCAACCCTTCGGCGCCTGCACCACCGAGCGCACGCAGGACGAGAGCAGGTCGATCGGCGTGTCGTGCATCTGCTCGATGGCCCAGGCCCAGGAGTGCTCCACGAGGTCGGTGGCGTAGTGGATGACGTTCTCGTACTCCTTGGTCGGCCGCGCCAGGTTCTGCGGCTGGAAGCGCCGGCCCGACCACCGCCAGGTGCGCCCGGCGCCGTTGAACTGCAGGCAGCCGCGCAGGCGGTCGTCATCGTCCAGGGCCTCGAGCAGGGCGGGATACTTCTTGACCGAGGTGCGCGAGATTTCCGAGCGCCACCCCAGTACCTTCCGGGTGTCGTCGTCGAGCTTGTACATCTCGGCGTTGTCGATGGCCCGCTTGACGTGGCCCTTCTTGAGGTCCTGCCACGGGTAGCCGCGCTCGCGCAGCCACGGCAGAAGCTGCTGGCCGGAGTTGGGGTTCTCCAGGCCAGTGACCTCCTTCATGCGCGCGAGGCGATCCGCGAACACGTCGTTGTAGATGCGGATGGCGTTCTCGACCATCGCCCTGTTGATCGGGATGCCGGCCTGGTTGATCCGCTGGTCGATGCGCCACAGGTGCCACTCATGGTCCGGCATGTCCCAGCGGCGAATCTTGCAAAGGATCGCGCGCTCGGTGACCACGTCCTGCCGGTTGTAGTCGAGGTAGAGCTGCCAGTCGGCCGGATCGTCCTCGGGTTGCCAGCGGGCGCGCTTGTCCTTCTTGGTTGGCTTGCGCGGACCGGAGAACTTCTTGATCAGCCGCTTGCCCTCGGACATCTTGAGCATGTCGTCGGGCAGGCCGACCACCCGGCCGGCCGTGGCCAGGTCCATCGGCAGGGCCAGGCTCGCCGCCATCACCATGACGCACTTCCACTCCTCGAGCGGGCAGGCGTAGCCCAGCACGTGCTCGAAAATGTCCAGCTCGAAGCGGGCGTTCCAGGCGTACTTGGCGGTGGTGGGGTCCAGCAGCAGCTCGATCAGCTTGGTCGGCGCGGCCTCGCCCACGGCCGGCACCCATTGGATCTCCTCGCCCTCAGACGTGCGCACCGTGAGCATCAGCACTTCGGTGCTTTCGTGGCGGGCGTAGCGCGAACCGCCGACCTTCTTGATGTCCACCTCGGAGAAGGTCTCGAAGTCCCAGCTGCTCTCCAGCCCGTACGCCGGGACGCCGAACAGGAGAACCGCCTCCAGGTCCTCCAGGAAGCGGGTACGGGTCTCGGCGGGGCTGGGTGCGGGCACTACTGCCCCCGGCTCGTCTGGAGGTCGATGCTCGGAGCAAGAGCCTCCGGCTTGAAGATCACCCGGTAGCGGTAGGCACTGACGTCCGCGCTCTGCATTTGCTCGGCGAAGAACGTGACGTTGTCGGACAAGCCGAGGAAGTGCTTTTTGTAGTCGTTCGGGCCGGTCTTGCAGGTAACCGTGCGCTGCCGGGCGCTGTCGTGGTTGCCGAGCGAACAGCGCCCCTCGATCGTAAGCATATAATCGCCGGTGATCCCGTTATAGAAGACGATGCGACGCTCGATCTCGAACTGATCCGCGGCTTTCGAGAGGTTGCGCGATGCGACGTCGGCGTCCGAAGAGCAGCCCGTGGCAAGAAGGGCGGCGAAACCGACGGCCGCGATGTAGGTTTTGTTCATACGAGACTCCTTGTGTCGGGGTGGTGCAGCGGCCGGCGGTGACAGCTTCTGCCGGCACCCACGCCTGCTGGTTGCGCACGTTCGCTGCATCGGGAAGAACTCGGCAGGTCGTCACCTACGTGCGCCCCCAGCAGCCGGCCAGGCTACCGGTTGTCACGCTCCGAGTTCTTCCCGATGCCCCCTGTCGCCAGGGGACACGGTGCGGCGGGTTATACGTCCAGGTCGTCGCCCAGGTCGTCGAAACCACCGCTGCTCTCGCCGTCACCGTCGAGATCGTCGAACACGCTATCGACGTCGATCGGACCGGCGCCGAAGGCGGTACCGTCGGCGAAGAACTGCACCGCCTCGAGACTGGCGAACACACCGTTGCCGCCCTTCTCCTTGCCCTTCACGGTGTAGACGCGCACCACGGCGTTGACGTAGCAGCCGCCGTAGAACACTTCGTCCTGCTCGGTGACCGGGCGACGGCGGCGATCCACCGTGACCGGGCGACGGTTCTCCGGGCTGGAGGCCTTGACCGCCTTCATGTCGTGGTAGCCGTCGTAAATCTCGCCGGTTTCCTGGTTCACCTGGCTGTTGCCGTCAGCGATGCAGACCCGGTCGGCCTTGATCGTCTTGTACATCTCCGGGTTGCCCCACTCCTCCTGGCAGGCGTGCTTCATGGCGGCGACCATGTTGCGCAGGTTCGCCTTGCCCTCGTCGGAGGTGGGGTCGATCAGGAAAGCGGCGCTGTACTTGGGTTTGCTGTCCGGTGTGCTTTTCTCGGTCTTGTAGAGGCGCGGGAAGGAGAGACGCACGTTCTTGAGGGTGACCTGGGTCGGGTTGGCGTCGGCCATGATCTTGCTCCTTACAGTTCGAGGTCGAAGTCGTCGAGATCGAAACCGCCGTCGAGGGCGAAGTCGAACTCGTCGTCGGCGCCCAGGTCGTCGAAGTGATCGACGGCGCGCGGCAGGCCGGGGGTCTTGTGGTTTTCGGGAACGATGGTGGGCTTGTTGTGCTTCTCCTCGATCAGCGGTTCGATCTTCTTCACGACCCGCGGACCGGCGAGGTCCAGCGCCTTCGTCGGGCTGATCAGGCTCTCGATGACCACCTGCTCCTTCTTGAAGCGTTTGGTCAGTGCCTCGCGGGCCTTGTCCTCGTCGCGCCAGACGCGGCGTTTCGCGCCGGGTATCAGCTTGAGCCCGCCGGTTGGCTTGCCGGCTTCGTAGTCGGCGCGGATCGTCAGCTCGGCGTCCTCGAGCAGCTTGGTGATCAGGGTCTTGGCGCCGTAGAGCTTGGCGCGTTGCTCCGGCGTCAGGCTGTCGGCGTGCGCGGCCAGTTGCGCCGTGAGCTCGTCCTTGTCGCAGAGTTCGAGATCGGCAACAGACATGCCGAGTACCTCCAGGCAGTAGTCGGTGTACGGGCGGCAGGTGGGCTTGGCCTTGCAGTAGAGGCACTGTGCCGGCCCGGGGGTGCGCGGCTGATCGCCCTCCTGGCACTCGCGATAGATCGCCGCATACTCCTCGGCGAAGCGCAGGCAGGTCGGCAGGTCGGTTTCCCAGCGGTCGAAGTTGCCCTTGTAGGGCTGGTCGATCTCGAGGATCACCGGAATCTCGCCGGCCTCCAGCGCCAGCAGCCAGTTCGGGTCGACGTCCGGGTCCTCGCGTAGCACGGTGGCCCAGAAGCCCGCGGCGTAAAGCATGAGCTGCGGGTTGCGATAGGCGATCACGATGCCGCCGCGGCCGAACTTGGCGTCGCGGATGCGCAGCCAGTCGGAGCGCCGGATACCGATGTCCGAGGTGCCGAACTGGCCGGGTATCCACGCCGATAGGTCGACGCGAACCTCGGGGTAGACCTTGCCCTGCAGCTCCTCGACGCGGTCGGCCACGGCCTGCACCACGCGGGCCTGGTCGCGGGTGAACTCGATCGTCGAGCCCTGGTAGCCGGGATGCTCGCTGCCCACGTGGGCGAAGGCGTTGCCCTTGCCCAGCAGCACCTTCTCCAGCACCGTGTGGTGCATGGTGCCTTCGCGGGACTCCGGGCTATCCGTCTCAGGCAGGAGCTCCTCGGCTGCGCCACTACCTCGGCAGATGATTCGCCGATGCGCCGCAGAGGGGCCCCAGTTGCTGTGCTCTGACGGTGTCACGTGTCGGGTCTCCTGCCGGGGCGCTCGGCCCCGGCGTCAGGCGGGCTTAGGAGGCGAAGAAGGCTTCGGCCTGGTTCAGGAACCGAGCGCGGTCGTCCTCGGGAATGTTGGCGACCTTCGGCTCGGCCTTGCCGCAGAACTGCTTGACCAGCGGCACGATGAACTTCTTGACCTCGGTCTGGGCGGCTGCGTCGTCGGCGCCCTCGTCCTTGGCGTGCTGCACCGCGCGGGTGGTGAACTCGCGCCAGGCGGTGGCAAAGGTGTCGCGGTCCATCGGCTCGCTTTCGTCGTACTTGGCGCCGTCTTCGGCGGAGCCCTCGCCGAAGTCCATGTCGAGGTCGTCATCGGGCTGGCCGGCTGCCGCAGCCTGCGCGTCCTGACTCGCCTGGTCGGCTTCCTCCTCGTACTGGGCGATCAAGCGCTCGGCGGTGGATTCGTCGATCTTGGTGATGCCTTTGCGGCGACCCTGTTCGGGCTCCTGCCACACTTCCTTGGTCTCCGGCTTGTGGTACCAGACCAGTTCGGGCTCGTCGGCTTGGGCCTTGTTCGGCTCGGACTTCGCCGGGGCGGTCTGCTCGACGGATCCGACGACGACTTGGCCGCCCTGCATGACCTTGGTCAGTCCAGTGACGGCGGCAGTAAGGGCTTCAATTTTGGCTTCGAGGCTCACGGGTATTTCCTCCGGTGGCGTAGTTGCCGGTGATTCGGCATTGGCTGTTGCTGTTGGCCTTGGCATTACAGCAGCGGCGACCCCCTCTGTCAACTGTTGGTTGATTATTTGGCGCAAGGTTGAATATTGCCTTGTTCTGCTCGTTCCCGCGCCGCTAGAATCGCCACTAAACCTTTCGTTGAGAGTTCCCTATGACCACCCCCGACAAGATTGAGAAGGACGTGCTGCACGAGCGCCTCTCGAGCATCTGCCCCGACCCGACCGTGCCCAAGCGCAGCCGCATCCCGGCCCTGGCGCGGCGCATGGAGATGACCAGTGCCGGCGTCTACAAGTGGATCAACGAAGGCAAGGTGCCCCCGGCTCGGGTGCCCGAGCTCGTGCGCATGCAGGAAGAGGTCTTCGGCAGGGTCCGCGTCACGGCTGGTCAACTCAACCCGATTTTCTCAGACCGGAATAAAAGTTGATTCGGTAAAGGCGGCTAGTCTATTCTCGGGGGCATCTCTTGGTTCCAATAGGTAAGGCGCCCCCATGGACAGCCGCACCCTTCGGCTTCGCCAGCTCATGGAGAAGCACGATCTACAGCCTCGCGATGTTGCCCGGCTGACCGACGTAAAGCCTCCTACCGTCTACGGTTGGCTGACCGATGGCTCGCCCTACGTCATACCCCCGCACCGCCTGGAACTTCTGACCCTTCGTCTGGAGCGCACCCGGTTGGGTAGCGCGCCGGTTACCTTGCCGCCGGAGGCCCGTGCATGAGCTACGCCGAACTGGAACTGCCGATCGGCGTAGGACGCCGCCACCGCGGACAGGTGCGCAACGAAGTCTGGACCTGGGCCCGGCTGGTTGAAAAACTGTCTGCCGCCGAGGTTGGCCGGGAGACGCTCGCCGAATACCGGGCGATGGACAAGGAGCAGCAGCTAGCGCTCAAGAACGTGGGTTTCTTCGTCGCCGGACACTGCCGGGACGGCATCCGGCGCAAGGAAAACGTTGAGAGCCGCTCGCTGATATGCCTCGACTTCGACGACGTGCCCGAGGCCTTCTACAACGCCCTTCGCGAAGGGGAGTCCGGGCTTTCCGGTGTGGAGTTGTTCTGGCACACCACGCGCAAGCACTCCGTTCCCGATAGCATCCGCCTGCGCGTCATCGTGCCCCTGGCCGAGACCATCGAGCCGGTAGCCTACGAGCCGGTAGCGCGCATGGTGGCGTCGTGGATCGACCCGCGGATGGACTGGGTCGACCGCGTCAGCTTCCGCGCCAGCCAATACATGTTCTGGCCCTCGCGCTGCAGCGATGGGGATTTTGCCTCCGGCCATCAGGAAGGCGAGCTGCTCAACCCCGATACGGTGCTGCTGGAATACCTCGACTGGCAAGATCCCGAGGAGTGGCCCAAGCGGGAAGGCGAGAGACTCCACGGCAACGTCAACGAGGATACCCGGCGCGAGGACCCCCGCGAGCGGATTAGTGCCCCTCACGTGGCTGCGTTCTGCCGCACTTTCTCTGTGCAGGAGGCAATCGACTGCTTCCTGCCGGGCATCTATGCCGAGGCGGACGGCTACGGTGACGAGCGCTACACCTTCCTGGCCGGCTCCAGCGCCGGCGGCGCTCGGGTCTACGACGACGGCCTCTACCTGCACTCCGAACACGACACTGACCCGGCCCACGGCCAGCACAATGCTTTCGACCTGGTGCGAATTCATCGCTTCGGCGAGCAGGATGCCGGGCTCGACGTCACCCTGGTACCGCTATCCAACTGGCCCAGCTTCAAGGCAATGCAGCAGCTGGTCGAGGAAGACCCGCGCTGCCGCGACGCGCTGCTCGAGGTCAAGGAGGAGGCGTTCGCTGCGCGCTGCGAAGGGCTGCTCGACCTGTTCGACGACGTGGTTGAGCCGGAGGACGACGCTTTCGATGACCTGGGGGGCTTCGGTACCCCGGGTCCGAAGGCTTCGGCAAAGCCCAGCACCCCCGAGGAGCTGCTGCAGTTCCTGACCGACCGCATGCTGCTAGCCGAGGATCTTGGCACGCTGGATAAGGTTGCCCGCAAGGTGCAAGACCTGGCCATGGTCGATTTCGGCCAGCGCCACCGTGACCGGCTCGCCGACGTCTACGTGCGCCGCACCCGCGAGCTCTCCGAGGGCAAGTATTCTCTGACCCGCGCCGAGGCCAAGAAGCATCTGAGGCCGACCGAGAAGGCGTCGCGCGAGGCCCTGGTGCGCAGCGGCATGCCGGACTGGCTGGAGAACTGGGTCTACCTCACGGGGGACGACAAGTTTCTGCACCTGGAAACCACCGAGAAAGTCACCCCGGCCGGGTTCAACGCCAAGTACGATGCCCGCTGTGCCGCGCAGTACCCCAGCGAGGAAACAGGGCTGCCCGCGATCCGGCCTGCCGAGGCGGCCACAGCCCTGTTCGCCGTGCCGACCCCATACCAGGTGCAATACTGGCCCGGGCGCGGGGCGCTCTACGAGCACCAGGGGCTGGAGTTCGCCAACACCTATCGCGACACGGGTTGCCGGCCGGACGGCTACGCCGGCGACCGTGGGGTCCAGCTACTGCGGATCCACGTCGCCAACATCCTGCCGGACGAACGGGAACAGGCGCTGCTGCTCGACTTCCTGGCGCACCCGATCCAGAACCCGGAGCGCAAGTTGATGTACGCCTGCCTGCTCAAAGGCGTCCAGGGGGACGGCAAATCGTTCTTCTACGAGCTGCTCGAGGCCTGCCTGGGCGAGGCTAACTGCAAGGTTGTGCAGTCGAGCATGCTGCGCGGCCAGTTCAACGGCTGGGCCGCCGAAACGCTGCTGTGCTTCATTGAGGAGGTGAAGCAGCACGGCCCCGACGCCTTCGAGGTGCTCAACAACCTCAAGCCGCTTGTCACCAACCGGACGGTGCCGATCGAGCGCAAGGGCAAGGACGTCATATCGCTCAAGAACTTCGCCAACTTCTTCATGACCACCAACTTCTCCGACGCCCTGCCGATCGCCGCCGGCGAGTCGCGCTACATGGCCCTGGCCACGCGCTTCCGCACCGAAAGCGAGCGGCAGGAGTGGGAGGCGGAGTGGGAGGCTGAGCACGGCTACCCGTTCTTCGAGACGCTCTACGCCGAGCTGCGCGAACGCCCCTGGCAGTTCCGCCGCTTCCTGGAGGAGTACGAGTTCAGCCAGTGGTACAACCCCTCGGCGCGGGCCCCGGAGACCCAGTTCAAGGCCACCATGATCGAGGACGCCAAGACCGACGAGCGCCAGGTGCTGGAGGACGTGCTGGACCGCGGCAACGAACCGCTGCTGACCGAGGACGTGTTCTGCTGGTGGCGCTTCAAGCAGATCCTCGACCTGGAGATGCCGCGCAACCGCATGAACGGGCGGGCGGTGTCCGCACTCATGAATGCCATGGGGTTCGTCCGGGCGGGGAAGGAGCGCTTCAACGACGTACCCGGCATGGACGGCAAGCAGGGCTGGGTGTGGACCCGCAACCCGGCGATGTGCGGCGACGGCAGCACCATGAGCGAGGTCGGCAAGACCACGCTCAGCCGTGCGCTGACGGCGTGGCAGGCCCAGGAGGACTTCGACCTCTCCAACGTGGTGCCGCTGCGCCGCTGATTCCCGAAAATCCCGAATCCAGAAATCCGTCAATTCGCCGCCTTCGGGCGGCTTTTTCGTTTTCCGGTTTTTCCGAATCCAGAATTTTCCCGATTCGACGGCTGCCGCGTTTCCGAAAAATACCGAATCCTGAAAATCCGCGATTCCCAGCCGGTTCGGCAGCGGCGAGAGCCCAGAAACCCGATACTGGAACCAAACTGGCACAGGAAATGGAACACTCGTAAGTCCTTATTACCTATACCTTTTTCTTTACCCGTTACACTTAACCACTTTGTTCAAGATAAAATACGTATACGTGTAAGAAATAATCCGAGAGTAGACCGTCGTCGAGTGCTACGTGCCACGGCTCGCACACCCCGCACATAAAAATACGTACATATAGGGTATGACCCTACTGGAACACCCCCTTTCTGGAACGAAATCACGTAAGCTGTTGAACGCAAAAGAAAAACGCCTGAGCCGGTTTGTGACCGTTTATCTCAGGCGCCAGTAAGCTGTTGATTTATAAGGCTGTGTCAGTTAATCCATACTGTCACGCGCTCCGAAGGCCCGGATAGCCGCCTCCACTTCACCGCGGACGGCCGCCTTGTCGGCGTTGCACCCGACGAGAGCTGCCCGGCGGGCTTCGGCCAGATCCACGAGGTCGGCCCACTCGCCGCCGGCCCACTCGGGCACCGGACAGTCCGCCAGCAGGTGGGCCGCAGGCGCCACTACCCGGTACTCGATCCGCGGCTCAGGGCTCACGGCGGAGCAGGCGGTCAACGCTGGCAGGCACAGGCAGCACAGCACACGCAAGGCTCGCATCAAGGGTCTCCTCCCGGGCGGCTGCCCGGATCTCGTTGAGGGTACGGCGGGTGGCCGCCAGTTCGGCCTGCTGCTGCTCGCGGGTTTCGCGCCACACCAGCAACACCTCCTGCACGGCGTCAGCGAGCTCGCGTGAGCGCCGTTCGGCGTCTACGACGGCAGCCAGGTTGGCCTCGAGCCCGCGAACGCGCTCCTGGGCCGCTTTGGCGTCGTCCGCCGCGTTCCGCCACAGGTAGCCCGTCACGGCCAGGGCCAACGCCATACTAAGAACGATTCCGGTCGTCATGCGGTTGAGCATGGCGCATCTCCTCCAGGTCAGTGCGGGTTACATCGCCGTGGTACTTCCACACCAGGGCGGTCAGACAGCCAATCACCGGGGCCAGGATGCCGCTGCCCTGCAGCAGCTTGGCGCCCATGTGCTCGCCGCCCACCAGGATCAGGCCGAAGGTCATCGGCAGGATCGACAGCAGGGCGACGAAGGCGGCCACCGCCATGCGGCGGCGGATACGGAAACGGTCAGGGTCGCGGTGGGGCATTTCGCATCTCCTTTCAACTAATGGTTGACTATTTAACCGTAGGTTCTAGTATGGCAAAGGCGACACCTACCGGCATGCGGTTTCACCGCAAGGAGACGATATGACATTCGAGCTACGCGACGACCTAACTCCCGACGACCTGCCGCCCGTCAGCGGTAGCCGTCGGCCCGGCAGCAAGTACCCCCTGTTGCAAATGAAGCCCGGCCAGCACTTCGTCGTCGAGATGGTCGAGGGGAAGACCCGAGAGCAGGTCCGCGGCCCGGTGCAGGCCGCAATTAACCGCGCACAGAAACACAACCCCCGGTTGTCTTTCACCGTCCGCTACGACCGCGATCACAACGTCTTCCGCGTCTTCCGCCTGGAGGACAAGGAGCCTGGCCGGTGAAGATCCCTGCCCGCGAGATGCCGGGTGCCGTGCGCCCGCCGTTGCCATCGCGCGACGCCGAGCAGAAACGCCCGCCCATGACCGCGGAAGAGCGCGCCCGGTTTCAGCACGGTTGGCACAAAGCGCGCCGCAACGGCATCACCTACGACACCTACCACTCCCGCGTGCGGCAGCTGGAGTGGTCGATCGAGCGCGCGTCTACCGAACCGGCGCTGCACGGCCCGCGCCCCGACTCGATCCGCACCCGCTGCCAGCAAGCGGGTATCAGCCGCCGTTGGTTCTATGAAGTCCGCGACGAGCTGCGCGGCGCAGACCGGGCGGCGGACACCGACAGCGTCATTCGCGAGTGTCAGGCTCGCCAAAGGAAAACACGATGATCCAGTACACCGATCTTATTCGCCGCGTTCTGACCGAAGGCGCCCGCGTGCCCGACCGTACCGGCACCGGCACTCTCGCCGTCTTCGGCCACCAGATGCGCTTCGACCTGACCGAGGGCTTCCCCCTGGTCACGGTCAAGAAGACCAACTGGCGTGCCGCCTTCGTGGAAATGCTGTGGTTCCTGCGCGGCGACACCAACATCGCCTGGCTGCACGAGCACGGCGTGCACATCTGGGACCAGTGGGCCGACAAGCACGGCGACCTGGGGCCGATCTACGGCGAGCAGTGGCGGGGCTCGGAGCGCGTCGACACCGATCAGTTCTTCGCGCTCCTCAAGGGACTTCACGCCGACCCGCACAGTCGCCGCCACATCGTCAACGCCTGGAGCCCCGAACATCTGCCCGAGCCCGGCATCAAGCCGAGCGAGCAGCCGGCTCTCGGCCTCATGGCCTTAGCCCCGTGCCACTGCCTGGTGCAGTTCTTCGTCAGCCCGAGCGGTCGCCTCTCCTGCCAGGTCTACCAGCGCAGCGCCGATGTCTTCCTCGGCGTGCCGTTCAACATCGCCGGCTACGCCCTGCTGACCCACCTGATCGCCCGGCACGTCGGCTACCGCGTCGGCGAGCTGGTCTGGACCGGAGGCGACGTGCACCTGTACGCCAACCACCTCGACCTGGCGGCCGAAGTCCTGCGGCGCGACCCGCTGCCGCTGCCGACGCTTGTCCAGCATCACGAACCCTGCCGTGCGCTCTGGCAGATCGAGCCACACGAGCTCGAGGTTGTCGGCTATGCCAGCCACCCCGCTATCCCGGCCCCCGTGGCCGTCTGACCGAGGAGAGACCGATGGCCGTCGAGATCAAGCCCCGCACCGAGATCCTGCTGCCCAACATCAAGCTGGTGCCCCACCGGGACGGCGGCTGGGCCTTGCCTGGCGGCGGGGTCACCTTCGATGCCAACGAAGCCGCCGAGATCGCCCGCGACCTCGAGCGCACTCTGGGCCGCGACAAGCCCTACAACGAGGCCGACTACCTGGCCGAAAGAACGGCACGAGCCGCCCGGAGGAGACCGTGAAGACGCAAGCCGAGGCGCAGCAGCGATTCCCGGTTGGCTCCGTCTGGCAGCTCTGGCGCCCCCTGCGCGGCGTGCTGCAGACCGTTCGCGTATACGGCCATGCCCCGCACCCGCAGCTCGAAGGCGAATGGGTGGTCCGCTGGGAAGCCATCAGTTCACGCGGCGGCTTCGGCTGGAGCCGCTCACACCACTTTCGGAAGATTGAGGAGACCCAAGCATGAGCCACTGGACTGACGAGCATATCCGCGTGATCAACGGCAAGTGGGTCGCGTTCGACGAGGCCGCCCTGGAGCTGGGGGAGTACGACTCAGAGAACGAAGCCCGAGATGCCTTGGTGGTCCACAACGCCATCGAGTTGTCAGAGCACGGCAAACGTCTCAAGGCGTCGTGGCAGGCCGGGGCACTGATCGCGCACGCCCAGAAAATCGCATTGCTGCACCGCTCGGACGAGATGATTTCCGCGAAGGACGTACACGACGTGCTGTTGGACGAGGCCAAGCGTCGCCTGGCCGAGGGAGGCGAACCGCCGTTCCCGCCGCCGGAAGCTCAGGTTGTCGAGTTGCAGAAAGAGGTCAGCGACCGCGACGCGCTCCTCTCGGACAAGAACAAGCGTCTCTGCGCCATGCGTGTTGATCGCACCCGCATCGCGCTTCACCGCGACGCCTTGGCGCAGGCCGGCCGGGCTCTGACGGACCGACTCCCCGCCTACCCCAGTGCTGCCGGCTACTTCGCGCAGAAGGAGCTGGTGGCCCTGCGCGACGAGCTGGCCACGCCGGACGTTGCATACGCTCCGGTACCGGATACCTGCCTCCACGCGCACCTGCGCCGGCAGATCGCGTTCTCGACCCGCGCCTTCGGCCCGAACGATCGCTGGCGCGGTGTCGTGGACCACATCAAGAAGGAACTCACTGAGATCGAGGCCTCGCCCTACGACGTCGAGGAGTGGATCGACGTGGCGCTGCTGGCCCTGGACGGCGCCTGGCGGTCACTCGCGGCAACCCGGGAGATGACCCCGGCTGAGATGGCCCGGAAGGTGGTGGAAACGCTCGACGCCAAGATGACCAAGAACGAGAACCGCGACTGGCCGGACTGGCGCACCGCGGATCGCACCAAAGCCATTGAGCATGACCGCTCGAAAGACCGGGGTACGGCGTGACCGGCCGGCGCCATGCCGCCCCTCCCGGCTGGAGCAAATGGGTCCACCGGGAGCACGGCGGCGAGTACACCGCGCTGACCATTGCCCGGGGTACCGGGCCAGACCAGGGCGTGGAGTTCGTGTACTACCTGGGGCTCGACGCGGGAACGCAGGCGCTGGCCGCTTTCGTGCTTCGCCTCGACGAGTGGCACGACCACATGCGGCCGCTCGAAGCCGCGGCAGCAGAAGACCTCGATGACTTCGACCTCGGCGGCTTCGATGACTTCGACCTGGAGCTTTGACATGGCTCGCCGGATTCAATGGCCCGACCTTCGCTTCGGACCGATCAACCTGCGCAGCGTCATGAGCGCTTTTGATTTCTACCAACTGAGGAGAACCTGCATGACCCAGGACAACGGCATGGACGTATCGCCGAGCTGGTCAGAGCTCCGGGCGGCGCTGGACGACCTGCAGCGGGCCGAACGGACCTACCGGCAGAAGTACGACACCTACGGACACAACAGCCTGGCCACCGGGCAAGCCCGAGACAAGCTGCGCAGTGCCGGACACCGGGCCCGCCAGCTCTTGCGGGAAACCAGAATTCCCCCGGGGCAGACCGGCTAACCCTTCGATTATCTCGCCGACAGCCCGCCGAATCGCGGGCTTTCTTTCGGTTTCTTCGAACGTAGGGACAACGTGCTTGTGTGAAATCGAAGGAAACCGGAGGATTCCATGAAAAATTTTCAAACTCTCTAATCCCGCGCTCAGCGCCCCTCGTGGCGGCCGCCTGCCCTGGGAAGGACCCGCGACCGTAGGCCGACTATCCTGGCCGCTGCGAATCCAGAAAATCGGCAAACCGTCAGCCGGTCCGCAGCGGCAAACCGTCAGCCGGTCCACAGCGGCAAACCGTCAGCCGGTCCACAGCGGCAAACCGTCATCCGGGCCACAGCGGCAAACCGTCATCCGGGCCACAGCGGCAAACCGTCATCCGGGCCACAGCGGCAAACCGTCATCCGGGCCACAGCGGCAAACCGTCAGCCGCTGCAGCTCCGCCAAACCGGAAAACAGGAAAAGCCAGGCAACGGAAAAACCGCATGCCCGGCCGCTTTCTCGCAGATGTACAAACGGAAAACGCGCGGCCGCCCATCGGCAAACCGCGCGCAAAGAAAGACCGGGCACGGGGCCCGGTGTCGTGGATCTTGTCAGCTGGCGTTAGTCGTCGTCGCAAGGGCTAGACAGCCCCTCCACCGCGGAGACCATGCCGAAGAACGCCAATGCGCCCAGTATCACGCCAACGCCAGCAGCGCCCTGGCTCGAGACATAGCCGGCCAGCGTCAATACCGCCAGGCTAGCCGCGGTGATACACCTATGAAACGTTCGCATGGGCTGCCCCTTGCACGGCTGGCGTACCATCGAAAAACCGCGCGCCAGGGTAGCGTTCCCCGACGGCACGCTTTGCTGCGTCCCGGGACCTGGCGCGAACGAACATGCGCAGCGGCCGGGCGTCCCGTTGCGCGGTCTCGAGCCAGTGGGCATCGGCCAGCGCCACGTAAAGCGTCGTGCCGTCGGCAGCGTGGCCCCAATAGGCGCCGCCAGGATCATAGCCCCCGGCGTCTAGCGGTACCTGGCGGAGGTGGACCTGGCGCGCTATGGCCCTATCTGCATCGGCGGGGCCATAGTCGCCGCGGCCCATAGGCGCGCCATAGCGGCCGCTAGCGGCTGGCGTGGCAATTTCGAAAAACCGTTTGCTGGTCATGCGTGGCATAGTTGCTTTCTCCACTGTTAGTTGATTTGATAGGCGCGCGAATATCGGACTAGCTGAAATAATCCGTTGCGAAAATAGGCGCTTGCTTTTCGTTCGATTCGGCCAGCGCTGTAAGCCTATCGAATTCTTCACGCTCCGGCCCCGCTAGACCATTGTTGTCGCGGTTTCGGTCTACTAATTCGCACAGCCTTTTACACTGCGCATATGTGAGCGTATTTCTAGGCCATATATCCCTGACTCTGGAAAATACAGTCATAACGTTTCATCCTTTTATGCTGCGAATAATGCTATCTAAGTCGGAGTGAGACACCTTCACTGCGATGACGCTAGACCGCTCTGAGTAGGCCCGGTTCTCTCGGCGGAGTTTATAGCGGGCGTTCGATACTGCGGAATTGAGGTCCTCCGCCTCGATGTAATCGCCGGAAAGGAGGGCGCCATACGGCGCTGACAGAAAGGCGCGAAAACCGCGCCGGCCGGTCTCGATCGCGTAGTGTAAAAAGAATGCGTTCACCATGGTCTAGCCCCTCAGTTCATGCGGTCTGCGGATTCGATAACGGCGCGCGTCTTTTCTTCGCCGTGTCGCGCGATAATATCGTCTAGTTTCTGGCGTGCGATGTCGCCTATATCGGGGGCCCGGCCGGCCGCTATGTATTGGGCGCCGAACGACATATCTGCAATTTTCTGGCCGCTGCGATATTCGGCCAGAACGTTAACGAATCCGCCATCGTGCGGGCGATGGACGACAAACGTAAAACGCTTGCCCGCTATGTTGCGGCGAATCGTCCTCAGAACGTCGACTTTGACAACCTGGCGCGCGGCGCCGCCATCGTGAAGAACTGGAATGTTGATAGTATCCATGGTGAAGCCCTTTAGTCGGTTAATCCGTAGTGTTTACCGCACATAAAACGCTTTTCCGCTAGCGGGTCCGGGCCATAAACGAAAACGGCGCGTTCGTGCAAGTGAGGGCGCGGAAACGACCATTTGTAGCCGACACGGCGCGCGTAGGCGGTTGCCGCCTCGCCGTGAGAACTTGCCCAAATGTAAGCGCCTTTCAAGTCTGGCCGGTTAGAGTCTGGCCTAATGTGATACCGGTAAATATTCACAGCCGACCTCCTAATAGGGCAGGGTTTCAAGGTGGCCGACGATCCCAATGGCCAGAACGATAACGGAAAAGTAAAGCCAGCCTTTAGCACGCTCGCTCATACGCCATCCGCCTCCGTCCACTCGATAAAGAACAGCGGCTCGCCGGTGCTCCGCTTCACTATCTCTAGGGAATCGCCGACGGCATGCACTGCGCAACATCCCGGCGAACTGACGGGATCCAATAGGCCATTAGCGCGAAACCATGCCAGGATCTTACGGGGCCCTGCATCCATCATTTCCCGCGGGAATCGTTCGCCCGTGTCGAACGTTTGGTTATGATCCCAGCCGCATTCGCCACGCCATGCGTCAACCGTGAGAACTCGCAGCGTGTCGGGATTGTCGGCCAGGTATTCCAGCAAAACCGCCATCCATAACAGCGCATCCTGGCGGCTAGCGGGCTGGATACGTGAGCAGTGCTCGAGCACGCCGATAACTTGAAACGTGCCGCGCGGCATATGCCGGCCGCCTACCGCTAGGCTCGTAGACCGATCCCGGCCGGGCTCATGTACGCCGATGAATGTTTGTTCCCGCGGGCTGTCGGCTGTGCTGACCAGCGCCAGCGCATCCGCTACGGTTCGTTCGATCATTTGCTTATCCATGGTTGTAAACTCCACTGTTAGTTGATTCGATCGGCGCGACTATTTGCCGCTTTCCACGGGCTCGAGTTCGTCGGCCAGGTTCTGCAGCATCGCCAGGGCGTGAGACATATCAGCCCCCGTGTCGGCCGTTTCTTCATGGTCGGCTTGCCAGACGTAGGAATGCCGGGCCCGCGTCAGGCTGTCGCCGGTAGCCCATGCAAAGACACGGTCGGCGGCCGCACGTAAAACCGTGTTGCCTTTCCACTGCCGGGAACGCACGACACGGCCGCGCGGCGAACGGTCTTCATGGTAGTCCGACGCCATCGCCCAATAGGCGCCGATGTATCCGGGCCCTTCAATTTCGACGCGAACGCAGACCAGAAAGCCCGGGGTGGTAGACCACCAGAACAGCTTGGCCCCCGGGCCCCCTGGCCCCTCCAGCACTGTCTCCACCTCCAACACAACGGCGTAGGGGCCCCCGTCGATACGGTCGGCGGCGTTCGGCTTCATGTCTGCCAGGGGCTGCAGATAGCGGCAACCGTCCAGCGCCGTCCAGCACGGCACGACCGCCGGAAATTGGGCGAACAGGTCAACCGCGGCCCGGAGGCCTTTGACCTTGTAAATAACCCAAGGGGTGGAAAACGCATGCACGGTGTGCGGAGGGGTGGGCATGGCGTTCGCTATAGCGTGCTCTCGCTCGAGATTGGCCAGTTGCTTAGCCTGTTCGGCTTTCAGTTCTTCGATGCTTTTCATAGTTGCCTTCTCCACTGACGGTTGATTCGTTGGGCGCAACCGTTCGGCGGTTGCGTATGGACAACGATAGCACGACACGCCCGCCAGTCAACTAACGGTTGAAAATTATTTTCCCTACCTGGCCGCCTATCTGGCCAGCTCGAGCCACTGCCGGCGCTAAGACATTGATCAGTCTAGAGTTAAAACGATCGTTCCGTTCTTATCCTAGTAAAATCAATACGTTATATGTAGCACGCCAGACCCGCGCCACAAACGCCCGGCAAACCGGACCCCGGCCGGTCCGGCAGCCCGGCCTCCCGCCACCTGGCTCTGCAGCCCCTCGGCCCGGGCCCGCGAACTCATGCGAAAGCCGTACTTCGCTTACTTTGGCGCTCGAAAATCAATTGGCCTTACTTCGGCTCGAGAAAATCAAGCCGGGCCGTGCTCGCCGGGTTCCGCCCGCTCTCTTACTTTGGCGATCGAAAATCAAGCGGCACCTCCGAGCGCAAACGAAAACGCCCCGGCCGAAGCCAGGGCGCGAGGGAATGCCGGGAGAGGATCAGTCGTCTTCGTGCCCGGGGAGGGGATCGGGTTTCCGATAGCGGTCAGCCTCGGAGAGCCCGTCAGCAAAGTTCGCCAGAGAGATCATGACGGCGCCCCCGAACGCGAACAGGATAAACGCCAGGAATACGCTTCCGTTGACCAGGAAGTAGAGGCTAAGCGCCGTCATCACCCAGAACAGCGCCATGTACCCTTTGCCCATCAGACTGCGCACCGTCTCCACCTCCCGCGTTCTTACTTTGGCTTGTGAGAATCAAGTATAGCTTTCAGGTGCCGATCCCACACCCGCAGCGCCTCACGTTTCTCGTCCAGGTAGTCGTAGCGGTCATAATGCTTGCTCGACACGTCGGAGAGCGCGTGCCCCTGCAGCCGGTCGCGCAGGTCCTTCGAGACCTTCTTCTGCCCGAGCAGCGTCTTTACCGTGCGCCGGACATCGCGCAGCGTCCACAAGGCCGTGCCGAAGTGCTCACGGTAGGCCGCCAGCGACTTCGTGACCGAGTTGATGCGGATAGAGCCTTCCTTACCGTGCCCGGCCGGGAACAGCAGCTCGTGGCCTTCCTCGACGGCCTGCGCTACCAGCTCCTCGACGATCGCCAGCGCCAGCGGCTCCAGGGGAACGACATGAGGCTTTTCATTTTTCGTCGCGTCGCCAGGGATGTCGAGAACCTTCTGGCCGAGATCCACGTCCGCCCGGCGCAAGCGCAGCAGCATGGTCGGTCGCTGCCCGCCGGTGGCAATGGCCAGCTGGATGATCCGAGGCATGCGCCAGCCCAGCGTGGGTGTCGCCGGCAGGTGGTGCCAGGCGTGAGCCAGCTCCTCCGGCGTCAGCACCCGCTTGCCCGGCCGCTCATAGTCCGCCTGGGACGGCACCGCGCCAACCGGGTTAACCGTCAACCCCCAGACCCGGGTAGCGGCCACCCGGGGGTTGTACTCGGCCGACAGCCCGTAGTTGTAAGCGGCGTGCAGGTAGGAGCGCATGCGGTTGGCCCCGGTCGTCAGCCCCCGGCGGATATGGTGCGCCAGCAGGTCGCGGATATCGGCAGGTGTCACCAGGTCAGCCCGCTTCTCCCACAGCAGGGGCTTCGGGCGTTCGACCCAGCGCTTGAAGCCGGCCTCCACCTCGTCGGCCGACCGCTTGCCCTTCTCGCGCAGGTGGGCCACGTAGGCACCCAGGAGCTCGCCAAGCGTGCCTCCGGTGTCCAGGGTCTCCTCGGCAATCGCTTCGGCACCCACCCGCCCGGACGACCTTACTTCGGCAAGCCGGGCTACTTCCGCCCGGGCACGGACAAGAGAAACCTCCGGGTAGCTGCCCAGGGCCTTCTTCCGCTTCTTCCCGGCGACGTGGAAATGGTACTGCCAGGTCTTCGACCCCGACGGCCTGACGCGCAGCACCAGCCGGCCGGTACCCCGGCTTCGATCGTCGTCTGATACGATGTATTCTTTCTCGCGGGGCTTGAGGCCGCGGATCTGCTTGTCTGTGAGCATGTGCCCTCCCCGTCAGCGGGGACAGTTGGGGACCGTGGGGACAGTTACCCCGATTCGTGGGGACAGTTAGTATGGAACATGCTGGAGTCGGCTGGAACCCCCTGAAACACGCGTAACCCAGTAATAACGGGGCTTGTGGAACAGATTGAGGTCATTTGAAACCCGGTGGAACTGCCGGGGATAATGATAAAAAGTCCCTATTGAAAGTCATCTATCGTCCGAGAGGATGCCCAAAGGGCACCAGACATGACTCTAACAGAACTTCGCTACATCGTAACCTTGGCGCAGGAGCGCCACTTCGGCAGAGCGGCCGAGCGCTGCTTCGTTTCCCAGCCCACCCTGTCGGTGGCGGTGAAGAAGCTCGAGGAAGAGCTCGGCGTGGCACTGTTCGAACGCTCCAAGTCCACCGTGCAGGTCACGCCGCTGGGCGAGAAGATCGTCGAGCAGGCCCAGCGCGTGCTGGAGCAGAGCAGCGTGATCAAGGAGCTGGCCAATGCCGGCAAGGATCAGCTGGCGAGCCCGCTGCGCATCGGGGCCATCTACACCATCGGCCCCTACCTGTTCCCGCACCTGGTACCGGCCCTGACCCGCAGCGCCCCGCAGATGCCGCTCTACATCGAGGAGGGCTTCACCGCCAGCCTGCGGCGCAAGCTGCGCAGCGGTGAGCTCGATGCGATCATCATCGCGCTGCCGTTCACCGAAACCGACGTGGTGACCAAGCCCCTCTACGAAGAGGAGTTCGAGGTACTGATTCCGGCCGATCACCCCTGGAGCCAGCGCGAGTTCATCGAGAAGGAGGACCTGCTCAAGGAGCGTCTGCTGCTGCTGGGCGAAGGTCACTGCTTCCGCGATCAGATTCTCGAGGCCTGCCCCGCCATCAGCCAGCAGCTCAACAGCCCCAGCAACACCCTAACCGCCGAAGGCGGCTCGCTGGAGACGATCCGTCACATGGTCGCCTCGAAGCTGGGCATCACCGTGCTGCCGCGCTCGGCCATCGGCACCGGCCACTACGAAAGCGGGCTGCTCACCAGCCGGCCGTTCAAGTCGCCGGCGCCATCGCGCACCGTGGCGATCGCCTGGCGCGCCAGCTTTCCGCGTCCCAAGGCCATCGACGCGGTGACCGACGCCATCCAGCTGTGTCACGAGGCGCTCCCCGAGCCCGCATGAGCGCCGATGTCAATGCGCTGGATGCGCCAGTCACCTCCCTGAAGGGCGTCGGGGAAGCGGTAGCGGTCAAGCTGGCCCGCCTGCGCATCGAGAGCGTGGCCGACCTGCTGTTTCATCTGCCGCTGCGCTATCAGGACCGTACCCGCATCACGCCGATCGGCACGCTGAGAGCCGGGCACGAAGCGGTGGTGGAGGGAGAGGTGTCGGCCAGCGATGTGGTGAAAGGCCGCCGCCGCAGCCTGCTGGTACGGCTGCGTGACGGCTCAGGCATCATCAGCCTGCGCTTCTTCCACTTCTCCCCGGCGCAGCAGCAGCAGTTCCGCCCCGGCACCCGGGTACGCTGCTTCGGCGAGGCGCGTGCCGGTGCCACCGGGCTCGAGATCTACCATCCCGAATACCGCCTGCTCAGCGCCGACGCGCCGCCGGTGGAAGACCACCTGACGCCGATCTACCCCACCACCGAAGGGCTCAATCAGGCGCGCCTGCGCTCACTGATCGAACAGGCGCTGGCGCGGCTGGACGAGGCCCCCGAGGCGCTGCCCGACTGGATCGGCGAAGAGCTGCGCACCCGCTTCGGCCTGCCCGAGCTGCACCACTGTCTGCAGACGCTGCATCAGCCGCCCCCCGACGCTGATCCGGAACGCCTCTCCAGCGGCAAGCACCCGGCCACGCGGCGCCTGGCCCTGGAGGAGCTGCTGGCCCATCGTCTGAGCCTGCAGCAGGTGCGCCTGAAGATTCAGGAGGACGGTGCCCCGGCGCTGCCCAGCGGGCGCAGCCTGCAGGCGCGCTTTCTGACTCATCTCCCCTTCTCGCTGACCGGCGCCCAGCGTCGTGTGCTCGACGAGATCGGGGCGGACCTGGCCCGCGAGGTGCCCATGCTGCGGCTGGTGCAGGGCGACGTCGGCTCGGGCAAGACGGTAGTGGCCGCCATGGCGGCACTGGCCGCGATTGCCGGCGACTGCCAGGCGGCCATGATGGCGCCCACCGAGATCCTGGCCGAGCAGCACTACCGCACGCTCAAGGCGTGGTTCGCGCCGCTCGGCATCGAGGTGGCATGGCTGGCCGGCAAGCTCAAGGGCAAGACGCGGCTCGACACCAAGGCCGCCATCCTCGACGGCCGCGCGCAGATGGTGGTGGGCACTCACGCGCTGTTCCAGGGCGACGTGCACTTCAAGCGCCTGGGCCTGGCCATCGTCGACGAGCAGCACCGCTTCGGCGTGCACCAGCGCCTGGCGCTGCGCGAGAAGGGCGAGGCCGGCGGGCTGACACCGCATCAGCTGGTGATGACCGCCACGCCGATTCCGCGCACCCTGGCGATGAGCGCCTACGCCGACCTCGACGTCTCGATCATCGACGAACTGCCCCCCGGGCGCACACCGGTGAAGACGGTGGTGGTGCCCGACGAACGCCGCCCCGAGGTGGTGGCGCGTATTCGTCACGCCTGCGCCGAGGGGCGCCAGGCCTATTGGGTCTGCACCTTGATCGAGGAGTCGGACGCGCTGCAGTGTCAGGCCGCCGAGGCGACCCGCGACGAACTCACCGAGGCGCTGCCGGAGCTGGCCATCGGCCTGGTCCACGGGCGCATGAAACCGACCGAGAAGGCGGCGGTGATGGATGCCTTCAAGAGCGGCGAACTCGATCTGCTGGTGGCTACCACGGTGATCGAAGTGGGCGTCGACGTGCCCAACGCCAGCCTGATGATCATCGAGAACCCGGAGCGCCTGGGGCTGTCGCAGCTGCACCAGCTGCGCGGACGGGTCGGCCGCGGCTCCAGTGAGAGCTTCTGCGTGCTGCTCTACCATGGGCCGCTGTCGGCCCACTCGCGGGAACGCCTGGCGGTGATGCGCGAGACCACCGACGGCTTTCGCATCGCCGAGAAGGACCTGGAGCTGCGCGGCCCCGGCGAGGTGCTCGGCACCCGTCAGACGGGCCTCGCCCAGATGAAGATTGCCGACCTGGAGCGCGACGCCGACCTGCTCGAACGGGTCGCGCCGCTGGCCGAGGCTCTGCTGGCCCGCCATCCCGAGGCGAGCCGACCGCTGATTCGGCGCTGGCTGGGCGAGGAGGCCGGACGATACGGCCAGGTGTGAGCCGCTCAGCCGGCGGCGTTCAGGGCCTCACGCTCAGGGCGCTCGCGCATCGCCACCAGCCGCTCGGCGGCCTCGCTCAGGGGCGTCAGCTGACGTGCGACCAGCAGCAGCTGGCCATGCATGGGCCGGTACTCCTGCTCCTCCTCTTCCGGCGACGGCAGCACCTCCTGCTCCAGGCTCGTCAGCAGGGCTTCGCGCTCTGCCTCCAGCTCCGCCACCGGCTGGCGCCGCTCGAGCCGTTCGGCCAGCGCGGCGAGGTACCCGGCAATCCGTTCGCCGTTCGGCAGCAGCTGCGCGTCGGCCTCTTCGGCATCGAGCCGATGGCGATGGGCGCCCAGCGCCGAGAGGTAGCCCAGCAGCGTATGCGAGTGCACCAGGAAGCGGAAGCCGTCGTCGGCGTCGCGCCGCCGGTAGTGCTCCGGCTCCTGCAGCATGTTGGCCAGCATCGTCGACAGTGCCGCATCGGCATTGTGGGCGTTGCGCCGCGCCAGGCGGTAGGCCAGGTCGTCCTGCTTGCCGCTGGCGTACTGGTGCAGGATCTCCTCCAGGTAGCGCCGGCTCGCCTGCAGCGCCGCGGCGGCCTGGCGATGCAGGCGCCGGCCCTGCCAGTCGGGCAGGATCAGGAACACCGCGGCCCCGGCGATCGTGGCGCCGATCAGCGTATCGAACAGCCGCGGCCAGATCAGGTCGAAGCCGTCCCCCACCTGATTGAAGCTGCACAGCACCAGCAGCGTGATCGCCGCGGTGGCAATCACGTAGTGCCTCTCCCGCGTGGCGAAGAAGGTCACCCCGGCGGCCACCGCGATCAAGGTCTGCAGCAGGGGGCTCGGGAACAGCGTGATCGAGACCCAGCCCGCCACCAGGCCCAGCACGGTGCCGACGATACGCTGGGACAGGAAACGTCGGGTGGCGGCGAAATTGGGGCGGCACACGAACAGCGTGGTGAGCAGGATCCAGAAGCCCTGAGCCGGATGGATCAGGTGCAGCAGCCCGTAGCCGGCCAGCAGCGCCACGGCCAGCCGCAGCCCGTGGCGGAAGGTGGGTGAGGCCACCGTCAGATTGAGGCGGATACGCTCCCAGGCATCCTTCACGCTGCCGGGCGAACGGTCGAACAGGCTGGTGTCGCCGGGGCTCGCGTCGCTGTCGGGATTGTGCGCCAGGACCAGCTGGCTCTCGAGACTGGCCAGGTTGTCGGCCAGGGCATTGAGCGGCGGCATCAGCTCGCGCCACGCGGGGTTGCGCATGCCTTTGAGATGATCGATGGAGGCGCGCAGATCGGCCAGCGCCTGCTCGCTCTGATCGTGCTCGAAGGGCTGATTGAGCAGCAGCGCCTTGGCCAGCCGCCGGCACGCCTGGCCCTGCTGGTCGAGCAGGCGCTGGCAGCGGAACAGCACGTCGTAATGGAAGAAGGCCTCGGTCAGCCGCGCGTAGGGGTAGTGCGAGGAGCTGGCCCGCTCGTGGATGTCCTGGGCGATGAAGTAGATGCGCAGGTAGCGGTTGAGCTTGCCCTCGCCACGCTGCCCCTCGAGGCGACGGAAGATCGTCTCCTTGGCCAGGTTCAGCGCCTCCACCACCCGGCCGTTCTGTCGCGCCAGGGCCAGACGTCGCGCCTCGACGTCGACACCGCGCAGCGGTTCGAACAGGGTAGCCTTGAGCATCAGGTAACGGGCCAGCTCACGGTAGAGCCGGGCCATGCTCTGCTTGACCGGCTGACGCGAGAACAGCGCGCACCACACCACCGAGATCGCACCGTACCAGGCCGCCCCGGAGAGAATCAGCAGCATCTGACTCCAGTCGCCCGCCTGAGGCACGCCGCCGTGGTGCTCGATGTTGATCATGGTGTAGATCGACAGGATCAGCGTGCCGGAGGCGATGGTGGCGTAACGCTGCCCCACGGCGCCCAGCATCACCAGCACGAAGGTCGCGAGCCCCAGCCCCAGCGCGAACAGCCACGGCCAGGGAAACAGCCAGCGCACGATGAGCGAGGCGGTAGCGAAGCAGATCAGCGTGACCACCAGCGCCTGCAGACGGCCCTGCCAGCTGTCGTCGGTCTCGGAGAGGGCGCTGGCGATGATGCCGAGGAACAGCGGGATCACCAGCCCGATGTCGGCCAAGGCCCAGCTGAGCAGCAGCGCCCCGCTGAAGGCGAGAAAGACCCGCAGGCTGTAGGCGAACTTGTCCAGCGTCCACAGACGCCGCAGCGACAGGGAGAGGGTGGTCGGCATGTGTTCGGCTTATGGTGGAATGGCCATCGTCATGTTACTCGACGCTAGACTTTCGTATAAAGCCAAACCTTTCTTCGGCGCCGAGCCGCCCGTTCCCATGGGCACTGGGGCAAGCGTATCAAAAAGCAGAACACCGGCCGCCTATCATTGGAACACCCTCCTTTCGATACTCGAAGACGTCCCCTAACACGACAAGGACAACCCAATGGACATGAAGCTGCTGCTCAACTGGCGCCTGCACCTGATGGTGATACTGGCGTCCCTGCTCGCCGAGTGGATCGGCATTCTGCGCATTCCCCTCGGCCCCGGTACCCTGCTGCTGCTGCCGCTGTTCTACGCCTTCATCATCGGCGTGCTGTTCAATCCTCACCTGTTCTCAAGCATGCAGCGGGTCATTCCCAAGCCGGTCAGCAACGCTGCCGGGCCGCTGATCATGATCTCGATCCTGCCCTTCATCGCCAAGTTCGGCTCCACCATCGGGCCGGCCATCGAGCAGATCATCGCCGCCGGGCCGGCCCTGATCCTGCAGGAGCTGGGCAATCTCGGCACCATGCTGCTGGCGCTGCCCTTCGCCGTGCTGGTGCTGCGCATGGGTCGCGAGGCCATCGGCGCCACCTACTCCATCGCTCGCGAGCCCAACATCGCCATCATCTCGGACAAGTACGGCCTGAGAAGCCCGGAGGGCATCGGCATCATGGGCGTCTATGTGGTGGGCACCATGTTCGGCACCCTCTACTTCGCGCTGATGGCCGGCTATCTCGCCTCGCTGGACATCCTCGACATCCGTGCCCTGGCGATGGCCTGCGGCGTGGGCAGCGGCAGCATGGTAGCGGCCTGCTCGGGTGCCCTGGCCGAAGCCGCTCCCCATCTGCGCGACGACCTGCTGGCCTTCTCCGGCGCCAGCAACCTGCTGACCTACGCCACCGGTCTCTACGTTTCCCTGTTCATCGCCCTGCCCACGGCCGAATGGCTCTACAAGCGCCTCGGCGGTGCCACGCTCAAGGAGGCTCGCAATGAAACCCTCTGATACCACTGCACCCGACACCGGTTTCGACGCTTCCGCCCTGCAGGAGCTGCGCCCCGAGCAGCAGCTCGCCAAGACCGCGCTGCTGCTGGCCGTGGTGTGCGTCGCCGCCTGGATTGCCAACATCGTCAACGGCGCCCCGCTGCACCAGGCGCTGCCCGGCATGGTCATCCTCTACGGCATGGTGATGATCGGCCTGCTCATCGGCCGCTTCGCGCCGTTCTATTTGCCAAGCGTGGCCTGGGTCTCGCTGGTCAGCATCATCATGACGCTGCCTGTCTTCCCCGGCAGCGGCTGGATCGTCGGCCAGCTCGCCCACGTGAACTTCCTCGCCGTGGTGACCCCGGTGCTGGCCTATGCCGGCCTGGCGCTGACCGGGCGCGAGTTCACCATGTTCCGCCAGACCGGCTGGAAGCTGGTGATCGTCTCGCTGCTGGTCTTCACCGGGACCTTCGTCGCTTCGGCGTTCATTGCCCATCTGATTATCTGAGGAGCCGCTCATGGATGACAGCCTGCTGCCGACACCGGAACGCCTCGCGGCCTGGCGCCACGACTTCCACCGCCACCCGGAGACCGCCTTCGAGGAGCATCGCACCGGGGCCCGCATTGCCGAGCTGCTGCGTCAGGCCGGTCTCGAGATCGTCACCGGACTGGGTGGCGGCACCGGGGTGGTGGCAATTCTCGACGGCAGGCGCGGTCCCGGGCGGGCCATCGGGCTGCGGGCCGACATCGATGCGCTCGACGTCGAGGAGGCCAACGACTTTTCCCACGCTTCCACCATACCGGGCAAGATGCACGCCTGCGGCCACGATGGGCACACCACCATGCTGCTGGGGGCGGCCTGCGCGCTGGCCGCCGACCCCGACTTCGCCGGACGGGTGTACTTCATCTTCCAACCGGCGGAGGAGAGCGAGGGCGGCGGCCGCGTGATGGTGGAGGAGGGGCTCTTCGAGCGCTTCCCCATGGACGCCGTCTACGGCCTGCACAATTGGCCGGGGCTCGCCGTGGGCGAGGCGGCGGTACACGACGGCGCGGTGATGGCCGCCTTCGACGTCTTCACCCTGAGGCTCAGCGGGCGCGGCTGCCATGCCGCCATGCCCCACCTGGGCAGCGACACCATCCTGGCCGCCTGTCAGCTGGCCAGCCAGCTGCAGGGGTTGATCAGCCGCGAGACGCCGCCCCACCAGAGCGCGGTGCTCAGCATCACCCAGTTCCACGCCGGCGACGCCTTCAACGTGATTCCGGAGACGGTGGAGCTGCGCGGCACCCTGCGCTGCTTCGACGGCGAGCTGCGCGCCTACCTGGAGCGACGCTTTCGCCAGGCCGTCGAGGCGCTGGCCGGGTTTCACGACCTCAGGGTCGAACTCGACTATCAGTCGCGCTACCCCGCCACGATCAACGCCCCCGAGCATGCGGCGCGCTGCGCCGGGGTGCTCGAAGCGCTGCCGGGCATCACCCGCGTGCATCGCGACCTGCCGCCGAGCATGGCCTCGGAGGACTTCGCCTTCATGCTCGAGGCCTGCCCCGGCGCCTACATCTGGCTCGGCAATGGCGTATGGAGCGCTGCCCTGCACAACCCGCACTACGACTTCAACGACGCCATCGCCCCGCTCGGCGTGGCGTACTGGCAGGCGCTGGTCAAGACCCTGCTCGACGACTGACGGCGCCTTTTGCCACTGCTTCCATGGCCGCAGCGTCGCTGCGGCCCGGATCGACGCGCCTGCCAGGCACGACATCCTGCATCTTCTTGAGGAACGAGCATGAGAATCTGCGTTATCGGCCTCGGCCAGATGGGCGGCAACATGGCCCTGACCCTGCAAGCCGCCGGCTTCGACGTCACCGGCAGCGACCTGTTCGACAGCGCCCGTCAGCGCCTGGCCGAGCAGGGGCTGCCGGTGGCCGCCCCCGACGCGCTGCCACCGTGCGACGTCTACCTGCTGTCGCTGCCCACCTCGGCCCAGGTGCGAGAGGTGATCGAGACCGCCCCCGGCCTGCTCGGCCTGGCGCCGAAGGGCAGCGTCATCGTCGATACCTCGACCTCGGATCCGGTGGTCAGCCGTGAGCTGGCCGCCAAGGTCGAGGCCGCCGGGCTGGCGTGGCTCGACGCCCCGGTCAGCGGCGGCCCCAAGGGGGCGGCGACGGGCAGGCTCGGCATGCTGCTCGGCGGCGAGACGGCCACCATCGAGCGCCTGGCGCCGATGCTCGAGGCGATGTCGGCCCGCTACACCCATGTCGGCGGGCCGGGCAGCGGTCATGTAGTCAAGCTGGCCAACAACTACCTGTGCGCCGCCCACCTGCTGACCACCGCCGAGGCGGTGGCCATGGCCGCCCGCGCCGGGGTCGACCCCGCCGCCTGTCTGGCCGGGCTCAACAGCGGCTCAGGGCGCAGTGCGGTGAGCGAGGTCAACTTCCCCGAGTGGATCCTCTCCGGGCGCTTCGACTCGGGTTTCACCACCGGCCTGATGCGCAAGGATCTGCGCCTGGCCCGTGACGCCGCCGAGCGCCTCGACATGCCGCCGGGCCTGCTCCAAACCGTGGTCGAGGCGTGGCACGCCGACCCCGAGCACCCCGCCGACGGCGACGACTTCAACCGTATCGCCGGCGCGCTGCTGGCTGCCGCCACCGCCGAGGAGAGCGCATCATGAACCGTCTCAATCGACAGGCCCGGGAGCGTCTCTCGACGCTGCTCGATGGCTTCGAGCTGCAGGGCGCAACGCCGCTCTCCAACTGGATCGACGGTACCGCCTGCCCGGGCGCAGGCGAGACGATCACGCTGATCGATCCCGCCACCGGCGAGGCGCTGCTCGACTACCGCGATGCCGGCCCGGCCCTGGTCGAGCGCGCCGTTTCCAGCGCCAGCCGGGCGCAGCAGGCGTGGATGGCGCTCACCGCCAGCGAGCGCGGCCGGCGCATGAACGCCGCCGTGCGCGGCCTCGAAGGCCACGAGGAGGCGCTGGCCCAGCTCGAGAGCGTGGTGGCCGGCAAGCCGATCCGCGACTGCCGCGGCGAGGTCGGCAAGGTGCGCGAGATGTTCGAGTACTACGCCGGCTGGTGCGACAAACAGCACGGCGAGGTAATCCCGGTACCCACCAGCCACCTCAACTACGTGCGCCACGTGCCCTATGGGGTGGTGGGCCAGATCACGCCCTGGAACGCGCCGATGTTCACCTGTGCCTGGCAGCTCGCCCCGGCCATCGCCGCCGGCAACGGCGTGGTGCTCAAGCCCTCGGAGCTCACCCCCTTCACCTCGGTGGTGATCGCCCGGCTGCTCGAGCGCGGCGGCCTGCCCCAGGGGCTGGTCAACATCGTCAACGGCCTGGGGCCGAGCACCGGCGCGGCGCTCACCGGCAGCGAAGGCATCGGCAAGCTGGTGTTCGTCGGCTCGCCCCAGAGCGGTCGGCTGATCGCCGAGGCCGGTGCCCGGCGGCTGGTGCCGAGCGTACTGGAGCTGGGCGGCAAGTCGGCCAACATCGTCTTCGCCGACGCCAGCCTCGATGCCGCCGTGGCCGGCGCCCAGGCGGCGATCTTCGCCGCGGCGGGACAGAGCTGCGTGGCCGGCTCGCGACTGCTGGTCCAGCGCGAAGTTTTCGCCGAAGTGACCGAGCGGCTGGCGCGCGCCGCGGCCGGGATCGAAGTCGGCCTGCCCGGCGACGAGGCGACCCGCATGGGGCCGCTGCAGAATGCCCGCCAGTACGCTCACGTGACGCGCATGATCGAGGACGCCGTGGCCGCCGGGGCGCGGGTGATCGTCGGCGGCAGCCGCCCGGCAGGCTTGCCCGAGGAGGCTCGGGGCTACTTCCTGGCGCCCACGGTGCTGGTCGACGTCACCCCGGCGATGGAGATCGCCCGCGAGGAGGTGTTCGGCCCGGTGCTGGTGGCGATGCCCTTCGACGACGAGGCGGACGCCGTGCGCCTGGCCAACGCCACCCGCTTCGGCCTCGCCGGCGCGGTGTGGACCCAGGACCCGGCCCGCGCCCACCGCGTCGCCGCTCAGCTGCGCGCCGGCACGGTGTGGATCAACGGCTACAAGGCGATCAGCGTGATGTCGCCCTTCGGCGGCTTCGGCGACAGCGGCTTCGGCCGTTCCAGCGGCCTCGACGGCCTGCGCGAGTACACCCTGCCGCAGAGCGTATGGGTGGAGACCGCCAGCGAAGCCAGCGTGGCCATGGGCTACGGCAGCGGCGTGGGTTAACGGGTAGAGGTCGAATCGACGTTCTGGAAGGCCTGCATCCAGCGCTGCAGATGACGCAGCAGCAGGATGCTGGCCTTGGGCTGCTGGCGCCCGATGCGGGTCACCATGTGCGCCTGGGAGCGCTGGAACAAGGGGTCGTCGACGGGGCGTGCCACCAGACGCCCTTCGGCCAGATCGGCGGCCACGGCAAAGGCCGGCAGCAGGGTGATGCCCATGCCGCTGCGCACGTACTGGGCGAGAATGGCCATGGAGTTGGTGTTCATGGCCATGCGCGGCCGCAGCCGCGCCTGATGGAACGCCTCGTCCACCATGTGGCGCACCTGGTGGCTGGGGTCCCACATCGCCATGGGTGCCTCGCTCAGCTGCGCCAGGGTCAGGGGCTTGGTCTCTTCGGCCAGCGGGTGCTCGGGCGGCAGAATGGCCATCAGCGGCTGCGGGCTCGAGACCCAGAAGCGCAGCTGGTGATGGGTGCGCTCATGGAACATCAGGCCGATATGCGCCTGCTCGTTGATCACCGCCTCGATGATGCCCGAGGTACCGGCCAGGTGGATGTCGATCTGGATACCGGTATAACGCTCGGTGAATTCGCGCAGCGGCTTGGCCACCAGGTCGCCGACGAAGCCTTCTCCCACCACCAGCGATACGGTGCCGGTCTCCAGCCGCTGATAGGCTTCCAGCGAGGCGATGAAGCTCTCGTCCAGGGCACCGCGGCGCTCGCAGTATTCGAGCAGCATCTCGCCCACCGGGGTGGGCCGAATCCCCGTGCGCTTGCGCTCGATCAGCGTGGCGCCCAGCGCATCTTCCAGCAGGCTGATCTGTCGGCTCACCGCCGAGGGTGCGATATCCAGACGAGCGGCGGCCTGGCGCACCGAGCCCGACTCCAGGGTGACTCTGAAATAGACCAGACGCTGGTGGGGTATGTCCACGTCATGTTCCGCCGATTGAAGGCTCGATGATACGTGAAATGGTGAGAGTTCAGAGGTGCTTGAGCAGTTTCTGCAGCTTCTTGAGGTCGCCCGAATCGCCTACCAGACGTACCTTGCCGGCCATCATGCCGTCGAGAAAGGCCTGCTGGGTCGGCTTGCGCAGCACGCGAATGGCGGTGGCTTCATCGTCGAAGCGCAGCTCCAGGTCGAGGTCTACCGGCAGCCCGGCGCCTACCTGGATGCCCTGGGGGGTCATGCGGTAATGACGGGCTATGGAGAGGTCTTCGGTGGCGATGCCCCAGTCGAGACTGCGCATCTCGGCGAGCTGCTCGCGAAAGCGCGGCTTGCGACGCAGCGCGCGTTTCAGCATCCACCCAAGCAGCCAAAGCATCAGACGCAGCTTCATGTCGAATCCGTTTCGAGCAGGTGATGGGGTACCGCGGCCTGACGAGGCAGGCCGCGACGGGTGCGATCCGAGTTCGG
>MTEV01008672.1_pt1 | contig 74385 bp, 62 predicted proteins | sample 1042711 | NCBI WGS metagenome assembly MTEV01 (sample SAMN06185812, study PRJNA358809) | soil metagenome | isolation source: soil bioaugmentation with soil previously exposed to atrazine | place: India | collected 2015-05-23 | reverse complement strand
GGAAGCTGGCCGGAGGCCACCAGAATGCCCAACGCGATGGGCAGGTCGAAACGCCCGCCGACCTTGGGCAGGTCGGCGGGCGCCAGGTTGAGCACGATTCTGCGCGTGTTGGGGAAGTCGAAGCCGGCGTTGACCAGGGCGCTGCGCACCCGTTCGCGGCTCTCCTTGACGGCGGCCTCGGGCAGACCCACCAGGGTCATTCCCGGCAGGCCGTTGGCCAGATGTACCTCGACCTGCACCTCGGGCGCTTCCAGCCCCAGGCCGGCCCGTGTGGCAACGATCGCCAGCATCTTGCGGTCCCTCGCTCTCCATTAGCGTAAGGGCTAGATACTAGCATCGTACTGTAGCGGGCTCTCCACGCTGGCTCAGCGCTTGGCTTCGCCGGGTTCGCCGTCGTCCTTGCCGGCATCCTCGGACAGCGTGAGCTTCGCTTGGGTCACCGGGGTCTCGCGGGCCGCCAGCGCCTTCTCCAGCGCGGCCACCTGCTGCTCCAGCGCCTCGACCCGGATGCGCGTGCGCTGCAGCACGTCCATCAGGATGTCGAAATCCTCCCGCGATACCAGCTCGAGACGGTCGAAGGCGCCGCGTACGACCTGCTGTATCCCCTTCTGCAACTCTTCCGGCGCCTGGGCCGCCCCCTGCAGGCGCTCGCCGAGCTGCTGCGCCAGTCGGCTGATGGGGTCCTGACTCGCCATGGTGCGCTTCTCCTTTCGCCTGGGCATGTTGCCTTACAGCATACGCAAGGCACTGCAACGACGCATTCCCTTCTCGCGCTCCGACATGGCGCACCTGCACCACGCTCAGGCACCAAGCTGGTGCATGGACGTGCAATGCCCCTCCCCCACTTGGTGAATCGAGCCTCTTCCGTCCTGAAAAATGGCTGTAGGGAAAGGTTTTTTTCGGAAATGGCACGTAATGCGCATAAGCAGGGTACAGCAGCTGGCAACCCATCGCCCCACTACCAGCATGGAGAGACGCTAATGAAGCTCATCACCGCCATCATCAAACCCTTCAAGCTCGACGACGTGCGCGAGGCCCTGGCCGACAACGGCGTGCAAGGCATCACCGTGACCGAAGTGAAGGGCTTCGGCCGCCAGAAGGGCCACACCGAGCTCTACCGCGGCGCCGAGTACGTGGTCGACTTCCTGCCCAAGGTCAAGGTCGAGGTGGCCGTGGACGACTCCCGCGTCGAGAGCGTGCTGGATGCCATCTGCGGTGCGGCCAACAGCGGCAAGATCGGCGACGGCAAGGTCTTCGTGACGCCGCTGGAGGATGTGATTCGCATCCGTACCGGCGAACGCGGCGCCGAAGCCGTCTGATCGTCATAACGAGAACAACGGAGAACACTCATGAGTGAACTTGCCGAGTTGAGCTATGCGCTCGACACCTTCTATTTCCTGATCTGCGGCGTGCTGGTGATGTGGATGGCCGCCGGCTTCTCCATGCTGGAAGCCGGCATGGTGCGCGCCAAGAACACCGCCGAGATCCTGACCAAGAACATCGCCCTGTTCGCCATCGCCTGCACCATGTATCTGCTGGTGGGCTACTCGATCATGTACTCGAGCGACGCCGGCGGCATCCTGCCCAACCTGGGCGTACTGATCGGTGGCGAGAACAGCGTCGATGCGGTCACCGCCGGTGGTGAAGACGCCCCCTACTACTCCATGCGCGCCGACTTCTTCTTCCAGGTGGTGTTCGTCGCCACCGCCATGTCGATCGTCTCCGGCGCCGTGGCCGAGCGCATGAAGCTGTGGGCCTTCCTCGCCTTCGCCGTGGTCATGACCGGCTTCATCTACCCCGTCTCCGGCTACTGGACCTGGGGCGAGGGCTGGCTCGACGAACTGGGCTTCTCCGACTTCGCCGGTTCCGGCATCGTGCACTTGGCCGGTGCGGCCGCGGCCCTGGCCGGCGTGCTGATCCTCGGCCCGCGCAGGGGCAAGTACGGTAAGGACGGCAGCATTCATGCCATCCCGGGTGCCAACATGCCGCTGGCCACCCTGGGTACCTTCATCCTGTGGATGGGCTGGTTCGGTTTCAACGGCGGCTCGGAGCTCAAGCTCTCCGACGTGGCCTCGGCCAACAACGTGGCCCAGGTGCTGGTCAACACCAACGCCGCGGCGGCCGGTGGCGTCATTGCCGCGCTGATCCTGGCCAAGCTGTGGTTCCGCAAGGCCGACCTGACCATGGCGCTGAACGGCGCCCTGGCCGGCCTGGTGGCGATCACCGCCGAACCGCTGGAGCCCACTGCGCTGGGCGCGACCCTGATCGGTGCCGTGGGCGGCATCATCGTGGTGGCCTCCATCGTTACCCTCGACAAGCTGAAGATCGACGATCCGGTCGGCGCCATCTCGGTGCACGGTGTGGTCGGCATCTGGGGCCTGCTGGTAGTGCCGCTCTCGAACGGTGACGCCACCTTCGGTGCGCAGATCATCGGCGGCCTGGCGATCTTTGCCTGGGTCTTCGCTGCCAGCCTAGCCGTGTGGCTGATCATCAAGGCGATCATGGGCGTACGTGTCAGCGAGGAGGAAGAGTACGAAGGGGTCGACCTGGCCGAGTGCGGCATGGAAGCCTACCCCGAGTTCAGCGTCGCCCGTGTCTATGGCGGCAGCGGTGGACGTCCGCAGTCCGGCGGCTACGCAGCCGGCGCGCCGATCGGCCAGCCCCGCCCAGAATAAACGCTTTCCCCTTCCGGGCTCCCTGCGGGGAGCCTTTTTTTCTTCCTGACGAGGGCGGTGTATGCTTGAGGCCAGCCGATTCGTACCCGCCCGGGTTCGAGCGAAGAACCCCGCACGACAACGAGGAAACAGACCATGAAACTGGTGACCGCCATCATCAAGCCGTTCAAGCTAGACGACGTTCGCGAGTCGCTTTCGGAGATCGGAGTGCAGGGTATCACCGTGACCGAGGTGAAGGGGTTCGGTCGTCAGAAGGGCCACACCGAGCTCTATCGCGGTGCCGAGTACGTGGTCGACTTCCTGCCCAAGGTGAAGGTGGAGATCGCCATCGACGACGACCTGGTCGAGCAGGTGATCGATGCCATCACCCAGGTGGCCAATACCGGAAAGATCGGCGACGGCAAGATCTTCATCACCCCGCTGGAGCAGGTCATCCGCATCCGCACCGGCGAGACCGGCAAGGACGCGGTATAAGCCCAGAAATACAAAACCCACGACCGTAAGGCCGTGGGTTTTTTTGAAGCTCGGCAAGCACCGAAACGTGAGCGAGCGTCCCGTTTTACTTCTCGACGAAGGCGCGCTCGATCACGTAATCGCCGGGTTCGCCCATGCGCGGCGAGATGTTGAAGCCCAGGTCGTCCAGCAGAGCGCTGGTCTCGTCGAGCATCGCCGGACTGCCGCAGATCATGGCGCGGTCCTGCTTGGGATCCATCGGCGCAATACCGGTGTCCTCGAACAGCTTGCCGCTGCGGATATGATCGGTGAGGCGGCCCATGGTGTGGAACTCCTCGCGGGTCACGGTGGGGTAGTAGACCAGCTTCTCGCGGATCTCGTCGCCCAGGTATTCGTGAGCCGGCAGCTCCTGCTGGATGAAGTCAGCATAGGCCAGCTCGCTGACGCTGCGCACGCCGTGCACCAGGATCACCTTCTCGTAGCGCTCGTACACCTCCGGGTCCTGGATCAGGCTCATGAACGGGGCCAGGCCGGTACCGGTGGAGAGGAAGTAGAGATTGCGCCCCGGCAGCAGGTCGTCGGTGACCAGGGTGCCGGTGGGCTTGCGGCTGACCATGATCTGATCGCCGACCTTGAGGTGCTGCAGGCGCGAGGTCAGCGGGCCGTCGGGCACCTTGATGCTGAAGAACTCGAGGTGATCCTCGTAGTTGGGGCTGGCGATGGAGTAGGCGCGCATCAGCGGTTTGCCGGTCACTTCGAGACCGATCATCACGAACTGACCGTTCTTGAAGCGCAGGCTGCGCTCGCGGGTGGTGCGGAAGCTGAACAGGGTGTCGTTCCAGTGGTGGACACTGAGAACCTCTTCCAACGCAAACTTGCTCATGCCGGCTCCTAGATATTCCTATATCGAATAAAGCATTGGGCTAGATGATTTGCTTGCATTATAAGAGCGCAAGGTTTATCTGTTAATTGGATTGTATGGATATCCTTTATCCAGATTCCTGATATAGATCAACATCGAGCCGTTTCATGCACTTCACCCTGCGCCAACTCGAGGTCTTCGTCGCCGTCGCCCAGCATGAGAGCGTCTCACGCGCCGCGCGGGCGCTCTCCCTGTCGCAGTCGGCCACCAGTACCGCCCTGGCCGAGCTCGAGCGCCAGTTCGACTGCCAACTGCTCGACCGCATCGGCAAGCGGCTGCGGCTCAACGCCCTGGGCTTTCAGCTGCTGCCCAAGGCGGTGGCGCTGCTCGACCGCGCCGAGGAGATCGAGGAGATCCTGCACGGTCAGCAGGGCATCGGTTCGCTCGACGTGGGCGCCACCCTGACCATCGGCAACTACCTGGCGACGCTGCTGATCAGCGATTTCATGCAGCGCCATCCGGGCAGCCGGGTGCGGCTGGCGGTACGCAATACGCGGGAGATCATCGACCGCGTGCGTCAGCACGAGCTCGACCTGGGGCTCATCGAAGGTCACTGCGAGGAAGAGGACGTGATCACCCAACCCTGGGTGGAGGACGAGCTGTCGGTGTTCTGCTCACCGCGCCATCCGTTGGCCGGCCAGGGTCCGGTGGAGCTGGAGCGCCTGCTGCGCGAGGCCTGGATCATGCGCGAGCAGGGTTCGGGCACCCGCATGACGCTGGAGCAGGCCGCGAGGCACCGTCGCGGGCGCTTCAATACGCTGCTGGAACTGGAACATACCGAAGGCATCAAGCGCGCGGTGGAGTCGGGGCTCGGCATCGGCTGCGTGTCGAAGCTGGCGCTGCGCGACGCCTTCCGCCGCGGCAGCCTGGTGCCGATTCCCACTCCCGAACTCGACCTGAGCCGCCAGTTCGCCTTCATCTGGCATCGTCACAAGTACCTGGCCACCGGCATGCGCGAGTTCCTGCGCCTGTGCCGGCAGATGACCGAAGGGGCCAGGCGCAGCGACGAGATCGATCTGCCGCCGGTCTCCTGACCCTCCCGACCTTCTGCCCGTCAGCGATCGCGCAGACGGAAGCCGCCGACGACTTGCGCCAGACGGTCGGCCTGCTCGCTGAGCTGCTCGGCGGCGGTGGTCGACTCCTCCACCAGCGCGGCGTTCTGCTGAATCGTGCGGTCCAGGTCGGCCACGGCCACACTGACCTGACCGATGCCGTCGCTCTGCTCGCCGGCGGCCATGCTGATCTCGCCAAGCATGTTGGCCACCCGGTTCACGCTGGCCATCAGCTCGCCCATGCTCTCGCCGGCGCGCCCCACCAGTTCGGTGCCGGTGATGACGCGCTGGCTGGAGGCCTCGATCAGCGCCCGGATGTCGCGCGAGGCCTCGGCGCTGCGGGTGGCGAGCTGACGCACCTCGCCGGCGACCACGGCGAAGCCGCGGCCGTGCTCGCCGGCTCGGGCGGCTTCGACCGAGGCGTTGAGCGCCAGCAGGTTGGTCTGGAAGGCGATGCCGTCGATGACCTTGACGATCTCACCGATCTGCTCCGACGAACGGCTGATCTCCTGCATGGTGTCCACCACCTGGCCGACCGTGTCGCCGGAGCGCTGGGCGACCTCAGCGGCCGACTTCGACAGGCCATTGGCTTCACGCGAGGAGGCCGAGGTGTGCTCCACCGTGGCCGAGATCTGCTCCATGGAGGCGGAGGTCTGCTGCAGGCTGGCAGCGGCCTGCTCGGTGCGCCGCGACAGATCCTCGCCGCCGCTGGCGATCTCGCTGGCCGCGAGGCGCACTGATTCGCTGCTGGCGCGCACGTCGAGCAGCACGTCGTGGATCTTGTCGACGAAGGCATTGAACTGAATGGCGAGCTCGGCGCTCTCGTCGCGCCCCCGCACCGGCAGGCGCTGGGTCAGGTCGCCTTCGCCGGAGGCGATGTCACGCATGCGGTCGGCCAACAGCCGCAGCGGGCGCGACACGCGGGTGCCGACCCACCACAGCGCGGCGAGCCCCAACGCCGCCAGCAGCAGGCCGACCACGGTCATGCCCAGGGTATCGGCCCGGCGCTGCTCGTTCATCATCGTCTGCAGCGCCGTGAGCTCTGCCATCACCGCCGCTTCGGGCAGCCGGATCATCAGCGTCCAGGGCTGCTCGCTGGCGCCGATGGTGAACGGCTGGTAGCGCTCCAGCATGCCGTCGCGTACCAGGCTCACGCTGGTGCCCTCCGCCTGAGCCTGCTCGAGGGCCGACAACACCTGAGCGTCGAAGGCTTCGCTTGCGGCATCGCCCAGCCGCTCGGCATTGGCGGTGTAGGCCACCAGCCCCCCGCGTCCCGCCACCAGCGCCATCTCGCCCGCGCCGCCGTAAAGTTCGCCGTTGGCCTGCAGCAGCAGCTCCTGGATGAAGTCCAGCGAGAGATCGACTCCCGCCACGCCGCGAAACGCCCCCTCGACCAGGATCGGCACGTTGAACGAGGTCACCAGCAGCGTCTCGCCAGCGAAGTCGTAGGGCGCCGGGTCGATGATGCAGGGGGCGAGAGTCTCCCGCGGACAGAGGTAGTATTCGCCCTCACGCACGCCGTTGGCGAGCTGCGCCGTGCTCTCCATGGTCTCACCCAACGGCAGCACCTCGACGCCGCCCTCCCCGGTGCGATACCACCAGGGCATGAAGCGACCGCTGCCGTCGTAGCCGTCGCTTTCGCCAAGATCGGCATACAGGGCGTCGCGGCCGAAGGCATCGGTCTCCCAGCCGATGAAGGCATCCAGCAGCGAGGGGTTCTGCACCACCGTCTCACGCACCAGGTTGGAGAGTTCGCGCCGGCTCAGGCCCAGGGCGGTGCGGCCGCTGCCGTCCCGCTGGCCCATCAGCGCGTTGGTATCGGCCAGTTGAGTGGCCAGGGTCAGCGCATGCTCGAGTTCGCGCTGGATCCTGCCGGCCTCGGCGTTCGCCAACACCGCCAGGCGCTCATCGACGGCCCCTTCGAGCAGTTCGCGGGTGTGGGTCTCGGCGGTCTGTTGGGTACGTGCCGAGGAGAACAGGGCATAGACGACCAGAGCCACGACCACTGCCAACAGGCTGAGCCCAGCCAGCAGGACCACGAATTGGCGGATCGATCTGAGGTGCATGGGCGTTCTCGCTGAAGTGGGTAGCATGTTGCAGCGAAGTAAACTTCACAGCCATGCTCCTTCTATCGGCAAGAACGCCCCTATCTTGAGTGCGCGCTTGAGTCCAAGCTCGAGTGCGAGGCTAAGATTGCTTCAGCGCATGTCGCTGACGGCCTTCTGGATATCGTTCAGCGGCGCCTTGGAGAGATCCTTGTCCAGAGTGTGGATGATCAGCTTGCTGGTCGGCCCGTCGATCTTGTCGCGCAGCACGCCCAGGAAACGCGGTGGCGCGACGAGGATCAGCTTGTCCAGGTGGTTGTCGACCCGAGCCTTGTAGATGCGCTCGGCAATCTGCTTGGCGAAGATCTCCGCCTCGTGATCCAGCGCCACGCTGTCACCGCGGCTGGAACGCCGCGTATGGGAGGTCGACTCGTCGACGGCTCCCGTCTCGCCGGTGACCAGGTCTCCCTCGTGCAGACGCCCTTCGGCGTGCACCAGGCTCTCCTTCTCCTCCAGCTTCAGCGCGTCGCGGGTGAATACGCGCGCCCTAGCCGCATCGGCCACCACGATATACGTTGTCATAGCCTCTCCTTGATGCAGTGAATGTAGCCCCATTGCGGGCCTTCGATTTCAACATGGCAAGGGCCGCCGGGAAGGTCAACCGGCCAACTCGCCGTCACCCGCCTCAGAGCACCTTGCGTCGCAGCAGCCCCGTCACCGCCTCGCCGATCAGCACTAGCACGATGATGGCGATCAGAATGGTGGCCACCGTGGGCCAGGCGAAGGTGTCGATGGCGCCCTGCAGGATCACCCCGATACCGCCGGCGCCGACCAGACCCAGCACCGTCGATTCACGGATGTTGATGTCCCAGCGCAGGATGACGATGGCGAAGAAGGCCGGCATCACCTGAGGCACGACGGCGTAGACGATGACCTTGGCCTTGGAGGCGCCGGTGGCTTCCATGGCCTCCACCGGGCGACGGTCGATCTCCTCGATCGCCTCACCCATCAGCTTGCCGATGAAGCCGATGGAGCGAAACATGATGGCGAGGATCCCGGCCAGCACCCCGGGGCCGAAGATGGCTACGAACAGCAGCGCCCAGATGATGGTGTTCACCGAACGGCTGGCCACCAGGATGAAGCGCCCCAGCCACAGGCAGGCACGGTTGGGGGTGGTGTTCTGCGCGGCGATGTAGGAGACCGGCAGGGCGATGAAGATCGTCAGCAGGGTCGCCAGGGTGGCAATGTGCACCGTCTCCAGCAGCGCATTGGTGATCGCGGCAAGCCGCGAGGGATCGGGCGGCCACATGCGTGCGCCCAGACTCGAGATCTGGTTGGGGGCGTCCCACACCCAGGGCCAGAAGATGTCGATGTCGCGTATCGCCCAGTAGACCACCATCACGGTGGCCAGCAGCACGCCGTAGCGGATCAGTTGCTGCTTGCGGTCGTAGCGCCGCCAGACGCGATCGGCCAGGGTTCCGGCATGATCTACCATATCTTCTTCCTCACCCAGCCGCTGATGCCTTCGCTGACCAGAATCACGGCGATGATCATGAGCAGGATGGCAAAGGCGAAATCGTAGTCGTAGCGACCGAAGGCATTCATCAGGGTACCGCCGATGCCGCCGGCGCCGACGATGCCGACCACCGCCGAGGCGCGCAGGTTGCTGTCGAGCTGATACATGGAGAGCCCCACCTGCCGCGGCAGGATCTGCGGAAACACCGCGTAGATCAGAGTCGCCAGGTAGCCCGCCCCGGCGGCTTTCATCGCCTCGACCTGACCCCAGTCGATCTCCTCGATCTCCTCCGCCAGCAGCTTGCCGACGAAGCCGATCGAATAGATCGTCAGGGTGAGGATGCCGGCCAGCGGACCGAAGCCCACCGCGGCCACGAACAGGATGGCGACGATCACCGGATGGAAACTGCGCGAGACGATGATCACCGCCCGCCCGAGCAGATAGATGGGCTTGGGCGCCACGTTCTTGGCCGCCATCACGGCGAAGGGAATCGACAGCGCCACCCCCATCAGTGTGGCCAGAATGGCGATCTGAAAACTCTCCTTGAAGCCGGTGATCAGCAGCCCGCTGCGCTCGAAGCTGGGCGGAAAGCCGCCGCCGAAGATACGCGCCGCCCGTGGCAGGCCCTCGCTGATCCGCGCCCAGTTGAACGGCAGCGAACCGAAGGCCCACACCAGGTAGACGATCACCACCAACCACAGCCCATAGCGCAGCACCGGGTTGGCGATGAAGGGCGGCTTGCGCCAGGTGCGCGGCACGGCGGCCTGGTCAGGTCGAGTCATGGGCCACCCCCTGCTGCGCCGGGCGGCCGGGCTCCTCGGTGATCTCGTCCTCGGCCGTCTCGATGCCGCCGTAGATGGCGTCCAGCGCCTCCTTGCCGAAATCGGCCGGCGCGCCGTCGAAGATCATCCGGCCGTGGCGCAAGCCGACGATGCGTTCGGTGTAGGCCTTGGCCTGGGCCACGTTGTGGATGTTGATCAGCACCGGCAGCGAGAGCTCGCTGGCCAGGCTCTGCAGCAGCTTCATGATCTGCTCGGAGGTGCGCGGATCGAGCGAGGCCGTGGGCTCGTCGGCCAGCAGGATTTCCGGTTCCTGCATCAGCGCTCGCACCACGCCGACCCGCTGGCGCTCGCCGCCGGAAAGCTCGTCGGCCCGCTTGTTGGCGTAGTGGGCGATGCCCACCCGCTCCATCAGCGTGAAGGCACGCTCGATATCGCTCTGAGGATAGCGGCGGGTGATCGCCTGGTAGAGATTGACGTAGCCGAGCCGCCCCGCCAGCACGTTCTCCATCACCGTGAGTCGGTCGATCAGGTTGAAGCCCTGAAACACCATGCCGATCTTGCGCCGGGCACGGCGCAGTTCGCGCCCACGCAGGTGAACCAGTTCATTGCCGTTGAGCTTGATCGAACCCGAAGTGGGTTCCACCAGGCGGTTGATACAGCGCAGCATGGTGCTCTTGCCGGCCCCGGAGGCGCCGACGATGGAGACCACGCTGCTGCCCTCCACCGTCAGGTCCAGTTCCTTGAGCACCGGCTCGTCACGGCCGTAACGCTTGACCAGTTTCGAAATTTCCAGCATTCACCACCTCGCGAAAAAAGAAACGGAGGCGCCCCCGGCGAAGCCGAGGGCCCCGGCTTTACGCTGCCAGGTTTACTCCTGCTCCAGGTCCTCGCGGGTGTAGCGCACGTCGTTGGCGGCCTGGATGGTGCGGATCACCTCCCAGTGCTCCTGGTAATTGATCGGAATGAACTTGTCGACGCCCTCGAACTCGTCACCCAGCGCCGTGCCTTCGAAATCGAAGGTGAAGAAGGCTTCCTTGATCTTCTCGACCAGGTCGGGATGCAGATTGTGCGCGTAGTTGTAGGAGGTGGTGGGGAAGGCATCGGTCTCGTAGATGATCTTGACCTCGTCCTCGTCGTAGAGACCGCGCGCGGCCATGCGCTCGACCACCTCGGAGGCCACCGGTGCGGCGTCATAGTCACGGGCGACCACGCCCAGCATCGACTGGTCGTGGCTGCCGGAGTAGACCACCTCGTAGTCTTCGTCGGGCACGATGCCGAGATCGGGGAACAGCGCCCGCGGCGCCAAGTTGCCGGAATTCGACGTGGGCGAGGTGTGCGCCACCCGCTTGCCGCGCAGGTCTTCCAGCTCGTCGATGCCGGAATCGACGTGGGTATAGACCTGCAGGGTGTAACCGAACTGACCGTCGTCGGAGCCCATCAGGGCGAATGGCACCGCGCCGGCCAGGTTCACCGCGAACGGCGTCGGGCCGGTAGAGAAGCCGGCAATGTGCAGCCGCCCGCTGCGCATGGCCTCGACCTGAGCCGAGTTGGACTGCACGGCAAAGAAGCGTACGTTACGCTCGGTCACCTCCTGGAGGTGATCGATGAAGGGCTGCCAGATGTCGGAGTAGATGGCAGGATCCTCCACCGGGGTATAGGCGAAGATCAGCGTATCGGGGTTGGCCCACTCGGATTCGTCGGTGGGCAGATCGGCGACCATGTCGCCATCCTCATCGCAATACAGAGTGTCCAGGTCGCCCCGGGGGCAGTCGGCCTGGGCCTGCGCCGAGATCAGCAGGGCCAGAGGCAGCAGGCTGGAGAGAGCGAGGGCGGCGAAGGGCGGGCGGACGATGGATTTACTGGTTGTCATTGGCGTGTCTCTCTAATCGCTGTAGTTATGTGCACAACATTCCGTATGTAACGCCTAAGCAGACCTTGACACAAGGCAGCGGGATGACCTGATGCATTTTCCCGCCTATCCTGCTCGGAAGCGAACATACCAAAGCCTTCATGATCGCAAACGAAACTAACTCTCAATCTAGGTAGTATGCCAAGACGATGTCAAACCGATTTCACCTCGCCTCGGGTTCGCGCCACAATCGCTACCTGCTGATGCGGCATGGCCATAGTGAGGCCAACGAGCGGCACCTGATCATCAGCACCCCGGCCAGGGGGCTCTCGGCATTCGGCCTCTCCCACCGGGGCCAGGCACAGCTGCAAGCGCTGCTCGCCGACTGGCGCTGGCCGACGCCGACCCGCATCCTGCACTCCGACTTCCTGCGCACCACCGAGACCGCCACCCGAGTGGCCACGCACTTCGGTCTCGCGCTGCAACCCGAACCGCGCCTGCGCGAGCGTGCCTTCGGCGATTTCGAAGGCGGACCGGACAGCCATTATCCCGACGTCTGGGCGCTCGATGCTCACGACCCGGCGCATCGTGAGCATGGCGTGGAGAGCGCCGCCAGCGTCGCCGCTCGCATGCAAGGGGTGATCGCTTCGCTGGAGCAATCGCTGCGCCAGGAGACCGTGCTGCTGGTGAGCCACGGCGATCCGCTGCAGATCCTGCTGACCGCTCTCGAGGGCCGCCCGCTTGGTGAGCATCGCGCCCGTGACGCGCTGCTGCCGGCCAGCATCACCCTACTCGACTGAGCGGTGAAACGTTTCCCGACGTGACGGCTGACGCTGGCCGCGATCTGGGGTAGCATCGAACCGTCGGCAGGGATGTCGGCACGTTCATCGTATGCTGATGTGCCCAAGGGAGGAGCCCGATGCGTCAGTTTCTGTTTCCCCGCCGCCCCATGTCCCGCGGCGTTCTGCTCTTCTTCCATCTCCTGTTGCAGATGGGGCTGCTCGTAGCCGCCGCACTATGGCTGCTGCCACGCACCCCCTGGTTCGCTGCCACCGACTGGTACCTGGCCTGGCCCGAGCTGGCGACGGGTGCCGGGCTGTGGCTGGCCGCAGCGTTCACGCTGCGCCTGCTCGTCGAGCTCTGCCTGCTGCCCCATCACCTCGCCGCTCGTGCCGGCTTCGCGCCCGGCGACATGGTCACGCGCTCCTTCGAGCGCCGCCCGGCAGTGCACGATGCCCAGGCCGCCTGGACCAGCGAGGCTCGCACCATCGAGACCGAACCCAGCGTGCTGGGCCAGGCTCGCGTGACCCGGCCCGCCGAGCTTCACAAACCACAGGAAAGTGCCTGAGCGCCAGGCAGGACGGGGAACGAAGAGACGGCCGGACTCACCCTGAGTTCGGCCGCAGGCGTTCAGTGACCTAAGATCTGACTGAGGAAGAGCTGAGTACGCTCGGACTGCGGGTTGTTGAAGAAGGGTTCTGGCGCATTCTCCTCGATGATCTGACCCTGATCCATGAAGATCACGCGGTCAGCCACGGTCTTGGCGAAGCCCATCTCGTGGGTCACGCAGAGCATGGTCATCCCTTCGCGGGCCAACTCGACCATGACGTCGAGCACCTCCTTGATCATCTCCGGATCGAGTGCCGAGGTGGGCTCGTCGAACAGCATCACCTCGGGGTGCATGCACAGCGAGCGGGCGATCGCCACGCGCTGCTGCTGGCCGCCGGAAAGCTGGCCCGGGTACTTGCGCGCCTGCTCGGCGATGCGCACCCGCTCCAGGTACTTCATTGCCTGCGCTTCGGCTTCGCGACGCGGTTTCTTCTGCACCCACATGGGCGCCAGACAGCAGTTCTCCAGCACCGTGAGGTGTGGGAACAGATTGAAGTGCTGGAACACCATGCCCACGTTGCGGCGGATCTGCTCGATGCGCTTGACGTCTTGGGTCAGCGGAATGCCGCCGACCACGATCTCGCCGGCCTGATGCTCCTCGAGATGGTTGATGCAACGGATCAGCGTCGACTTGCCCGAGCCCGAAGGCCCGCAGATGACGATTCGTTCGCCGCGCTTGACCTCGAGATCGATGTCGCGCAGCACATGGAAGTCGCCGTACCACTTGTTGACGCCGCGCATCTGGACCATGGGGGTCTCGTTGCCGGCCTGGGTTGCTTGTTCAGTCATTGTTCTCATTCCTATCTCTTATGGCCGGTGTGCAGCTTCCGCTCCAGGTACTGGCTGTAGCGCGACATGCTGAAGCAGAAGATCCAGAACATGAACGCGGCGAACACGTAGCCTTCAAGGGCAAAGCCCAGCCAGCGGGAATCCGAAAGCGCCGCCTGGACGATGCCCAGCAGGTCGAACAGCCCGATGATCATGACCAGGGTGGTGTCCTTGAACAGCGAGATGAAGGTGTTGACGATGCCGGGGATCATCATCTTCAGCGCCTGGGGCAGCACGATCAGGCCCATGCGCATCCAGTAGCTCATGCCCAGCGCCGCTGCCGCCTCCTCCTGGCCACGAGGGATCGCCTGCAACCCGCCACGAATGACCTCGGCCATGTAGGCACTCTGGAACAGGGTGATACCGATGAAGGCACGGATCAGGCGGTCGACGCTGACGCCGGTGGGCATGAACAGCGGCAGCATCACCGAGGCCATGAACAGCACGGTGATCAGCGGCACGCCGCGCCAGAACTCGATGAACACCACGCAGAAGCTCTTGACGATAGGCATCTGCGAGCGCCTTCCGAGCGCCAGCAGGATGCCGATCGGCAGCGCCCCCACCATGCCCACCACGGCCAGCACCAGGGTTAGCATCAGACCGCCCCAACGATGGGTTTGCACGACGGGCAGGCCAAAGTGGCCACCATAGAGCATGACGTAAGCGAATACCGGGAAGGCTACCAGGGTCGCCAGCGCCACCCAGCGCTTGAACGGCAGGCGCGGAATCATCAGCCAGGCGATCATGGCGACGAAGACGGCAAAAGTCACATCGACCCGCCAGATCTGGCTGCGCGGATAGAGGCCGTAGATGAACTGGGTCAAGCGCGCACTGACGAAGACCCAGCAGGCCCCCTCCCGTGAGCAGTCGTCTCGGGTGGTACCGATCCAGTCGGCATTGATGAAGGCCCACTGGATCGTGGGTGTCAGCAGCAGATAGAGCAGGTAGAAGCCGAGCAGGGTGAAAATGGTATTGATCGGCCCGCTGAACAGGTTGGCACGCAACCAGGCGACAGGCCCCACCGTATTCCTCGGCGCAGGACGCGCCTCGATCATCTTGTATTGAATCGTCATGGCGCCTCTCCTAGCGTTCCACCAGCGCCACGCGGGCGTTGAACCAGTTCATGAACATCGACACCAGCAGACTGATGGTCAGATAGACCGCCATGGTCATGGCGATGACCTCTATCGCCTGCCCCGTCTGGTTCAGCGTGGTACCGGCAAATACCGAGACCAGGTCGGGATAGCCGATGGCCGTGGCCAGCGAGGAGTTCTTGATCAGGTTGAGGTACTGGCTGGTCAGGGGCGGAATGATCACGCGCAGCGCCTGGGGCACCACCACCAGGCGCAGCACCAGGTTCTGCGGCAGGCTCAGCGCCTGGGCCGCCTCGGTCTGACCATGGGAGATGGCCTGGATACCGGAGCGTACGATCTCGGCGATGAACGACGCCGTGTAGATCGAGAGCGCCAGCCACAGAGCGAGGAACTCCGGGATGATGGTGATGCCGCCGCGGAAGTTGAAGCCGCGCAGCTCCGGCACGTCCCAGGTGACGGGTACGCCGGTCGCCAGCAGCACCAATAGCGGCAGGCCGACGATCAAGGCCAGCGAGATCCAGCCGGCCGGCAGGCGCTTGCCGGTGGCCTCGTGACGGCGCTTGTTCCAGATGACCAGGGCGATGCTGGCCACGATGGCCACGACAAAGGTCAATGGAATCAGCCCGAAACCCGATTCGAACAGCGGCTCCGGCAGGTAGAGGCCGCGCACGTTGAGAAAGATGACCTCGCCGAGCGAGTAACTGTCCCGCGCCGCAGGCATGGCGCGCAGCACGGCGAAGTACCAGAAGAAGATCTGCAGCAGCAGGGGAATGTTGCGGAAGATCTCGATATAGCCGCTAGCCAGCCGGGCGATCAGCCAGTTGGGCGAGAGCCGAGCGATGCCGACGATGAAACCGATGATGGTGGCGGCCACGACCCCCAGGGCGGAGACCAACAGGGTATTGAGCAGGCCCACCACGAAGGTGCGGCCGTAAGTGCTCTGCGACGAGTAGTCGATCAAGCTCTGGACGATGCCGAACCCGGCGGTGTTGCCGAGGAAACCGAAGCCGGTAGTAATACCGCGAGCGGCCAGGTTGGCCTGGGTATTGCCGATGATGTAGAGCAGAAAGGCCACGACGGCGGCGATCAGCAGTGCCTGAAAGATCAACGCGCGTTTGGCACGATCTCGCCAGAAGGGCGGTTTGGGGCCCAGGGTATGGGCCTTGGGTCGAACGGACATGAAGGGACTCTCCGCCTGGATCCGTCAAGCAGGTATCACCCAGCCGGCCCGGGGAAACCCGGGCCGGGGGCAGTACAGGGATCGAGGCACCTCGCGATGCCCCGGGCGGTACGATCAGCGGATCGGCGGAGCGTACTGAATGCCACCGTTGGTCCACAGCGCGTTGATACCGCGCTCGATCTGCAACGGTGAATCCATGCCCACGTTGCGCTCGTAGCTCTCGCCGTAGTTACCTACCTGGCTGATGATGTTGTAGGCCCACTCGGCGGAGAGCCCCATGCCTTCGCCGTAGTTGCCGTCCTGACCCAGCAGGCGGGCAATGTCCGGATCGTCGGAGTTGCGCATCTCATCGACGTTGTCCTGGGTAATACCCATCTCTTCGGCGTTGAGCATGGCGAACAGCGACCACTTGACGATGTTGAACCACTGATCGTCACCCTGACGCACTACTGGGCCCAGCGGCTCCTTGGAGATCACTTCGGGCAGAATCACCGACTGATCCGGGTCGGAGAGCTGAATGCGCAGCGCAGCGAGCTGAGAGGTATCGGAGGTCAACACGTCACAGCGGCCAGCTTCGTAGCCACCCACGGTCTGCTCGGAGGTATCGAAAACGATGGGGTCGAAAGTCATGCCGTTGGCACGGAAGTAGTCGGCCACGTTGAGCTCGGTGGTGGTACCGGACTGCACGCAGATGGCCGCGCCATCGAGCTCCTTGGCACTTGAAACGCCGAGATCGCGATTGATCATGAAACCGATGCCGTCGTAGAAGTTCACGCCGGCAAAATTGAGACCCAGGGTGGTATCGCGGGTGGTGGTCCAAGTGGTGTTGCGCGAGAGCACGTCGACCTCGCCGGACTGCAGCGCGGTGAAGCGCTCAACGGCGTTCAGCGAGATGTAGCGTACCGCTTCGGCATCGCCGAACACGGCGGCCGCCACGGCACGACAGACGTCGACGTCCAGCCCCTGCCATTCGCCCTGGTCGTCCGGCGCGGAGAAGCCCGGCAGACCGTCGCTGACGCCACACTGCACGGCGCCACGCTGAAGGGTGTTCTGCAGCGTGTTGGCCGAAGCCAGGGAGGCGGTACCCAGTGCCAGTACCGCTGCGGAAGTGACCAGAAGCCACTTGTTCTTATTGTCGCGCATTGAATAGTTCCTCGATGGATTCTTGGTGTTCTTGGACGATGCATGCCTGGGCATGTGACCAGCACCTTAGCAAGGTTTGTTCCAGGGCGGGGATAGTGCAGGCAAAACCATTATTCAACGGTCGTGACAAAGACGATCCGGCCTGCCGTCCCGCCCCTTTTTTGTGCACAAAAGCCCACCCGGCGTGCAGCTGATGCACGATCGTATCGCGCCGAGCCGCCAGTGCGGGAAAGCAAAGCGCCCCGCAGGGTCTCTCGACCTGCGGGGCGCAAGAAGGGCGGTCGGCCTGCGGCAGAAACCCGCGGCAGGCGACTCGGCGTCAGTGGCGAATCAGATAGTCGAAGGCGCCAAGTGCGGCCTTCGAGCCCTCGCCCATGGCGATGACGATCTGCTTGTAGGGCACGGTGGTGACGTCGCCGGCGGCGAAGATACCGGGCACCGAGGTCATGCCGCGCTCGTCGATCACGATCTCGCCGCGCGGCGAGAGCTCGATGGGCGAATCGGTAAGCCACTCGGTATTGGGCACCAGGCCGATCTGCACGAAGATGCCTTCCAGCTCGAGCCGCTTGATCTCGCCGCTGGCACGCTCCTCGTACGTCAGACCATTGACCCGGGTACCGTCGCCGTTCACCTCGGTGGTGCGCGCGCCGAGGATGATCTCGACGTTGGGCAGGCTCTTGAGCTTCTTCTGCAGCACCGCGTCGGCACGCATCTCGTCCATGAACTCGATCAGGGTCACGTGGCCGACGATGCCGGCCAGATCGATGGCCGCCTCGACGCCGGAGTTGCCGCCGCCGATCACCGCCACGCGCTTGCCCTTGAACAGCGGACCGTCGCAGTGGGGGCAGTAGGCCACGCCCTTGTTGCGGTACTCGGCCTCGCCGGGCACGTTCATCTCGCGCCAGCGGGCACCGGTGGAGAGGATCAGCGTCTTGCTCTTGAGGCGCGCGCCGGAGTCGAACTCCACCTCGTGCTCGCCGCCCTGGTCGGCGGCCGGGATCAGCTTGACCGCACGCTGCAGGTTCATGATGTCGGCCTCATACTCCTTGACGTGCTGCTCGAGGGCCGCGGCCAGCTTGGGGCCTTCGGTGTAGGGCACGGAGATGAAGTTCTCGATGGCCATGGTATCGAGCACCTGGCCACCGAAGCGCTCGGCCGCCACGCCGGCGCGGATGCCCTTGCGCGCGGCATAGATGGCCGCCGCGGCGCCGGCCGGGCCGCCGCCCACCACCAGCACGTCGAAGGCATCCTTCTCGTTGAGCTTGGCCGCCTCGCGCTGGGCCGCGCCGGTGTCGACCTTGGCCAGGATCTGCTCCAGGCTCATGCGCCCCTGGTCGAAGGGCTTGCCGTTGAGGTAAATGCTCGGCACCGACATGATCTGGCGCTCTTCGACCTCACCCTGAAACAGCGCGCCGTCGATGGCGACGTGGCGCACGCCCGGGTTGAAGATGGCCATCAGGTTGAGCGCCTGCACCACGTCGGGGCAGTTCTGGCACGACAGCGAGTAGTAGGTCTCGAAGTGGAACTCGCCTTCGAGCGCCTTGATCTGGGCGAGGGTGTCGTCGCTGACCTTCGGCGGATGGCCGCCCACCTGCAGCAGCGCCAGCACCAGCGAGGTAAACTCGTGGCCCATGGGTATGCCGGCGAAGACCACGCCGGTCTCCTCGCCGGGACGGTTCAGGGCGAAGGAGGGCTTGCGCGCGTCGGTACCGTCCAGGCGCAGGGTGATCTTGTCGCACAGGGCGACGATGTCCTTCAGCAGCCCATGCAGCTCCTGGGATTTCGCGCCGTCATCGAGGGATGCGACGATCTCGAACGGCTGCGTGACCTTCTGCAGGTAGGCTTTTAGCTGACTTTTCAGATTGTCGTCCAACATGACAGCGGTTTCCTTCATGTCTGGGCTGGAAAATGGCAAGACGATGCTCTCAGCGCCGACGTGGCGTCGGCGCAGGCACGGGCTTGCACGTATCGGAAAATCGCCCGGGCAGCACATGCCCGGGCGGGAACGCACACGGGATCGGAAGCGAGCCCGCGGGTCAGGAAAGATCGATTAGATCTTGCCGACCAGATCCAGGGACGGAGCGAGGGTCTGCTCGCCTTCCTTCCACTTGGCCGGGCAGACTTCGTTCGGGTTGTTGCGCACGTACTGAGCGGCCTTCAGCTTGCGCAGGGTCTCCGCGACGTCGCGGGCGATGGCGTTGTCGTGGATCTCCAGGGTCTTGATCACGCCTTCCGGGTCGATCACGAAGGTGCCGCGCAGGGCCAGACCGGCTTCTTCGATGTGCACACCGAAAGCGCGGGTCAGCTGGTGAGTCGGGTCACCGACCAGCGGGAACTTGGCCTTGCCCACTGCCGGGGAAGTCTCGTGCCACACCTTGTGCGAGAAGTGGGTGTCGGTGGTGACGATGTAGACCTCGGCACCGGCCTTCTTGAACTCCTCGTAGTGCTCGGCGGCGTCCTCGACCTCGGTCGGGCAGTTGAAGGTGAACGCGGCCGGCATGAAGATCACCACGGACCACTGGCCCTTCAGGTCTTCATTGGAGACTTCGACGAACTCGCCGTTGTGGAAAGCAGTGGCCTTGAACGGCTGGACTTCGGTGTTGATCAGGGACATTCAGTAATGCTCCATGTCATTTGATGGGTGATCCGAATACGGGGCATATCTTATCCATCGCAACTCATAGGCGAAAATTGATTGCCGCCATGGTTCCGATAAGGGTTCTCTATGGTGCCACTGAAACGCTATTGCAAGGCTATCGCCTCGCCCTGACGATTCAGCGCCAGGAAGCTCTGGGTATTGCCCATCTGCAGCGACTGCACCATACGCTGCAGATGGCTCTCGGCCTCTTCGCTGGTGGGCGCCTCCCGGCCGCGGCCGGACAGCGCGCCGACGAAGACGACGTCCCACTCGATACCGGTGCGCTGCGACTCGGCCACCAGCGCGGCCATGTCGCTGAGCTCCTCGGGCGTCTTGTCGACGCACAGCACCGGGGTCAGCACGCCGCCCTCGCCCTGCTCGAAGCGCTCGCGCTGCTCCTCGGTGGGGTTGTCCGGCAGCTCGGCGCGGGTGAAGACGAACAGCAAACGCTGCGGCTCGGGCTGACGACGCGCCTCGTCCAGCAGATCGGCAAAACGGGAAATGGCCAAGGCTCTCCTCCAGCAGATTCGGTGCGCTTTCGCGACATGATCGAGTCGTACGCCGGGCATCCGGCGGCTCCCGATACGATAGCGCATCGAGCAGCGCTGCGTGCAAGCGATCAGGGCGACCAATCGACGCGCAGGGCCGCCTCCTCGAACGGCCAGGCGCCGGTGGTCGTCTCGTCGTCATCCACGATCAGGTAGCCATGCGCCAGCTGGTGGCGCAGGCTGCCCAGCAGGCGCATGAGGGTCTCCCGGTCGTCAGCGCTGATTGCCGTCACGGCGGTGCCGGGCAGGGTCCAGGCCCGCGCCTGGCCACGTTGCCCCATGCTCCGAGCAACCTCAGCGAACCCCTGGTCTTCGAGCCAGTCAGCCACTTGCCCGGTCGCGCCCGCCACCAGCAGCGGCGGCGCCTCCTCCGCCAGCGATGGCGTCTCGCTGGCCGCAGGCAGCGGCGCACCCAGGACCTGCCTGACCGGCTCGGCCAGCGCAGCCTCCAGCGCCAGCAGCCGACTGGCGGGATCGAGCGTCACCCGGCGCAGGATCGGCGGGCCGTCCACCCGGCGCAGCAGGTCGAACTCGGGGTCGACGAGAAGCGCGAGCGGCTCCTTCTCCAGTCGCAGCGAGAAGTCGGCTCGCGCCTCTTCGAGCGCCACTCGGTGTCGCTCCACGCCGGCGGCGGTCTCGACCGTGAGCGGCACCTGGAGCGGCCAGGGTGCACCCGCCCCGCTCTGCTCGAGCACCCCCGCTATCGTCCAGCCATCCGATGTCTCGCGGCGGATGGCCTCGACGGCCAGCGCCGGACGTCCCGGCCGCTGCACCCAGGCCTCGACGGACGCCTGCAGCGGCTCGCCGGCGGCCTCGCCCAGCGCCGCCGCGAGGTCGTCCCAGCCGGCCCGGCGATGCATATGGCGCTCGGCGAAGCGGCGCAGCCCCTCGTCGAAGGCCTCGTCGCCGATACGCTGGCGCAGCATGTGCAGCAGCATGGCGCCGTGCTGGTAGCCCAGCAGCCGCATGGCCGGGTCGCGCTGGCCGCGAAAGTCGGCCAGCCGGCGGTCGAAGTCGTCCGGCAGCGCCGCCAGGTCGAGCAGCCAGCGGCGGCGGGTCTCCCGCGCCTCGCCGCGGGCCTCGTCGAGGGCATAGTCGGCCAGATAGGTGGTCAGCGCCTCGGACCAGTTGCCGCCGGTCCCTTCGTGCCGGGAATAGTCGACCAGCACCCCGGCGCCCCACCAGGCGTGCATCAGCTCGTGGGCCAGCGAAGTGCGAGGGATGAACGGCAGCGGGATGACCCGCTCGCCGAGCAGGGTGAAGCCGGGATAGGCCAGCCCCACCGGGGCCGGCGAGGCGGCCATGGTGAAACTGGCGTAGGGATAGGGGCCAACCCGGCCGACGAAGCGCTGCAGGTAGTCGGCGGCGTGGTCCAGGTAGGTCTCGGCGTGGGCTTCGTCCAGCGCCTCGGGGAACAGCGTGCGCAGGCGCACGCCGTCGACCTCACGGCTGCGCTCCACCCACGGGCCGGCGGCCAGCTCCGCCACCCGCGTGCGCGGATGCACGTGGCGCACGCGATAGCCCGCCTCGTCGGCCCGGGGCTCGCCCTGCAGCGAGCCGGTACCCACCGCGCGCTGCCCCGGCGGCAGCGTGATCTGCAGCGTCAGCGAGAAGGGGCCGAGGTCGTCGAAGCGCGGATACCAGCCGCCGTGGGCCGGCAGCAGGCTGCCGCCGGGCGAGACCAGCAGCCGCTCGCCGTCCTCCAGCCGCCCCTGCCAGCGCAGCGTCAGCGACTCGGTATCCGACGGCCAGGCGAGCCGATGGCGGCCGTCGTCGTCAGCCTCGGCCACGATGGCGTCGCCATCGGCCTGCGCAGCGACGAGCTCGAGGCCGGGCAGCAAGGTGAAGCCGTTCGACGCGGGCGGCGGCGCGAGGGTCATCTCCCCCTCCAGGCTGCCGCTGCCGGGGTCGAGGGCGATATCGAGGCTGACCTGGGGCAGCGCTTCGGCCCGCGCCGCGACGGTACCGAAAAGCAAGGCGAACGCTATCAGCCCGACCAGAAGCGAGCGCAGCGCGTTCGGCATGGCCCGGCTCATGGCGTGCCGTTGCCGTCGTCACGTGGCGGGAAGCGCGCCAGGATCTCGCGCCGCTCGCCGTTCCGCTCCACCTCCAGCGGCAGCAGGGTGCCGGGGGGCTGACGCTGCACCAGATGGGTCAGGTCGGCGGGGCTGGCCAGCGCCTCGCCGGCGGCCCGCAGAACGATATCCCCCTCCTCCAGGCCGGCCTGCTCCGCCACCGAGCCCTCTACTACGCCGTGTATCGCCACGCCCCGCTCGCCGGGCATCAGGTAGACCCCGAGCTGCATGGGTGGCTGCAACGCCCTTGGCGTCTCGGCCAGGGTGAACACGGCCTGCGCCAGCCCCGCAGGCGGCGGCTCGCATCCCTCCTCCACCGCCCAGGGCAGCAGGGTGGCATGGGCCTCCACACCCAGATCGTCGAGCTGATGGGGCACGCCGTGCTCGTACTGCAGGTGCCCTTGGCCGATCAGCCCCACCGTCAGCGCCCCCTCGGCGGCGGCCTCGGCCAGTCCGGCGGCCATGGCGCGGTCCCACACCAATTGCGCAGCGATGAAGCGCTCGAGGCTCTCCTCGTCGCCTGCGCTGGGGTGCTGGGCATGCACGGCGGCCAGGCGCTCGCGGTAGCCGGGCAGCGCCTCGGCCGGCGCGGTGATGCCGAAGCGCTCGTCCTCCGGCACTGCCTCCCAGCCATTGCCGGCCAGCCTGCCGCGCAGCTCGGGGGTAACGTTGATCGCCTTGAGCGGCACCTGGTTCAGGCGCGCGAAGTGCAGGATCGGCAGGTAGAGCCCCGGGTCGAAGCCCCAGGCGCTGCGCCAGTGGCTGGCGGCGAGAAATTCCGCCTCGTCGAGCTCCCCCGCCACCCAGGCGTCCAGCGCCGGCTGGGCTTCGCGGGGCAGCATCTCCAGGCCGATCACCATGTTCGGGCGCAGGGCGTGCAGGCCGGCCAGGGTGTGCAGCTGCCAGCGGTGGTGATCCATGCGGTCGTGCTGCTCGCCGAGCAGCACCACGTCGCGCTCGGCGAGTTCGGCGAACAGCGCCGCCGAATCGAGCCGCTCGCCGCCGGGCTGGAGCCACTGGCCCGGCGGCGGGCAGCTGTCGGCCTGCACGGCCATGGGCAGCGACAGAGAGGCCAGCAGGCCCAGCGCATGGGACAGGGCGAATGAACGTCGCATCGGTCTTTTTTCTCCCTCCGAAGGCGTTCCCCCTGATGGCGCATTCGCCGGCTTCAGGCAGCCTCTTCCCGCCTCGTCTCCGCCGCTTCCTCGAAGTGGAACTCCATCTGGGTCGGCTCCAGGCGCGGATCGAGCTCGGTGAAGTGCGGCGTCTCCAGGGTCGGCACCGCCACGAAGGGCTCCTGCTCGACCTCCTCCACCGGCTCACCGGGACGACGGCGCAGGCGCAGCGCCACGAACAGCGCCAGTGCCAGCGAGGCGCCGCCGAGGAACATCCACAGCCCGTCGGGACCGATCGCCTGCATCACCAGCGAGGCCGAGAAGGGGCCGATGATCGAACCGATGCCGTACCAGATCATCAGCTTGGCATTGGCGGCAACGATCTCGCCAGGCTCCAGCCAGTCGTTGGTGTGGGCCAGGCTCAGAGCATAGAGGGTATGCAGCATGGCGGTATGGAAGCAGGCCACCAGCACCAGCAGCCAGAAATCGATGCGCACCAGCATCGATACCAGCACGCCGGAGATGGTCATCACCACCGCCATGCCGAGGATCACCTTGCGCCGGTCGATATGGTCGGAGAGCCGCCCGAGCCCCCACTGGGCGAACAGCGCCACCATGGTGGTGATGGCCATGAAACGCGCCGTCTCACCGGTGGTGAGGCCAATCTCCTGGCCGTAGAAGGGCGTCATGGCGAAGAAGGACTGCACCATCAGCCCGGCGGTGAAGGCCCCTACCAGCCCCACCGGCGCGCGCTTGAACAGTGTCCTGAGGGGGATCTTCTGCGGCTGGATGTCGTGGGTCTGGCGCGGGCCATGAATGCGCACGATCGACAGCGGCACCAGCGCCAGGGCGAACAGTATGCCGACCAGAGAGAACAGTGCCGGGCCGGCCGGGTCGGCCAGATTGAGCATCCACTGCCCGCCGGCCAGCGACAGGGTCGAGATGATCATGTAGATCGCCAGCACCCGCCCGCGATTGTCGTTGGTCGACTCCCCCGAGACCCACGACTCCATCACCATCAGCATGCCCGCCGTGGCCACCCCGCCGAGCAGGCGCCAGGCCAGCCAGGCCCAGGCGTCGACCCACAGGCCGTGGAGCATGGCGGTCACCGCCAGGATGCCGGCGCAGGCGGCGAACACGCGGATATGGCCCACGCTGCGGATACGCTTCTCCAGCAGATAGCTGCCCAGCACGAAGCCGAGCGAGAAGCTCGACATCAGCAGCCCCGCCATGTGCGAGGGGAAGCCCTCGATGGACATGCGTACCCCGAGCAGGGTCATGATCAGGCCGTGACCGAGCAGGAAGCTGATCTCGCAGACGAAGAGGATCGGAAGGGTGGCCGGTAAACTGCGCAAGATGTCACTCCATTGACGATGCCGGACGCGAAACGACTGCGACCGCCTCGGCATCCCACCGGGGCGGCCTGGCTCCAGTGTAGAAAGGCAAGGCGCGAGATTGCCACCCATCGAGCCAAGGCGCCTCGCTGTCGGCCTCATTCGTCAGGGTCTACGCTTGGGGTGAGAGAGCGGCAGGCAAGGAGGCAAGCATGACAGCCAAGACGTTCGTCCCTCTGCTGGGGGCAACCATGCTCTGGTCGGCCACGGCACTGGCCACCGACCCGGCCACACCGGACGAGAGCGCCGCCGGTATGGACCCGGCGGAGATCACCGAAGCGCCGGACGTCACCACCGGACGAGCCGGCACCACCAGCGGTATCACCGGGGCCGACATGGAGGAGGAAGATCAGGGCAGCGGCAGCGGCGAGACCCAGGGCGACGAGCTGTTCCAGACCCCACCTGCCGCATCCGACGCCGGCCCGGCCTACGAGACACAGTCGCCCGAGCGCGAAGAGGACGGCGAAGAGAACGACAACGACGACGTCATGCCCGACGAACCGCTGGGCGCCGACGACACCGGCCGACAGGAAGACGGCGAGCCCCAGGCCAGCGGCGACCAGTCGCCCTGAGCGAACCGTAGATCCGGTGCGTTACCGACGGAAACAAACCCGCCGCAAGCATGCGGTGAGAAGTCGCTACGCTTGTAAGAGACCGCTAGCAATAGACCATAACGACAGCATTGGGTAGGAACCAGGCAGGAGGCCTCATGACCCTCAGGGTTTCGCGCAGACAGTTCTTCAAGCTCGGTGCGGCGGGGATGGCCACATCCAGCATGGCGATGATGGGCTTCGCCCCGGACCCCGCCATCGCCTCGATCCGCCACTTCAAGCTCACCGGCGCCAAGATCACCCGCAGCAACTGCACCTACTGCTCGGTGGGCTGCGGCGTGCTGATCTACGCCCGCGGCGACGCCGCGATCAACAACATCGATGACATCTACCACGTCGAGGGCGACCCGGATCACCCGGTGAGTCGCGGCTCGCTGTGCCCCAAGGGCGCGGGGCTGCTCGACTATATCCGCAGCGAATCGCGACTGCGCTACCCTCAGGTACGTGAGGCCGGCAGCAGAGAGTGGAAGCGGATCAGCTGGGACGAAGCCTTCACCCGCATCGCCCGACACATGAAAGACGACCGCGACGCCAACTTCATCACCGAGAACGAGGAAGGACAGACCGTCAATCGCTGGACCACGACGGGCATGCTGGCGGCCTCGGCCTCGACCAACGAGACCGCCTACTGCACCCACAGAATCGCCCGCAGTCTGGGCATGGTGGTGTTCGACAATCAGGCGCGCGTCTGACACGGACCGACGGTGGCAGGTCTTGCCCCAACATTCGGTCGCGGTGCCATGACCAACCACTGGGTCGACATTCGCAATGCCGACCTGATCATCGGCATGGGGGGCAACCCTGCCGAAGCGCATCCCGTGGGCTTCCGCTGGGTGATGGAGGCGCGCGAGCACAACGACGCCCGGCTGGTAGTGGTCGACCCGCGCTTCACCCGCACCGCCGCGGTAGCGGACTACTTCGCCGAGATTCGCACCGGCACCGACATCGCCTTCCTCGGCGGGCTGATCCACTACCTGATCGAGAGCGGTCGCTTCCAGCGCGACTACGTGCTCGCCTACACCGATGCCAGCCTGCTGGTGGCCGATGAGTTCGGCTTCGAGGACGGCCTGTTCAACGGCTACGACGCCGACAACGGCGAATACGAGATGGAGGGCTGGCAGTACCAGTACGACGAGGACGGTCACGCCCTGCGCGACGAGACGCTGCAGCATCCACGCTGCGTGTTCCAACTGATGCGCCAGCATTACAGCCGCTACACCCTCGACGTGGTCTCGTCGGTGTGCGGCACGCCGCGCGAGAAGATCCAGCACGTGTGGGACATGGCCGCCGAGACGGCGGCCCCCGACAAGACCATGACCTTCCTCTATGCGCTGGGCTGGACGCAGCACTCCATCGGCTCGCAGATCATCCGCACCGCGGCCATCGTCCAGCTGCTGCTGGGCAACATGGGCATGCGCGGCGGTGGGGTTAACGCCCTGCGCGGCCACTCCAACATCCAGGGCCTGACCGACTTGGGGCTGCTCTCCGACCAACTGCCCGGCTACCTGACCCTGCCCGACGACGACGAGCAGGACTACGAGGACTTCATCCTCGAACGCGCCCGCCCGCCGCTGGTGCCCGAGGAGATCTCCTACTGGCGCTACTACGAGCGCTTTCACGTCAGCCTGATGAAGGCGTGGTACGGCGACGCCGCCACCGAAGCCAATAACTGGTGCTACGACTGGCTGCCGAAGATGGGAGAGGACCTCTACGACATCCTGCACACCTTCGAGCGCATGCATCATGGCGAGATCAACGGCTACCTGTGCCAGGGCTTCAACCCGCTGGCGGCCTTCCCGCACAAGGCCAAGGTCACCGAGGCGCTGTCGCGGCTGAAGTTCCTGGTGGTGATCGACCCGCTGAGGACCGAAACGGCGGAATTCTGGATGAACCACGGCGAGTATCACGACGTCGATCCTGCCGCCATCGACACCGAGGTGTTCCGCCTGCCCACCACCAGCTTCGCCGAGGAGGACGGTACCATCGTCAACAGCTCGCGCTGGCTGCAGTGGTTCTGGCAGGCGGCGCCGCCGCCGGGCGAAGCCAAGCCCGACACGGCGATCCTGGCCGGCATCTTCCTGCGCATGCAGCGGCTCTACCAGGAGGAGGGCGGCGCCTTCCCCGACCCCATCCTCAACCTGCACTGGCCCTACCGTCGGCCGGAGGAGCCGAGCCCCGAGGAGCTGGCCCGGGAGTACAACGGCTGGGCGCTGGAGGACGTCTTCGACGAGGACCGCAACCTGGTGGTACGCGCCGGCGAGCAGATCGAGGACTTCGGCTTCCTGCGCGCCGACGGCTCCACCGCCTGCGGCTGCTGGATCTTCGCCGGCTGCTGGACCGAGGGCGGCAACCAGATGGTGCGCCGCGACAACTCCGACCCCTACGGCACCGGGCAGACGCTGGGCTGGGCGTGGTCGTGGCCGGCCAATCGCCGCATCCTCTACAACCGCGCCAGCGCCCGCCCCGACGGCACGCCCTGGGCGGCCAACAAGGCCGTGGTGTGGTGGGACGGCGAGCGTTGGGTCGGCAACGACGTGCCCGACTTCCCCGAGGACTCGCCGCCCGAGGCGACTCAGGGCCCGTTCATCATGAACCAGACCGGACGCGGCCAGCTGTTCGCTCGCGACCGCATGAAGGAGGGTCCCTTCCCCGAGCACTACGAACCCTTCGAGACGCCCATCGCCAGCAATCCGCTGCATCCGGACAACCCTCTGGCCAAGCACAACCCGGGGGCGCGCATCTTCCCGCAGGATCGCGAAAACCTCGGCACCTTCGAGGAGTTTCCCCACGCCGCGACCAGCTATCGCCTGACCGAACACTTCCACTACTGGACGATGCACAACCGGCTCAACGCCATCGCCCAGCCGGAGAAGTTCGTCGAGATCGGCGAAAGCCTGGCCCAGGAGCTGGGCATCGCCAAGGGCGACCGGGTGCGGGTCAGCTCCAAGCGCGGCCACATCGACGCGGTGGCGGTGGTGACCAAGCGCATTCGCCCGCTGCAGGTGGCCGGCAAGACGGTGCATCAGGTGGGCATTCCGCTGCACTGGGGCTTCCTCGGCGAAACCAAGAAGGCCCATCTGACCAACACGCTCACGCCCTCGGTGGGCGACGCCAATACCCAGACACCCGAGTACAAGTCGTTCCTGGTGCGCGTCGACAAGCTGTAGGCACAGGGCAAGGAGGCCAAAGATGAGAGGCGAACAGGTCAATCTGCAGAACATCATCGCCCGCTCGGCGACCACGGTACCCTCGCCCCAGGAGCGAACGGGCGGCATCGACCCGGTGACCAAGCTGATCGACGTGTCGCGCTGCATCGGCTGCAAGGCGTGCCAGGTCGCCTGCGCCGAGTGGAACGACCTGCGCGACGAGGTCGGCAACAACGTCGGCGAATACGACAACCCGCTCGACCTCACCCCCAACACCTGGCAGGTGATGCGCTTCGACGAGTACGAGAACGAGCAGGGCAACCTGGAGTGGCTGATCCGCAAGGACAACTGCATGCACTGCGCCGACCCCGGCTGTCTCGAGGCGTGCCCGGCCCCCGGCGCCATCGTGCAGTACGCCAACGGTATCGTCGACTTCAACTCCGAGCACTGCATCGGCTGCGGCTACTGCGTCACCGGCTGTCCCTTCGACGTGCCGCGCATCTCGGAGGTGGACGGCAAGTCCTACAAGTGCACGCTGTGTTCCGACCGGGTGTTCCACGGCCTGGAGCCGGCCTGCGTCAAATCGTGCCCCACCGGTTCGATCATGTTCGGCACCCGCGACGACATGCTCGACCTGGCCGAGACCCGCACCAACTTTCTCAAGAGCCGCGGCTTCGACAACGCCGGGGTCTACAACCCCGAGGGCGTCGACGGCACCCACGTGATCTACGTGCTGCAGCACGCCGACAAGCCGGGGATCTACAGCGCCCTGCCGGAGAACCCCAGCATCAGCCCGATGGTCAGCGCCTGGAAGGGGGTGACCAAACCGCTGGCCTCGGCGGCCATCGGCCTTGCCGCCCTGACCGGCTTTCTCCACTACGCCACCGCCGGGCCCAAGGAGCATGGCGAGGATGACGAACAGGCGGTGCGCGACGACGAGGCCCGCCAACGAGAGCGGGAGGCAAGCGACGAGCGGGAGGAGCGACCATGAGCCTGGCCAAGACGGATCCACAGCTGCTGCGCTACGGCGTCTGGACACGCCTGCTGCACTGGCTCGTCGCCATCAGCTTCGTGCTGCTGGTGCTCAGCGGGCTGCCCTTCTTTCATCCCTTCTTCTGGTCGCTGACGGGGCTGTTCGGCGGCCCTACCATGACCCGCATCCTGCACCCCTGGATCGGCCTGTTCATGTCGCTGCTGTTCGTGCTGATGGCGATCCGCTTCTTCAAGGAGAGCCTGTTCAAGCGTCACGACGTGCAGTGGCTCAAGCAGATCGACGACGTGCTGACCAACCGTGACGAGAAGCTGCCACCGGTGGGCAAGAACAACGCCGGTCAGAAGCTGGTGTACTGGGTCATGCTGCTGTGCGTACCGCTGCTGCTGATCACCGGCGTGCTGATGTGGCAACCGCTGGTCGGCGAAGAGGTGCCGATCACCCTGCGCCGGCTGGCCTCGGTGAGCCACGCCTACCTCGCCTTCCTCGCCATCATCACCCTGATCATCCACATCTACTCCGGCATCTGGGTCAAGGGCTCGTTTCAGGCCATGGTTCGCGGCCGGGTGAGCAAGGCCTGGGCTCGCCACCATCACGACCTGTGGTACGAGGAGGAGATGGAGAAGGAGCGCAAGCACCGCGAGATCAGCCGCCGCCACGAAAGCCGCAGAGGGGAATCGCCGTGAACCACGCCTATGGCAATGCCCCCATGGGAATCATGCAGCCGCCCGAGGTCCGCCTGCCCGCCGACGACCACTTCGCCCGGCGCGCGCGGCGTCTGCAGGCGCTGGCCGAGCGCAACGCACCGCTGGGGGAGTTTCTCGGCTTCATGGCCCAACTGGCCACCGCCCAGCAGGTGGCGCTGGAGCGCGCCACGGGCTGGCAGCCCGAGCCCGAGGTATTTCGTCTGGCACTCGAGCACGGCATGCCGCCCCTGAATGCCCAGGCGCTGCAGGACGACATCGACATCCCGGGCGAACTGGCGGCCCTGCTCGGTGCGCTGGAGCTGCACGTGGGCGCAGCACAGCGCCCCCTCATCGCCGCCCTGCGCGAACTGCCCGACGCCACGCTGAAGCAGCTGGTGGCCCAGCTGCTTGCCGGTGAGGCCGGTGACGAGCAGCACCGTGGCCTGATGCCGCTGATCGCCGCGGCCCTGCAGGTAGCCTGGCAGCGGCTGGTGCAGGCGCTGCCGCACGCGCCGGCCCGCCCCAGCGGCGAGATACGCACCCTGTGCCCCTGCTGCGGTTCGCCGCCGGTGGCCAGCGTGATCGAGAGCGAGGCCAGCTGCAGCGGCGTGCGCTACCTGCAGTGCGGCCTGTGCGCGACCCAGTGGTACTTCGAACGCTCCCTGTGCAGCGTGTGCGAGCAGAGCGGCAAGCTCGGCTACCTGAGCCTGGCGCCGCAAGCGAGCGCAGAGGAAGACGAGGCGACTGCCGAGGTGGCCCAGGCCGAGGCCTGCGGCGACTGCGGCAGCTATCTCAAGATATTCCCCCGCACGCTGGACGCCGAGGCCGAGCCGCTGGCCGACGACCTGGGCAGCCTGGCGCTGGACCTGCTGCTGGGCGAGGAGGGGCGCTACCGGCGCAGCGGCTATAACCCGCTGCTGATCGCCGAAGGCTGAGCCGGCGGTTGGACGCCGCGCGGTCGGACATGCTATGCCATAGGGAGCCACAGTGCGCTTAGGCGCCTGGCAACGCCATCCTCGCTGACCGGGGGATGATCGCTCCGACATGGACACGAGCACGACAATGGACGTTCGACGCAGCCTGCCCGCAGTGGATACCCTGCTGGCCCACCCCGCCGTGGCCGCGGCCCGTGCCCGCCATGGTCACCGCCTCGTGCGGCGTGCGGTGCGCCAGACCCTGGACGAGGCCCGTGAGCAGCTCACCGGTGACCGGAAGGCCGACGAGATTGCCGATGGCGACGTCCTGGCCGCCACCGCCCTCGCGCGGCTCACCGAGCTGGCCCGCCCGGCTTCCCGCGCGGTGTTCAACCTCACCGGCACCGTGATCCACACCAACCTGGGCCGCTCCACCCTCGCCGAGGCCGCCATCGCCGCCATGACCGATGCCGCGCGCCACCCCACGGCGCTGGAGTACGACCTGGAGGATGGCGGGCGCGGCGACCGCGACCGCCTGGTCGAGGATCTGCTGTGCGAGCTGACCGGCGCCGAGGCCGCCACCGTGGTCAACAACAACGCCGGTGCCGTGCTGCTGGCGCTGGGCGCCCTGGGGGCCGGACGCGAGGCGCTGATCTCCCGCGGCGAGCTGATCGAGATCGGCGGCGCCTTCCGCATGCCCGACATCATGCAGGCGGCGGGCTGTCGGCTGCGCGAGGTGGGCGCCACCAACCGCACCCACCCGCAGGACTTCGCGTCCGCCATCGGCGAGCACACCGGGCTGATCGTCAAGGCCCACACCTCCAACTACGCCATCACCGGCTTCACCAAGAGCGTGCCGGAGCCCACGCTGGCCGAGATCGCCCACGCTCACGGCGTCCCCCTGCTGATCGACCTGGGCAGCGGCGCGCTGGCCGACTTCACCGCCCTCGGCCTGCCCTACGAGGCGCAGCCGAATGACGCCATTGCCGCCGGCGCCGACGTGGTCACCTTCAGCGGCGACAAGCTGCTCGGCGGCCCCCAGGCGGGCATCATCGTTGGCCGCCGGGAAGCCATCGCCACCATCAAGCGCCACCCGCTCAAGCGCGCCCTGCGCCTGGACAAGCTCACCCTGGCGGCGCTGGAGGCCACCCTGCGCCTTTACCGCGACAGCGACGCCCCCGAGCGCGACATCCCCACCCTGGCTCTGCTGACCCGCGCCGAGGCGGAGATCGTCGCCACCGGCGAGCGCCTGCTGGCCCATGCGGTCGATCTACTCAGCGACTTCAAGGTGACGCTCACCACCTGCGCCAGCCAGCTCGGTAGCGGCTCGCTGCCGGTGGATCGGCTGCCCAGCCGGGCCCTGACATGGCGCCCCCGCGCCGACCAGCGACGCCAGCGCGAGCGTCAGCTGCAGCGCCTGGAAGCCGCCCTGCGCCGGCTGCCGCGCCCGGTCATCGGGCGCCTCAACGACGGCGCCCTGCTGCTCGACCTGCGCTGCCTGGCCGGCGAGGCGGAAATCGCCGCCTTCCTCGGTCAGTTGGAGCAGCTGCCTCGCCTCTATGGCGCGGCCCCGCCGGGAGGCCAAGCGTGATCGTCGGCACCGCCGGCCACGTCGACCACGGCAAGACCGCCCTGATCCGGCAGCTCACCGGTATCGATACCGACCGGCTGAAGGAAGAGAAGGCCCGCGGCCTGACCATCGAGCCCGGCTTCGCCTATCCCGAGATGGCCGAGGGCGTCGAGCTCGGCTTCGTCGACGTGCCCGGTCACGTGCGCTTCCTGCATCACATGGTGGCGGGCAGCGCCGGGGTCGATACGGTGCTGCTGGTGGTGGCTGCCGACGACGGCGTGATGCCGCAGACCGTCGAACACCTGCAGATCCTCTCGCTGCTGGGACTCGACCGCGGCCTGGTGGCACTGACCAAGGTCGACCGGGTCGATACCGCGCGCCGCCGCCAGGTACGCGAGGAGATCGTCGCCCTGCTGGCCGACACGCCGCTGGCCGAGGCATCGCTCCACGAGGTGTCGAGCACAAGCGGCGAAGGGGTGGATGCCCTGCGCGAACGGCTGTGGGCGATGGCTGCGATGCAGCGCGACACCGCCGTGCGCGGCCATTTCCGCTTCGTCGTCGACCGGGTCTTCACCAAGCGCGGCGCCGGCGTAGTGGTGACCGGTACCGCACTGGCCGGCCAAGTGAACGAGGGCGACACGCTACGTCTAGCCCTCGGCGGCCATAAGGCCAGGGTGCGCGGCCTGCGCCGCCAGCACCGCGAGAGCGACCGGGCGCACCAGGGCGACCGCGTGGCGCTCAACCTGGCCGGCGCCGACATCGACCGCGATCTCATTCGACGCGGCGACTGGCTGGTTGCCGAGGCGCTCGACGCGCCGCCACTGCGACGCCTGGACGTGGCGCTACGACTGCTCGACTCGGCCCCCAGCGTGAAGCACTGGACGCCGGTGCAGGTGCACCTGGGCGTGGGCCGCTATAGCGGGCGCCTCTCGTTGCTGGAAGGCCAGCACCTCGCCCCCGGTGAGGGCATGCTGGGCCAACTGGTGCTGGATGAGCCGGTACACGCCTGCCTGGGCGACCGCTGCGTGATTCGCGATCCTGCCGCAGGCATCACCCTGGGCGGGGCCACGGTGCTGGAGGGCGACCCGCCGCGCCGCGGCCAGCGCCGTCCCGAACGGCTGGCCTGGCTCGCCGCCCTGGCCCGCTGCGCCGACAGCACGCCGCTCGACCTGGCACCGGCGCTGAAAGCCGGGCTACGCCTGCAGCCTGCCGGCATCGATCTCGACGCCCTGGCGCGCAACGCCAACCTCGAGCCGGCGGCGCTGGTCGACGCGGTGGCGGCGCTGGGCGGCGTTACGCTGCCGAGTCGAGGGCAGCTCCGCGCCTTCTCCGCCGAGGCCATCGCGGCCCTGGAAGCCCGGCTGCTCGACAGCGTGGCTGCCAACCACGAGCGCGAGCCCTCGATGCTGGGCACCGAGCGCGGCCGGCTGACGCGCCAGGCCGCGCCGCAGCTGCCCGAGGCGACGGGCCGGCAGCTGATCGAGCGGCTGGTGGCCACCGGCAAGCTGGTCGCCCACGGCCCCTTCGTCGCCCAGCCCGGCCACCACGCCAGCCTGAGCGAGGCGGACGAGGCGCTGTGGCAGCGGCTCGAACCGCGCATCGTCGCCGCCCGCTTCCAGCCGCCGCGGGTGCGCGACCTGGCGGCGAGCGAAAGCCTCGACGAAGGCCGCATCCGCGAGGCGCTCAACGCCTGCGCCCGCCTCGGCCGGCTCTACCAGGTACGCCGCGACCACTTCTACCCGGCCGCCACGGTGGCCGAGATGGCCGCCATCGTGCAGGCGCTGGAACGCGAGCACGGCAGGATCCGCGCAGCCGCCTTTCGCGACCGCGTCGGCACCGGCCGCAAGCTGGCCATACACATACTCGAATTCTTTGATAAGGTAGGCTACACGCGCCGTATCGGAGACGAGCGCGTGATACGCAACGCCGAGATGTGGTGTTAACGACTCAAGGAAGAGGATCGACCCCCGGTGGGGCGGCCAGACTTCAAATCTGGCAGGGGCTGCCAGCGGTCCCTGGTGGGTTCGACTCCCACGCTCTTCCGCCATAGTCCATGACCGACCAAGCGGATCAGCAACTTACTGAACCTGCGGCTTTTTTTCTTCAGGCTGTCTCAAATGAGTGTTACATTTGGGAGGCTATGGAGAAAGTGAAAGGAACGTCTCACCCTCGCCTATATCGCCGAGCTGGCACCTACTACCACCGTGCCGCTGTCCCTGTGGACATCCGCGATACCTACCCCAAGCGCGAGGAAACCTTTTCCCTCAAGACCTCGGATTACCATGAGGCGCTTCGTCGTGTCCGCAAGGCAGCCGCAGAGGTAGACCAGAAGTTCGAGGCTCACCGCCGCTGGCTGTCCGCCCAAGCCAAGCCGCTGGACGCTCTCACCGCTGACCAGATCGAACACCTTGCAGCCCGCTACTACGCGTCCTTGCTAGAAGAAGACGAGGAGACACGGTCGCTTGGTTACTATGCCGAGGGACACGGGAAAGTCGGTTCGCTGGAATGGGAACAGCGAGACTTCGATGCAGACGCCGAGACGGTCGAAGCGCTAGCAGCAGACACGCGTAGCCAGTACGCCCGTGGCCAAGTAAGCCCGTTCTTCGAGGGAGAAGCCGAGGAAGTGCTGGCATGGGAAGGCGTGGAGATTGCCCTGGCTGATGATTCCCCCAGTTGGCGACTGCTGGCGAGAGCCTTGCAGGAAGCCCACATCAAGGCGCTACAGGCCAAGCAAGCCCGTACCGAAGGGGAAGTGGTGCCGACACCGCAAGCGCCCACGCATATACCGGGGAGACGCTCCATTCTGCCCCAGGGCACCGCACCCTTACTGTCGGTATTGGTAGAAGAATGGGCCGCTGAGAAGTCGATAGGGTGGCACAGGAAAACAGCCCACAGCTACCGTGTCGCTCTCGGCCACTTCATCACCGTGACTGGTGATAAACCCCTGGACCACTACACCAAGGAAGACGGTCGAGCCTTCAAGGAGGTGCTACTTCGTCTCCCGAGCAACTGGAACAAGAAGCGAGAACTCAAGACGCTACCCGTGGACAAGGCCGCTGAGCGTGCCCATGAACTTGGTATGGAGCCAACGTCAGCCAACAACGTTAATAAACTGATGGGCTACGTGTCGGAGTTCTGGAACTGGGCCAGGGGCAACTATGACGAATGTCCAGCCAACCCCCTGCAAGGTCTGAAGCTCAAGGTGCGCAAGCGAGTCAGGGAAGAGCGCGACCCTTTCACGCTTCAAGAGCTGCATACCATCTTCAATGCCCCCATCTTCACGGGCTGCAAGTCTCGGCATTTCTGGCTTCACCCTGGCACTACCATTCTCCGAGATTCCGGCATGTTCTGGGCGCCCTTGGTCGCGCTGTACACCGGCATGAGGATGAATGAAATACTCCAACTCTACGTGACGGACATACAGCGAGACGACCTCGATGGTATCGACTTCATCCACGCCAACACTTACGGGGAGGACAAATCCCTCAAGACGCCCAATTCCTGGCGCCGTGTGCCTATCCATTCTGAGTTGAAGCGGCTGGGCTTCCTTGAGCATGTCCAACAACGCAAGCAGGAAGGCATCCAGCGGGTGTTCCCTGACATGCCCATGGGAGAGGATGGCTATTATTCATCCGTGTACTCCAAGCGCTTCAGGCGCCTTCTCGACTCACTCCAGATCAAGCACAGCAAGAACGCGTACCATTCCTTCCGGCACAACTTCGAGGATGCTTGCCGGGACTCTGGCGTTTCTAAGGAAATGATGGACGCCATACAGGGCCATGCCGAGCAGGGGATGTCAGGGAGATATGGCAAGGGCTTCTCTTTGGTGGTACTCGATGAGGCGATGCAGCGGGTTTCATACCGTGGCCTGGACCTGAGCCACCTTCATACGCCTAGGAGCGCTACGATGGCTCACCGTTGATTGATAGTTGCTTGTCAGAAGCACACCTGACGGATAAATTCCCCGCTCCCGAAGAAAATTTAGGCGAGAGACATGGAGCGCACCCCCAGCGAGTATGAGCAAGCAGCCGACGCAATCCTTGCCGAGCAATATCGCAAACAAGCAAACACTTACGGCACCTTCGTATGCTACTGCTGGCTAGGCGCGGGGGCGTATCTCTTCTATACCACCCCTAGCCTCAGCTTCATTTCCTGGCAAGCCTTAGTGTTCGCGGTTCCTGGCATGTTCCTCGCCTCAGGAATCATCGGCGGTGCCTTCTACCTTCTGGGAAGGTTGCTTGCCAAAGCCACGGTCAAGCTGGTGAACGTCGAAGCTCCCCCCAGCGGCACAATGGCTGTACTCCAATGCGTTTCCTTCGCCTTGTTGTTCGCTAATTTACTGGTGACATATACCGCAGCCAAACAGGTTGCAATATTGCTGGCAGGTTTCTGAGCAACCAAGCACTCACCATCGCCAACACCACCATCAAGACTGACGCCGAAGGGCGCTACTGCCTGAACGACCTGCACAAGGCAGCGGGTGGCGAAGAGAAGCACAAGCCCGCGAGGTTCACCCGCAGCGACTCCTTCCAAGGACTCCTCGCTGAGTTAGAAGGCCAGAATCGGTCTACTAGGGCTTATCGTGTGCAGCAGTACGAGGCGAACACCCGCCAGGCCTTGGCATGTACTGCATGAACGAAGCGACAGCCTCAACGAAAAATGACACGATCCCAGCAAGATCGGCGACGTTCAATTACTGAACAGTTGTAGAGAAGAAGTGCAAAGCGGACTCATAAAGAAAGACATGACGCCCAGCCCAAGCATGGACCCTGAGTGACTACCTACTACTGACCATCACCACCCGTGTATACCCAAACCAGACCCACCTATAGATGCAGCTTAAAGACCTACCTATAGAGGGGTTTTTCCATACCATATTTCTGAAAATGGAACAACTGATCAAGGAAGAAATATTTCTCACTGGTCAGGGATGTTCTGTCAGGGATAGGGATACTGGTGGTAATAGTAGCTATCACTGACCCTTGTCAGCTCAACCCAGGCTTTCCCCAAGCCACTCTTCAAGTTAACCCCAGTGACATTCTCGAAGGCGATAGACAGGCAACGGCGTATGTCCGTTCGCTGGGTCCGTTGTCTGAGGGGAGCTGTCGCCTTCGACAATGAGGACATACATCCATGAACATCATCAATGCCATTACCCCTTCTGGCCCCATCACCATCCATACGGACGGCTCCTGTATTGGCAACGGTGGTCCCTTCGCCTTCGGTGGATGGGCTGCCATCTTGGACTACCCCCAGGAGCAGAGACGCCTCAGCGGCAAGGTAGAGCTGACCACCAGCAACCGTATGGAGCTGACCGCCATCATCGAGGCATTGAAGGCCATACGCTCCGACTAGGCAGACGCTCATGCCATCGTTCACACGGACAGCAACTATGTCGCTCTTGGTTGTAACGAGTGGCTCCAAGGATGGAAGGCCAAGGGCTGGGGCAATGCCCAGAGGAAGCCCGTGGAGAACCAAGACCTATGGCGTGAGCTGGACGCTCTCCTCATGAGCCGGTCCGTGGTGGTCCGCTGGATCAAGGCCCACAATGGTCATCCCATGAACGAGCTGGCTGACAGGATGGCCATGGCAGCAGCTCACGGCAACACCTTCGACATGGCCCACTTCCAGCCTGGCGATACCCGCGATCACTTCGACAGGTGTGGGGTTCCTGAAGGTGGTCTTTTCGGCGGTGTAGCTCCAGCATGATTTTTTGACAGAAATTTGAGCCGACACCCACGGGTTACGCTGCGGCTTTATCCCCCCTCGCCCCCCACTTGTATGCTTTGATATCAGTGAGCCTACCCACCGTGGTAAAAGAAAACGGGTAGCCGAACAATGGATCCAAGGCCATTCGCGGGAGGGTAGAGGTGAAGCTAATCAAGCGAGTCGTTTGTTCGAAGCGAGTGCAGATATTAATTCTGAGTGGATTGGGAATATTTCTAATAGCATCATCATACTCGCCAGGCGGCTCTGCGGGTGCCAGGAGTCGCTCTGCGGGATCATCATGGGGAGCGACCCTTGAGCCTCTTTCCTTATCTCTAGGCGTGGTTTCGCTTGTTGCAGCATGGCTCATTTACCGCAAGTGGTCGTCTAGCCTTTGACCAGGCAATCTGGTTCATAAGGTGTACCCTGTGAGCCATGCGAGACGGTGGCATAGCACCATGGATCATAGCAGTTGTTATTTTATGACCCACCCTGTAGATTGTGAGCCATGCCTTATGAGCCACAAGCAGGAGAAGCCAGCCATGTCCGCCACCATCGCCTATGTCCGTGTCAGTACCGATGACCAGACCACCAACGCCCAGCGCCACGCCATCAAGAGCCGCTACAAGGTGGCCCGCTGGTTCAGCGACGAGGCGACCTCAGGAGCCATCAAGGCCAAGGACAGGGCCGGATTCGCTCAGCTCATGAGCTACGTCAGGGAAGGCGATACCGTGGTGGTCTATGCAATCGACCGTCTGGGACGGAACACCATCGATGTGCTGGAGACGGTCGAGGCTCTCAAGGCAAAGGGAGTAGCGGTACTCTCGATCCGTGAGGGCTTCGACCTCTCAACCCCTATGGGCAAGATGATGCTGACCATGCTGGCGGGACTCGCTGAGCTGGAGCGGTCAAACATCAAGGAGAGACAACTGGCAGGGCTGGAGCGGGCCAGGGCGGAAGGAAAGAACCTGGGTCGGGAGAAGGTGATCGATGATGCCGCCGTAGCCCAGTGGCGTCAGGTAAACAGCGCCAGCATCAAGGTAACAGCGGAGCGCTTCGGGATCTCAACGGCGTCGGTGAAGCGGGCTTGTCGAAGCTTTGTAGTTACCTCGTAATTTATTAAATGGAATTCAATTCCATTATTTGCCTTTGTAGGCCTGTTCTTATTTTTTCAGCCAGGGGGGCTCAAACAGAGACCTCTACCGCTTCTCCTCTCGCGCCTCAAGCGTTGCTATCAGGAAGGCCGACATGGTTCCGGACAGGTTTACCGCCAACTCAGCATGGCGTGGCAACGGTTTGATAGGCCGTGGGCCTTGACCGTGTGCATCACCCACTCGATTCCTTAGCTCACCCAGTCCGAGCACAACACTGGTGCAGCCGCCAAGGATTTTTCTGAAGACCTCCTCAACATGTTGGTCAGGGGCGAGGTTGAGGGCTCGAGATGCCTTCCTGTACAAGGCGGGCAAGTCATCAGTTTTCCCGCACTCGGTGCCTTCAGTCTGCTCGATAACATGTTTGCAGACGCTTTCTAGAAGGCTACGAGCCATAGTGATAGCTCCCTCAGGGTCACTATCCCTACGGTCGATGGCCTTTGTCCAGGCTGCGTGCACATGCTCTGAGTCGTATCGCTCTAGGCTGTCAGAAATGCTTGCATCCGAGGGAGAGCCGACAGCTTCCAGCTTGTCCAGAAGTGGACGGAACTCGGTCCAGATGAATTGCCGTCTCTCCTCATAGGTGCCGAACCTTGACTTGATATGCCCCCAGAACTGAGAAGGGTCCCGACAAGTACGAACCACCATTGGCACAACGTCGGCGATACGTGGAGCTGACATTAGAGCGGCTCTGGCTTCCGCGAAGTCTTGCCTAGGCACTGGATCTTGCGTCGTGGCCCTGGCGATCATCATATTCTGAAGTGATTCAGCATGAACAAGCAGTTCGTCCATCGTATGCCCGACCTTGTGAACTTTTCATCTGAACTGAGCGCTTGAATACACGCTCTGCCCACCACCGTAGTAGCTGGTCATCAGGTGGTGGAACGCCGCCTCGCACTTCTCGTTGTAGACCGCCTCATCGAAGCTCTCCGGCAGCCCCCGGTCGAAGACGATCTCCAGGGTACGACGGACATCGCCCTTGGCCTGGGCCTTCTTGCGCCAGTCCAGCACCAGCTTCTCCTTCTTGAGGGTCTCCAGCAGCTCCCGACACATGGCCTTCACCTGGGCAACCTCCTTGTCGGTCATCTCCGGAGCTGGTTTGGTGATGATGTCGAATAGCGCCAGCTCCTCCTCAGTGAGCCCCTCGCGGATGGCCCGCTGGTCCTCCTCCTGCAGCTCCTCGGTGAACGCCATCAGCTGCTGGAAGAAAGCCTCGATGTTCACGCTTCCGGCGTTGTACTTCTCGATCAGCTCCTGGAGCTTTTCCATGAAGTCGGTGCGGCTGGGGTTCTTCGCCACCATGCTCTCCAGCTTCTGGTTCAGCAGCGCCCGCAGCTTCTCGGACTCGGTGCGCTTCTTGCCGCTGTTGAACTTCTCCTTGAGCTTCTCGAAGTCGATCTGGCTGAGGTCGAACAGAGGCTTCTCGTCGGGATCTTCGATGACGTAGGGCACCGGCGCCACCGACTGATCCAGCAGGTCATCCACGTCCTTCATCACCTGGGAGATGTCCACCTCGGGCTCCAGCGCCTTGATTTTCTGGGCCAGCACCGAGAGGAGCACCGCATCGGGGGCCAACTCATTGGCAGAGGGGTCGGGCAGGATCGCTCGGTAGACACGGGAAGTGGCCCTGGCGAGGTTCAGGAAGGCCTTCTTGGTCTCCTCGCTCTCAAGCAGCTTCTCCACTGCATCGTCCAACAGGGCCACCTTGTCAAAGCCTCCTGCCGCTTGGATCGCCACAGGGTCTACCTGTTTCTCGGTGAGGAAGGTAATGCCCTTGGCCAGCAAGTGCTTAAGGTACTCCACCAGCTCGGCTTTTTGCTGAATTGGTGTGTCGGTGTCCTGGGGCGGTGTATCACCGTACCCGGCCCTCGGTTCAGCTACCTGGGATGAAGCACCGCCGTAGATCGCCAACGCTTCCTGCAGCTTCCTGAAGACACCCGCATAGTCCACGATCAGACCCGCTTCCTTGCCGGGGTACTTGCGGTTGGCCCTGGCGATGGTCTGCATCAGGGTGTGGTTCTTCATCGGCTTGTCGAGGTAGATGGTCGAGCAGGACGGCACGTCGAAGCCGGTGATCCACATGGCGCAGACGAACACCAGCCGCAGCGGGCTGTCGGGATCCTTGAACTGCTCGTCGAGGTCTTCCTCCACCATGCGCTTGCGATGGGGCAGGATGTCGAGCCCCTTGTCTGCCAGCTCCTTCACCTCGTTCTGACCCTGGGAGACCACCACTGCCATATCGGTCGTCTCCAGCACTCCGATCTTGTGCTTGAGCGCCTCTTGCTGCTCCTTGGGGGCAGAGGCCAGGTCAGCTTGAAGTCGCCCCAGGTAGTCCTTCCAGTGGGCCTGAACCTTGTCGTACATCTTCACGGCGGTGGCCTTGTCGATGCAGACCATCATCGCCTTGCCCTGGTGGCCCCTGCCGACGAAGTGCTGCACCAGATCCTCGGCGATGGCTTCCAGGCGGTCATCACGGGTGATCAGGTGGTACTCACGGGCGAAGACCCGCTCGACCTTCTTCTCCTGATCCTCGTCCAGCTCGGCATCTTCCAGAAGCCGGGTCAAATCCTCGTTGAGGTTCTCGTTGATCAGCTGCAGCTCGGGGATACGGTTCTCGTAGTAGAGCGGCACCGTGGCCCCATCAGCGATGGACTGCCCGAAGTCGTAGACCGAGATGTAGTCACCAAACACCTCCTTGGTCTTTTCCTCACCGGCCATCAGCGGCGTCCCGGTGAAGCCCAGGAAGGCGGCATGGGGCAGCGCCGTCCGCATGTTCATGGCCAGGGTGTCGTACTGGGAGCGGTGGGCCTCGTCGGTGATGACGATGATGTCCTGGCGGTCGGAGACCTTGGGGTAGGTCTCGCCCTGCTTGGTGCCGAACTTCTGGATCAGCGTGAAGACGTAGCGGTGATCCTCGCTGAGCAGCTGCTTGAGGTGGGCACCGCTCTCTGCGTGGGCCTCCACCTCGTTGACTGCCCCCGTGGCAGCGAAGGTCTTGTAGATCTGCTCGTCCAGCTCGTTGCGGTCGGTGACGATCACGAACGTCCAGTTGCCGGGGATGGTGCGGTGGATCTTCTGGGTGAAGAACACCATGGAGAGCGACTTCCCCGATCCCTGGGTATGCCAGAAGACCCCCAGCCGACCCGCCTCACCGGCAGGGCGATCCTTGATCCGCAGCAGCTCGGCGATGGCCTTGTTCACCCCGAGGTACTGGTGGTTCTTGGCGATCTTCTTGATGGTGCCGCCCTGGGCCTCCTCGAACACCGTGAAGTTCTCCACGATGTCCAGCAGCCGTGTCCGCTCGGCGATGCCTCGGATGGCCGTCTCCAGGGACACCACCCCCTTCTCGCCCTCGTCATTGATACGCTTCCACTCGAAGAGGTGCTCCCAGGGTGAGAAGGTACTGCCCACCACGGTCTCGGAGCCGTTGGAGAGCATCACCACAGCGTTGTAGGTGAACAGCTGGGGGATCACCGAGCGGTAGTCGCTCAGGTTGCCGTCATAGGCGGCCTTGAGGGTCTTGTGGCTGGCCTTCAGCTCCACGAACAGCAGCGGCAAGCCGTTGACGAAGCCGACCAGATCGGTGCGCCGGGTGTGCAGCTCGCCCCTTACCCAGAACTGAGAGACCAGCAGGAAGTCGTTCTCCTCGGGCTGGCTCCAGTCGATCACCCGCACCGTCTCGATACCGGTGCCGCCATCCTCCTCGGACACCTCCACCTTCACGCCATCCTTGAGCAGCCGGTAGACCTCCAGATTGGCGTTCACCGCCAGCAGCTTGGAGCGGTCGCGGGTCAGCTCCTCGATGGCCTTCTCCAGGGCATCGGCGGGCAGCTCGGGGTTGAGCTTCTCCAAGGCCACCCGCAGCCGAGGCACCAGCACCACATCCTGCTGGGTCTGCCGTCCCTCGCTCGATACCGTACCCGACCACTCTCCATAGAGATTGGCAGTGTCCCAGCCTAAGTCAGCGAACAGCTCGATAGCGGGCTGCTCGACCAGAGCATCTTCGGAATAGGCGTAAGCGGGGGATGGCGGGGGTGTCATGCGGCTTCGACCTCCTTGTCATCAGGCATGGGGATGTCCAATACGTCGATTTCACCGGAGACCAGCTTGGGGAGCAGCAGGTCGCGTTGGGCTCGAAGGTTGGCGTTCTTGTCCACGAGGCGCCGACATAACGTCATCATTGGGTCTGCTATCAAGCTCCAAGATTTTTGAATATGAGCTGGCGGAAGTATGATTTTGAACTTCCTGAAATCTTTCAAAATAATTCTAGGAATCGCTACCCCAGAGACGAAGCCTTTCATCCTCGCAACATTATCTGGATGCTGCAGGGTAAGCGCGAGAAGATTCGGGGCGATCTCGTTGTTGGGGCGCAATATCGCAATCGAGGACAACAGAACCAGGTCTACCTCCTTTTCCATGACAAAACTGTGCTTGAGGTAGCTTCCATCCTTCGCGATAAGAACATCGCCGGGCAAGGGTTTACAGTTGTTTCTGACGAGATCGGCGTAATCTTCTTCGGATATCCTTCGGCATTTAGAAAGGTCGATCCCCCAATTATGCATGTCCTTGACCGATGCCATCGGCTTGCCAACTTCGGCTTTAAGTGGACTTTTGTGGGCTCCATCAGTTATTCGATCACAGACGCTTTCTAAAGTGGCAACCTCCCAATCCTCAGGAATCACCCCAAGCTCACTCTCCTTGAAGCTCACCTCCTCATGCCCAGGGAAGCGGAAGTGGACGAACCACTCCTCGTACAGCCGCCGGGCCATCTCCTCAAGGATCTCTATGCGGCGCGTGTTGTTTTCGATCAGGTCGTCGTAGGCAAGCAGGACAGAGGCGATTTGCTTTTGCTCTTCAACAGGAGGAACCAAGAAATCGAACGACAACAACTTGTCGAGGCTCAAGTTGTCTTGAGTGGTTCCTCGCGACACCCCCTGCATAGATATCTTTAACGTTTCGAGATAGTACTTTACAAAAGCTGTGTCTGACTTAGCAGGATCCGCAACAAAGCCAACAACACTGTCAGGAAAGCAACCGGGAATTTTGAGCATGGCCGTTTCGGCTATATTGGCTGCTATGGTGATACAGAGTGTTCCGGCTTTCCATAATTTGCTCTGAGCGAGCCCCTTTTCACTGTATGTGGCTGAGTATTTGCTGAGGTAGAATTCCGCAGACTTAACGTCCCCAGTTTGGAAAAAAGGGTACTTTCCACCATATAGTGATGGATCATTCCTCGGCCTATGCCGGGATCTCCCGCGACCTACAAAGCCTAGTTGATCCAATTTGTAAGCAACGCGCTCTGAAGTCATGCGGGCACCTCAAGGACACTTGCAATGCTGCGAGATATAGAGGCTTCCAGCTCTCTCGCCTCAGCGTTTAGCACCTCAAGCTCTTCCGCAAGCTCCTCCAGCCGCTCCGTAAAGTCCACATCCTCGGCTTCTCTTGCCGCTGCCCCGACATAACGTCCAGGGTTCAACGACCAACCCTGCCCCTCGATCTCCTCCCGAGTCGCTACCTTGCACAGTCCGGGTACATCAGCATAGCCGTCACCAAGCCCCTTCTCGGCCAGCAGTGGCTCACTTCCCTGATCCAGCTCCACGGCTTCGCCGCGATAGAGCCGCACGATATTGGCCAGGAACTCGATCTGCTCCGGTAGCCAGTCTCGGTGCGCCCGGTCGATCTGGCGGTAGATATGGCGAGCGTCGACGAACAGTACCTTGTCGCCACGCGCGGTCTCGCTCTTGGCCCGGTCGAAGAACCACAGGGTGCAGGGCAGCGTGACGGTGTAGAAGAAGTTCGGCCCTACCGAGACGATCACATCTACCGCACCGGACTCGATCAGCTTCTGGCGGATCACCTGCTCGCTGCCTCGGGCATCCCCTGCCGAGTTGGCCATGACGAAGCCAGCCCGACCGGTGGGCTTCAGGGCCGCGTAGAAGAGCTGAATCCAGAGGTAGTTGGCGTTGTCGGTCTTGGGCATCCCGAAGGGGAAGCGGGAGTCGCCCTCCAGGCGCTCCTTGTCCACCCCCGAGACGTTGAACGGGGGATTGGCCATCACGAAGTCGAAGAAGCCCTCACCGTTCTTGTAGACCGCGTGGTGTGGATCCTCGTAGTAGGTGTTGGAGACCCGCACATCGCCGGAGAGGCCATGCACCGCCAGGTTCATCTTGTTGAGGTTGACGGTGGTCTGATCCTTCTCGGTGCCGAAGATCGAGATCTCGTCCATGGCCGTCTTGTGGTGACGCTCCACGAAGTCAGCCGAGTGGACGAACATGCCGCCTGACCCACAAGCCGGGTCGAAGATGCGCCCGTGGTAGGGCTCGATGATCTCCACGATCAGCTTGACGATGGACTCGGGGGTGTAGAAGACACCACCTTTCTGGCCCTCCTTCAGGGCGAAGTTGCCCAGGAAGTATTCATAGACCTTGCCGAAGGCGTCCCCCGACAGATCCACCGGGCCGATGAGCTTGAGCAGCTCCTGCAGCACCCAGTTCTCCAGGCGCGTGTAGTTGCGCGGCAGGGCACCCTTGAGGTCGGGGTTCTCCTCCTCGATGGCCTTCATCGCATCGTTGACGGCTCGCCCGATGTTGTCGCCTTCAGTGAGCGACAACAGGTAGGAGAAGCGGGCGGTCTCGGGGAGGAAGATCACCCCTTCGGCCAGATAGTCGTCCTTACTCACCTTGCGGCGGCCACCGGATCCCACCGGCCCGAGCTTCTCCTCGGCGGCGGCGTACTTCTTCTCGGCGTACCTCAGGAAGATCAGGCCCAGCACAGGGGCCGAGAACTCAGCGGGCTTGAGGCCGGTGTTGGCCCATAACTGATCAGCTGCTGCCCACAACCGCTTCCCTACATCTCCGTTGACCAAGGTCTTGCTCCGGTTCGAGGTGGAGTGTTTCGGTTTGTTTCGCTGCCGATAGCTTACTACACAGCTCACTTAGGCTGCATTGCTCGCGTCATGCTTACGAAAGCGTGAATGTTGCGAGGTCGAATATAAGACATTGATATTAAATATTTATTTTGTTTTTGGTGCTGTAATGGTCACCCAAAGCGAAGACACCGCGAGGCTGAGTCATGAAGATCACAGTTGGGCTATGGGGCTTGGGGATAACGATCATGGGGCTGGTGGTCCACCTCTACAGAGGGGACGTCTATATCAGGCTGCCGTGGTTGGGAGAGTTGGCCTGGAACAGCTCAGGCCTTTACGTAAACCGGATCCACCCAGAAGGCAGGGTGCCAAGAGAATTCAGGGAGTGACCGCAGATGAACAACGCACTGACGCAGCCTCCTGAGGCTCCCAAAGCTGGGCCAGACCGCTTGGATCGACTGGCGCTCAAGCGGCTAGTTAGCTGTATATCGGAGATACGACGGCTCCACCCTGAGATCCAGTCCCAAACCATACATCTGCTTCTGGAAGTCGCCATTCAGCCAGACATCACCATGAGTGAGCTGATCCGAAAAACGAATTTGTCTCAGGCATCCTGTTCCCGCAACGTTTCCCTACTCTCCAATAGAGATCGGGACAATAAACCGGGCTTGGGCTTGGTTGAGTCAAGGGAAGACCCAGCGGAACGCAGGAGGAGGATTGTCAAGTTGACGCAAAAAGGGCAGGAGCTCATGGCTTCGCTAGCGGATTTGGTTCGGTAGTTCGGACGAGAAAGTTAGAGTAGCGGTTCCCGACAAAAACCCCTAGCAATGAGGAAGATACCTATTCCGTCCGCCAGGGGTTCATGTGGCATGAGGATCACGCTAGTAGCGATCTGCCGACAACCTCGGTCTTGCTGGTGTTACAAAATGGCGATACATTGACGGACTGACAGCCGAAGATAACCGACTGATTCACAAGGGGAGCATCTGTTTTAGAATGCTCCCACGCTCTTCCGCCAGCTCCCCCTATTGACGCAAGGCTTGGCGCTAGCCCTTGATCACCACCCGCGTGCCGATGCGCAGCCACGGGTCGAGCGCACGAATCTCCTCGTTGCTGACCGCCACGCAGCCCTCGGTCCAATCGAAGCTGCGATGGATCTCGGGGTCGCCCTGCCCCAGGCCATGAATCCCGATCAACCCGCCCAGCGCCGTGGTATGCGGTGCCCGCCCGTGGCGCGCCCGGTAGTTCTCGATGTACCAGTACTCCTGCATGGTGATCTTGCCGCTGCGCAGGGCTTCTTCGGCGACCTGAGCGTTGGGGTAGTCGAAGCCGAAGAACAGGCCGAAGCGTGAGGCACGATTGATGCGGTCGACGCGGAACTCGCCGATCGGTGTCATCGAGCTGCCCTTGGCGCGCAGCGGCGCCGCCCCGCCGGCACCGAAGGCGAGATGCTCGATGCGCTTGATCTCGTGCTCGCCGCGCATCACCCGCACCCGGCGGTTGCGCAGGTCAATGCTGAGCCACACTTCATCGGCGGTCAGCCCTTCGGGCTGTGCCACCGCGTCCAGCACCTGCCACAGCGTCGGCGTGTCCGGCATCACGCCATTGAGATTATGAGAAGAGTCGGGAATATTGGCCTGGGCCGCCGGCCCAAACGCGAAGAAGCCTGCCGTCAAGGCAGCCTGGAAGAATGGCCTGTTCATGAGCCCCTGCCCGTGCGTAGTGGAGTTATCGTCGACTCAAGCCGATCGAATTATTCGGACCCGCCATGGCCCGTACCATGAGGATATGGCACGCCTCCCTTCGAGGGGATCTCGTCACATGGGGCTGGGAACAAGGTCGCCGACCGAACCATGAGACGCGTGGGCCGAATATACCATAGGCACGCTAAGGCAAAAGAGGGACTCGCCTCCTTTCGTTGAAAAAGCGCGGGAAAGGCCGATATCGGGTATCAGGCGCTCGCCGAATGTGTCTCGCTCTGGCTCTGAGCCAGCCGCTCGATGGCCTTCCGGGCCAGGGGCGACAGCTCGCTGCCGTCCTGCTGGAGATAGTCGACGATCTGGCGCTTCATGCTACGCGCCCAGAACTTCTTCAGGTGGGTATACACGCGCTCGGCGGCATCATCGCCGTAGTGGGCATTGTTGGCGGCGATCTGATTCGCCATGTGGATCAGGGTATCGAGCTGACTGCGGCTCATGGCGACTTCAACCTCCGCTGACTTGAACGACCGGCACGGCTTCGCGTGCCGGCTGATGATAGATGACGTGGCGCCCCGTGCGGGCGAAGCCGACCAGCAGCAGGCCGGCCTGGCGTGCCTGCTCGATGGCGAGCGAGGTGGGGGCCGAGACGGCGACGAGGCAGCCGATGCCGGCGCTGGCGCACTTCTGCACCATCTCGTAGCTGGCCCGACTGGAGACCAGCGCAAAGCCATCCTCCACCGGGAGACGACGACTCAGCATGGCGCCGATCAGCTTGTCCAGGGCGTTGTGGCGACCGACGTCCTCACGCGCCAGTTGGATCTGCCCGCCGAGGTCGCACCAGGCGGCGCCATGGGTGGCGCCGGTTTCGCGCTGCAGCGGCTGGTGCCACTTCAGCGCTTCCAGCGCCTGCTGAATGGCACCGTCGGAGACCACCGGTGCGGTCACCGCGGCCACCGGACGGATCGCCTGCTCCAGCGACTCGGTGCCGCACAGCCCGCAGCCGGTGCGCCCGGCCATGCTGCGGCGGCGCTGCTTGAGCTCCATGAAGCGCTGGGTGGCGATCTCCAGATGGACAGCAATGCCGCAGTCCTCCTGGCGCACCTCGATGGCGTAAAGCTCATCCGGCGTGTGCAGGATGCCCTCGGTGAGGCTGAAGCCGAGGGCGAAGTCGTCGAGATCGTCCGGCGTGGCCATCATCACCGCATGGGAGATGCCGTTGTAGACCAGCGCCACCGGCGTCTCCACCGCGATGCTGTCCTCCAGCCGCTCGGCGCTGCCGGCCCGGCGCACGTCCACCGGAACCCGGCAGCGGCTGTGGTCGTCACTCATTCACGCGCTCCGCTGAGAGCTTGGCCCGCTTCGTCCTTGTTCCCACCGCGCAGCAGCTCGAGCTGCAGCCGGTCGAAGGTCTGGAACTGTTGCTGCCAGGCGGACGGCTGGCTGACCTTCTCGACCTGCACGGCGGTCACCTTGTATTCCGGACAGTTGGTCGCCCAGTCGGAGCTGTCGGTGGTGATCACGTTGGCTCCGCTGCCCGGATGGTGGAAGGTAGTGTAGACCACCCCCGGCGGCATGCGGTCGCTGATCCGCGCACGCAGCACCGTCTGGCCGGCGCGGCTGGTGATGCCGACCCAGTCGCCGTCGCGCACGCCGCGCAACTCGGCGTCGGCCGGGTGCAGTTCGAGCACGTCCTCGTCGTGCCAGGCCTGGTTGTGCGTGCGTCGGGTCTGGGCGCCGACGTTGTACTGGGAGAGGATGCGCCCGGTGGTCAGCAGCAGCGGGAAGCGGCGGTTGCTGAGCTCGTCGCTGGCCACGTAGTCGGTGATGGCGAACTGACCGAGGCCGATGGGGAAGTCCTCGACGTGCATGGTCGGCATGCCCTTCGGGTACGCTTCGTTGCACGGCCACTGGATGCTGCCCAGCTCGTCGAGACGCGCGTAGCTGACGCCGGTGAAGCTCGGCGTGAGGCCGGCGATCTCGTCCATGATCTGTGACGGATGGTCATAATGCATGGGATAGCCCAGCGCATTGGCCAGATCCACGGTCACTTCCCAGTCCTGCTTGCCGGCCAGCGGCGGCATCACCTTGCGCACCCGGTTGATGCGCCGCTCGGCGTTGGTGAAGGTGCCGTCCTTCTCCAGGAACGAGGAGCCCGGCAGCAGCACGTGGGCGAACTTGGCCGTCTCGTTGAGGAAGATGTCCTGCACGATCAGGCACTCCAGCGAGCGCAGCGCCTGCTCGACGTGCTGGGTATTGGGGTCGGACTGGGCGATGTCCTCGCCCTGCACGTAGAGCGCCTTGAATTCGCCGGCCACGGCGGCATCGAACATGTTGGGGATGCGCAGGCCCGGCTCGTCGTCGATGGGCACGCCCCAGGCCGCCTCGAAGCGCTCGCGCACGGCGGGATCGCCGACGTGCTGGTAGCCAGGCAGCTCGTGGGGGAAGGAGCCCATGTCGCAGGAGCCCTGGACGTTGTTCTGCCCGCGCAGCGGGTTGACGCCCACCCCTTCGCGGCCGATGTTGCCGGTGGCCATGGCCAGGTTGGCGATGCCCATCACCATGCTCGAGCCCTGGCTGTGCTCGGTGACGCCGAGGCCGTAGTAGATCGCGCCGTTGGGCGCCTGGGCATAGGTGCGCGCGGCGCGGCGCACCTGCTCGGCGGGCACCCCGGTGATCGCCTCGACGTTCTCCGGCGCATGGCGCGGGTCGAGGATGAACTCGCGCCAGGCCTGATAGCCCGCCGCGTCGCAGCGCTTGGCGATGAACTCGCGATCCTCGAGCCCTTCGCTCATCACCACGTGGGCCAGGGCGTTGATCATCGCCACGTTGGTGCCGGGGCGCAGGGCGAGATGCTGGGCGCCGCGATGATGCGGGGTCTTGAGCAGGTCGATGCGGCGCGGGTCGACGACGATCAGCTCGGCGCCCTGGCGCAGGCGACGGCGCATCTGCGAGGCGAACACCGGGTGGGCGTCGGTGGGGTTGGCGCCGATGACCACGATCACGTCGGCCTGCATCACCGAGTCGAAGGTCTGGGTGCCGGCGGACTCGCCCAGCGTCGTCTTGAGGCCGTAGCCGGTGGGCGAATGACACACCCGGGCACAGGTGTCGGTGTTGTTGTTGCGGAAGGCCGCACGCACCAGCTTCTGCACCAGGTAGGTCTCCTCGTTGGTGCAGCGCGACGAGGTGATGCCGCCGATGCTCTCGCGGCCGTACTTGGCCTGGATCGCCTTGAGCCGCTGGGCGGCGAAAGCGATCGCTTCCTCCCAGCCCACCTCGCGCCAGGGCTGGTCGATCGACTCGCGAATCATCGGCGTTTTCAGGCGGTCGGGGTGGGTGGCGTAGCCGAAGGCGAAGCGGCCCTTGACGCAGGAGTGGCCGTGGTTGGCGTCGCCGCCCTTGTACGGCACCATGCGCACCACCCGGTCGCCCTGCATCTCGGCCTTGAACGAGCAGCCCACGCCACAGTAAGCGCAGGTGGTCACCACGCTGTGCTCCGGCTGGCCCTGTTCGATCACCGATTTTTCCATCAGCGTCGAGGTCGGGCAGGCCTGCACGCAGGCGCCGCAGGAGACGCATTCGGAATCCATGAACGCCTCGCTCTGGCCGGCGGCGACCTTGGACTCGAAGCCGCGCCCTTCGATGGTCAGGGCGAAGGTGCCCTGTACCTCTTCACAGGCGCGCACGCAGCGCGAGCAGACGATGCACTTGCTGGGGTCGAAGCTGAAGTAGGGGTTGGAGTCGTCGGTCTCGGCGTCCAGGTGATTCTCGCCGTCGAAGCCGTAGCGCACCTCGCGCAGCCCCACCGCACCGGCCATGTCCTGCAGTTCGCAGTCGCCGTTGGCCGGGCAGGTCAGGCAGTCCAGCGGGTGGTCGGAGATGTAGAGCTCCATCACGTTGCGCCGCAGCTTGGCCAGCCGCTCGTTCTGGGTGGTGACCTTCATACCGGCCGCGACCGGCGTGGTGCAGGAGGCCGGCAGGCCGCGCCGGCCCTCGATCTGCACCGCGCATAGGCGGCACGAGCCGAACGCCTCGAGGTTGTCCGAGGCGCACAGCTTGGGAATGTTGATGTCGGCCAAGGCCGCGGCGCGCAGCACCGAGGTGCCTTCGGGCACGGTGATCGCGACGCCGTCGATCTCGAGGCTGACCAGCGTCTCGGAGAGCCGCGCCGGGGTGCCGTAGTCGCGCTCCGGCAAGAAGTGCTGCGGAGCGGGCGTCTGCTTGGGATCGTAATAGTTCAACATATCGGGCCTCCTCCCGCTCAATGCGGCTGCGCGTCGCGCTGCAGATCGTCGGGAAAGTGTTTCATCACGCTCTGCACGGGAAAGGGCGTCATGCCGCCCATGGCGCAGAGTGAGCCGTCCACCATGGTCTCGCACAGGTCGGCGAGCAGTATGAGATTGGCCTCACGACGCTCGCCGGCGCGGATGCGGTCGATCACCTCGACGCCGCGCACCGCACCGATGCGGCAGGGGGTGCACTTGCCACACGACTCCACCGTGCAGAACTCCATGGCGAAGCGCGCCTGCTCGGCCATGTCCACCGTGTCGTCGAACATCACCACACCACCGTGGCCGAGCACCGCGCCGACCTCGGCGAAGGCCTCGTAGTCGAGTGGCAGGTCCCACTGGCTTTCCGGCAGATAGGCGCCCAGCGGGCCGCCCACCTGCACCGCACGCAGCGGTCGTCCGGTGAAGGTACCGCCGCCGAATTCCTCCATCAGCTGGCGCAGGGTGGTGCCAAAGGCCAGCTCCACCAGCCCGCCGCGCTGGACGTTGCCGGCCAGCTGCAGCGCCAGGGTGCCCCGTGAACGGCCCATGCCACAGTCGGCGTATGCCGCGGCCCCCTCGGCGAGAATGAAGGGCACCGCCGCCAGCGACAGCACGTTGTTGACCACGGTGGGCTGACCGAACAGGCCTTCGATGGCCGGCAGCGGCGGCTTGAAGCGCACCATGCCGCGTTTGCCCTCGAGACTTTCGAGCAGCGAGGTCTCCTCGCCGCAGATGTAGGCGCCGGCACCCAGACGTACCTCGAGGTGGAATGCCTGGCCGCTGCCGAGGATGTCGCCACCGAGATAGCCAGCGGCCTCTGCGCGGGCGATGGCCTCATCGAAGATCTCCTGAGCCAGCGGATACTCCGAGCGCAGGTAGACGTAGCCCTGGGTGGCACCCACGGCGAGACCGGCGATGGCCATGCCCTCGATCAGCAGGTAGGGGTCGCACTCCATCACCAGGCGGTCGGCGAAGGTACCGGAGTCGCCCTCGTCGGCGTTGCAGACGATGTACTTCTGCGCGGCGGGGGCGTCGAGCACAGTCTGCCACTTGATGCCGGTGGGGAACGCCGCCCCGCCGCGACCGCGCAGGCCGGAGGCCTTGACCTCGTCGACGATGGCCTGGGGAGCGAGGCCAAGCGCCCGGCGCAGGCCGCGGAAGCCGTCGTGGGCGCAGTAGTCCTCCAGCGACAGCGGGTCGGTGACACCGATGCGCGAAAAGGTCAGACGCTGCTGGGCCTGTAGATAGGGAATCTCCTCGGCCGGCCCCTGGCACAGCGACGATGCCTCGCCGCCTTCGAGCAGGCCGGCATCGAACAGTCCGGCCACGTCCTCGGGGGCCACCGGCCCGTAGGCGATGCGCCCGGCGGCGGTCTCGACCTCGACCAGCGGCTCCAGCCAGAACAGCCCGCGGGAGCCGTTGCGCACCAGTTCGATCTCGACGCCACGGGCCTCGGCCTCGGCCTCGATGCGCTGGGCGACCTCGTCGGCGCCCAGCGCCAGCGCGGTGGTCTCGCGGGGAACGAACAGTTTCGTGGTCATCAGCTCACCTTCAGCACTTGGGTGGTCAGTTCATCGACCAGCCGGTCGAAGCGCTCGGGGGTGACCCGGGCCAGGATGCGATCGTCGACGCGCAGCGACGGGCCGCAGGCGCAGTTGCCCAGACAGTAGACCGGCTCCAGGGTGATCTCGCGGTCGGCGGTGGTCTGGTGGTAGTCGATCCCCAGGGTGTCCCGCGCGTGCATTTCCAGCGCCCGTGAGCCCCGCGCCTGGCATGCCTCGGCGCGACAGATCTGTACCACGTGGCGCCCCGGCGGCGTGGTGCGGAAGTGATGGTAGAAGCTGATCACGCCGTGCACCTCGGCCCGGGTGAGCTGCAGCGATTCGGCGATGAGCGGCACCGCCTCGCGCGGCACGTAGCCGCAGCGGTCCTGGATCGCGTGCAGGATGGGGAGCAGAGCGCCGGGCTTGTGCTTCAGGGCGTCGATCTCGTCCTGAATCAGCTGGGGCGTCCATGAAGGGAATGGGCTGTTGAGCATGGCCTGGCCTCGAAGCGAACGTAAGGAGCGCATCTTCTGGCGACTTGCGTCGGTACGTTCGAAGCTGCTGGTTACGGTCTAGTTATGTACTACTTATTTATGTACTACAGTGCATATATTGGATAAGGTGCCCGTAGCATCATTGATGGTGCGTATTTGTGAAGGTAGCAGTCCTGTCTGGGTTACGAAATATGAAAAACACATCATATGAAACGTATTAAAATCGAACCTGCCTGGTCCTTCACCGACGAGGCCGGCAACCGCCTGGATCCGCAGCTGTTCGGGCTGCTGCAGGGCATCCATCGCAGCGGCAAGCTGACCGAGGCCGCTGCCGAGGCCGGTATCTCCTACCGCCATGCCTGGAACCTGCTCAACAAGTGGGCGGACTTCTTCGGCGTTACGCTGGTGGAAATGCAAAAGGGGCGCGGCGCACGGCTCACCCCACTGGGCGACAAGCTGCTGTGGGCTCGCCAGCGGGTGGCCGCCCGGCTCGGTCCGCAGCTGGAGAGCCTGGGCTCGGAGCTCAATCTCGAGCTGCAGCAGCTGTTCGAGGGCGTCGAACCGGTACTGCGCATGCACGCCAGTCACGGCTATGCAGTGGCGCTGCTGCCCAGGTTCGCCAGCGACTTTCAGCTCGATCTGCAGTACTGCAGCCCGGCAGAGGCCCTGGCCGCGCTGAATCGCGGCGCCTGCGACGTGGCCGGCTACCACATGCCGACCTCGGCGACCCAGGGTCCGCTGATGCAGGGCTACCGCCGTCAGCTGCGGCCGCGCAGCCATTGCATCATTCGCTTCATCACCCGCTGTCAGGGGCTGATGCTCGCACCGGGCAATCCCAGGGGTGTGGCCGGCCTGGCCGATCTCGTGCGTGGCGACGTGCGCTTCATCAACCGCCAGCAGGCTTCCGGCACCCGGGCGCTGCTCGATATCCTGCTGCGGGAAGTGGGCCTCTCGGCGCAGCGCATCCGTGGCTTCGAGCTGGAGGAGTACACCCACTCCGCGGTGGCCGCCTACATCGCCGCCGGCATGGCCGACGTCGGCTTCGGCGTCGAGGCCGCCGCGCGCCAGTTCGGCCTGGACTTCCTGCCGCTGGCCAGCGAGCACTATCTGCTGCTGTGTCAGCGCAGCAGCCTGGCCGACCCCAGCGTCGTACGTCTGCTCGAGATGATCCGCAGCGCGCCGTTCCAGCAGGCCGTGCGCGAGCTGCCCGGCTATTCGCTGGACCGTTGCGGCGAGGTGTGCAGCGTCGACGAGCTGTTCGATGAGTCACGCCACGGCTGAGCCTCGCCGGTGCCGTCGTCAGTAGTCGACCACCACGTCGCCCAGGGGCTTGCTGCAGCAGGAGAGGATATAGCCCTCTGCCACGTCCTCGTCGGTGATGCCGCCGTTGTGCTCCATGTCCACTTGCCCGGACTTGAGCCCTACCCGGCACGTGCCGCAGATCCCCATGCCGCAGGCCTTGGGGATGTGCAAGCCGAGCTTGGCGGCAGCCGAGTGAACCGTCTCGCCCGGCTGAATGCGTACGCTCTTGCCCGAGCCGACGAACTCGACGCTGAGCATGTCGGCGTAATCGATCTCCTCCGCCTCGGCCTCGGCTTGCTCGGCCAGCTCCAGCACCTCCTCGCGCACGTCAAGCGGCGTGGCGCCGAAGGATTCCTCGTGGTAGCGGCTCATGTCGAAGCCGTTTTCGCGCAGGATGTGCTTGATCGCGTTCATGTACGGCGTGGGGCCGCAGCAGAAGATCTCCCGCTCGAGGTAGTCTAGCGCCATCAGCTCGAGCATCGGCTGGGTCAAATACCCGCGATAGCCGGCCCAGGCCTCGCCGATGTCGTCCTTCTTCTCACAGACGATATGCAGTTTGAACTCGGGGATCCGCGAGAACATGTGCACTAGTTCGCGATGGTAAATGACATCCCGCGGGGCGCGCGCACTGTGGATGAACTCGACGTCGACGTTGGCGTTGGTGTCGAAGAACCAGCGTGTCATCGACATCAGCGGCGTGATACCCACGCCACCGGAGAGGAACAGCACCTTGTCGGCGGGAAAGTCGATCGAATTGAAGTTACCCACCGGGCCATGCACCGCCAGTTCGTCGCCGACCTTCAGGTTGTCGTGCAGCCAGTTGGAAACCTTACCGCCGGGCACCCGCTTGACGGTGATCGAGAAGCTGTAGGGAATCGACGGTGAACTGGAGATCGTATAGGAGCGCATGATCGGCTCGCCGTCGATCTCAAGCTCCAGGGTCACGAACTGCCCCGGCTTGAAGAAGAACAGCACCGGCTGCTCGGCCATGAAGCAGAAGGTACGAACGTCCCAGGTCTCCTGGATCACCTTGACGCAGCGCACCAGGTGGCGGCCGTTGGTCCAGGTCTGGGTCGTGACGGGATTGAGAAAGTTCATGGTCATGTCGAGTCGCCTGGCATTGATCAGCGTGGAAGGCTCCGACTGCGGAACACCGCCTGCCGTTGATCGAATTCTGCGTCAGCAGGCAAGCCCACGACTTGCCTGACTGCGACACGAACGTACCCCTGGCTTCCACTTGTGGCGATTTTTCTGCACCCACTGGTCGCGACTGAACGCTTTCGGGTCGTCGGCAGACAACTGAGTGACCTGTGGCTGATCCACACTCGCCGTATTCGTACTCGGCACCCAAGACAATTACTATGCCGCTCCCTGGCGAAAACCAACAATTCGACCGATGCCGCAACCGCGGCCAGCAATGAGGATGTCTCTCCATGGATCCGATCTCACCCACCACTCTGGACGATCCCCTGGACCCGGCGCGTGAAGCCGTCGTCGCGATGCTCGCCGAGCGCGAGCGCAACTTCTCGCTGCCCCAGCCGTTCTACAACGATGCCCGCCTGTTCGCGCTGGACATGCAGGAGATCTTCGGCAAGGAGTGGCTGTTCGCCGGCATGACCTGCGAGATTCCCGCCAAGGGCAACTACATGACCCTGCAGGTCGGCGACAACCCGGTGATCCTGGTACGCGGCGACGGCGGTACCATCCATGCGTTCCACAACGTCTGCCGTCATCGCGGCTCGCGGCTGTGCGTCAGCGACAAGGGCAAGGTGGCCAAGCTGGTCTGCCCCTACCATCAGTGGACGTATGAGCTCGACGGCCGCCTGCTGTTCGCCGGCAGCGACATGGGCGAGAACTTCGACCTGGGCAGTTATGGCCTGAAGCCGGTCCACGTGCGCACCGGCGGCGGTTTCATCTTCATCAGCCTGGCCGAGCAGCCGCCCGTCATCGACGACTTCCTGATCACCCTGGAGCACTATCTCGAGCCTTACGAGATGGGCAACCTCAAGGTCGCGGTGGAGTCGAACATCGTCGAGCAGGCCAACTGGAAGCTGGTCATCGAGAACAACCGCGAGTGCTACCACTGCAACGGCTCCCACCCGGAGCTGCTCAACTCGTTGCAGGAGTTCGACGACACCGACGATCCCCGCGCCACGCCCGCCTACAAGGCGCTGGTGGCGAAGAAGCAGTCCGACTGGGACGAGCAGCAGATTCCCTGGCAGCTCAAGCGCTTCGGCAAGCGCAACCGGCTGACCCGCACCCCGCTGCTGGATGGCGTGGTCTCGATGACCATGGACGGCAAGCCGGCCTGCGCCAAGCTGATGGGCCGCCTGACCAGCCCCGACATGGGCTCGCTGCGCATCCTGCACCTGCCCAACTCCTGGAACCACTTCATGGGCGACCACGCCATCGTGTTCCGCGTGCTGCCGCTGGGTCCGCAGGAGACCCTGGTGACCACCAAGTGGCTGGTACACAAGGATGCCGTGGAGGGCGTCGACTACCAGCCCGAGGAGATGCGCCGGGTATGGGACGCCACCAACGCCCAGGACAAGCGCCTGGCCGAGGAGAACCAGCGCGGCATCAACTCCAAGGCTTACCAGCCGGGCCCCTACTCGGAGACCTACGAGTTCGGCGTGATCGACTTCATCGACTGGTACAGCGAACGGATGCAGGAGAACCTGGGCCACAGCGCCCCTCACCTGCAGGTGGTCAGGGGCTAGGCACCGCCCACGTCTCGTGACTAAAGAGATCGCCCCCGGCCTTGGTCGGGGGCGATTCGTTTTACTCGGGTTCGATCAACAGCTGACAGCGGTAGGGCTTGTGCCGTTGGCTAGCCAGCGATTGGCCGCAGATGATTCACCAGCGCTTCGCGCACCTCGGGCAGCATGACGCCGGTCTGCGCCTCCAGCTCGGCGACCAGCGCCTCCAGACCGGGCACCCCCGCCTCGGCCTGTCGCTGGGCGGCAAGCCGGGCGCAGGTATCGGGGTCGGCATCGGCAGGCAGGTCGATGCCCAGCGCCACCAGGCGCTGACGGAAGTCCTCAGCATCGATCAAGTCGGCGTACATCATCTTTCTCACCTCCCGCTCCCGCTACCGTTACCGTCGTTCGCTCCCTCTAGATTACCCGCTCGGCCGTCAGGCGACCACGCCGCCGCACGGGCGAACCACGAAATAGCTGACCGCGCCGCTTTCAAGGTGCGGCGTCGGCCAGCTCGGGCGGCTCCTCAGGCGGCCACGCTGCCATGGGGGTCGATATCCCGAAATGGCTGGCGGCGCCGCCTTTCGGCGCTCGCCGTCAGCCGGTTCAGGCACTTCTCAGGCGGCCACGCTGCCATGGGGGTCGATGACGAATTTCTTGGCGGCACCGCCATCGAAATCGGCATAGCCCTGCGGCGCCTGGTCCAGCGAGATCACCTGCACGTTGACCGCATCGGCAATCTTGATCTTGTTGAACAGGATCGCCTGCATCAGCGGGCGGTGGTACTTCATCACCGGGCACTGGCCGGTGTGGAAGGAGTGGGACTTGGCCCAGCCAAGACCGAAGCGCATGCTCAGCGCGCCCTGCTTGGCGGCATCGTCCACGGCGCCCGGGTCTTCGGTCACGTAGAGGCCCGGGATGCCGATCTGGCCGCCGGCGCGGGTCATCTGCATCGCCGAGTTGAGCACGGTGGCAGGCGCCTCCTTGTCGTGATTGCAGCCGCAGGCGTGGGCCTCGAAGCCGACGCAGTCGACGAAGCAGTCGACCTCGCGCTCGCCGAGAATCGCCTCCAGCTTGTCGGCCATGTCGCCTTCCTGGGTCAGGTCGATGGTTTCACAGCCGAAGCTGCGCGCCTGGGCCAGACGCTCCTCGATCATGTCGCCGACGATCACGCAGGCCGCCCCCAGCAGTTGGGCCGACGCCGCCGCCGCCAGCCCCACCGGGCCGGCACCGGCGATGTAGACGGTGCTGCCCGGCCCGACGCCTGCCGTCACGCAGCCGTGGAAGCCGGTGGGGAAGATGTCGGAGAGCAAGGTCAGGTCGCGGATCTTCTCCATGGCCTGATCGGTGTCGGGGAACTTCAGCAGGTTGAAGTCGGCGTAGGGCACCATGACGTATTCGGTCTGGCCGCCGACCCAGCCGCCCATGTCGACGTAGCCGTAGGCGGCACCGGGGCGTGCCGGGTTGACGTTGAGACAGATCCCGGTCTTGCCTTCTTTGCAGTTGCGACAGCGCCCGCAGGCGATGTTGAAGGGCACCGAGACCAGGTCGCCCGGCTTGATGAATTCGACGTCGCGCCCGCACTCGACCACCAGGCCGGTGATCTCGTGGCCCAGCACCAGGCCGGCGGGCGCAGTGGTACGGCCGCGCACCATGTGCTGGTCGCTGCCACAGATATTGGTGGTGACCACCTTCAGGATCACACCGTGGTCGCATTTGCGATTGCCAAGGGCGAGTTCCGGATAGGGGATGGATTCGACATCGACCTTACCCGGGCCCTTGTAGACGACGCCTCGGTTGGCTTGGCTCATGGCTGGCTCCAGTGCTTTGTTGTCATGGGGCGGCACATTCCGCCGCTTCAGCCTATGCCCTCCACCAAGTGGCACTTGCCCCACAGAGACCTCCACTTGCCTGACCGAGACACGTCGCCGCGGTAATGAGCCAACGGATAGCTGGAGGTCGCTTTCACGACATACCCCTCGCCGCCCTGGCCCAACAATGATTCGCCCGGGAGCGCCTGCCGCTTGCGGATGCCAACAACAACATGCGAGGAATCCCCATGAAGCATGACGATGTGCCAATCCTCAAACCCGGGCAGGACAACGCCCAGGTGCTGGGGATGGACTTCCACCATCCCGTGTTCCCACTCTCGGCCCTGGCCATTCTGGCCTTCATCCTCTACGCCCTGATCTATCCCGATGCCGCCAACAGCCACCTCACCGCGGCCCGCGGCTTCTCCATCGAGTATTTCGACTGGCTGTTCATGATTGCCGGCAACCTCTTCGTGCTGCTGTGCCTGGCGCTGATCGTGATGCCGTTGGGGCGCATCCGCCTGGGCGGCAGCCAGGCCCGCCCGGAGTACTCGACCACCTCCTGGTTCGCCATGCTGTTCGCCGCGGGCATGGGCATCGGCCTGATGTTCTGGAGCGTGGCCGAGCCGGTGGCCTACTACACCGACTGGTACGGTACCCCGCTCAACGCCGAGGCGCACACCCCGGCCGGGGCCAGCGCGGCCATCGGCGCCACCATGTTCCACTGGGGCCTGCACCCCTGGGCGATCTACGGCGTGGTGGGACTGTCGCTGGCCTTCTTCGCCTACAACCGCGGCCTGCCGCTGACCCTGCGCTCGGCCTTCACGCCGATCCTCGGCGAGCGAGTGCGCGGCTGGTTCGGTCACATCATCGACATCGTCGCGGTACTGGCCACCATCTTCGGCCTGGCCACTTCGCTGGGCTTCGGTGCCTCCCAGGCGGCAGGCGGCCTCAACTACCTGTGGGGCGTGCCCAACACCATCGGCACCCAGCTGGCGATCATCGTGGTGGTCACCGCCGTGGCCCTGTTCTCGGTGTGGCGCGGCATCGACGGCGGCGTGAAGCTGTTCTCCAAGATCAACATGATGCTCGCCCTGGGCCTGCTCACCTTCGTGCTGGTGACCGGCGGCGTGCTGCTGTTCGTCAACAACCTGTGGCACACCACCCTGGCCTACGTCAGCCATATCGTGCCGCTCTCCAACTGGGTCGGCCGCGACGACACCGTCTGGTACCACGGCTGGACCGTGTTCTACTGGGCCTGGTGGATCTCCTGGTCGCCCTTCGTCGGCATGTTCATCGCGCGGGTCTCCCGCGGGCGTACGGTGCGTGAGTTCCTGATCGCCGTGCTGCTGGTGCCGACCCTGGTCACGCTGGTGTGGATGAGTGCCTTCGGCGGCACCGCACTGAACCAGTCGGTGGCCGGCGTCGGTGCCCTGGCCGACGGCATCAGCGACGTCTCGCTGGCGATGTTCCAGATGCTCGAGCACCTGCCGCTGACCACCCTGACCTCCAGTCTGGCGATCCTGCTGGTGCTGATCTTCTTCATCACCTCGTCGGATTCCGGCTCGCTGGTGATCGACAACATCACCGCCGGCGGCAAGACCGATGCCCCCCGCGGCCAGCGCGTGTTCTGGGCGGTGCTGGAAGGCGTGATCGCCGGCATCCTGCTGTACGGCGGCGGCAGCACCGCACTGGGCGCCCTGCAGGCCGGCGCCGTGGCCACCGGGCTGCCCTTCACCCTGGTACTGCTGGGCATGGCTTACTGCCTGGTCAAGGGGCTGAGGGAAGAGCAGCGTGGACTGGCGGTCGCCAAGCCGGCCTGATACACCATCGACCTCACGCAAGAAGCCACCACGCGACCCCGGCCTTGGCCGGGGTCTTCTTGTTGGGGGAAGACATTAAGCCAAGCTCCAAGAGACCAACCGGTTGGATCGCTGTCGCAAGCGATGCAAGGCCCGCCGCCAGCGCGCGGTTGGCGTGTGTGCCACTGCCCTGGGTGCTGCCTATCTCCGCCAATACCGCCCCCAACGCAACGACCCCGGCCAAGGCCGGGGTCGTCATTGGGTTAGGGCGTTATCGTGGGTGCGTTATCGGTGGGTGCGTTATCGAAAGCTAGCGCAGAACGCCCTCGTCCTTGAGCAGCTTGAAGATCGCCTCGGCGCCCTGCTCCGGGGTCACGTCGGTCAGCACCTGGCCACTGCCGCCTTCGGCCTTGGCCGCGGCGGCCTTGAAGCGATCCCGCGCCGAGGCCGCCTTGACGATCTTGAGCCGCTTGGGACGCTTGCGGGCCGGTGTCACGTTCCACTCCGGCTGCGCCTCGTCCCACTCGACCGCTGCCGACTCGGCCTCGATCTCACCGCGCTGGGCCGGGCCGAAGGCGCTCTGGCGGGCCGCGGCGGCAGCAGCGTCGACGGTGACGATGGCCGGCAGCCGCACCTGCAGCCGGCGGCGCTGGCCACGAGGCAGGGCCTGGAGCAGGGTGGCCACGCCATTCTCGACCTTTTCCACGGCAGCCAGGCCACCGACCAACGGCCAGCCAAGACGCTCGGCCAGCAGGTAAGGCAGCATGCCGGAGCCTTCGCCCTGCTCGGCGCGCTCGCCGGCGATCACCAGCTGCGGCCGTGCTGCACTCAGCCTGTCGGCCAGAGCGGGGATCACGTCGGCACCAGGCAGCTGCTCGACCAGGGTCAAGGCGGGGAAGCCCATGCCCAGATAGCCGCGCAAGGCACTTTCGCTCTCCTCGTCGAGCGCGCCGGCGTGCAGCAGGGAGATGCGCGCCCCAGCGAGGGACAGGGCCAGCTCCACGCCGCGGGCGTCCTGATCGGCGCGCCGGGCGCGCCCGGTCACGGGGTGGCGGCCCACGGAGACCAGCACTGCTACCTCGAGTGCACCATCTTGCTGAGCACTAGTCGCTTGTGCACCTGTATTTCGCGCTCCAGTTGTCTGGGCATCAGGCCGCATCGCGCTTCTCCTCTCGTTGCCGTTGGACCATCTCGACCAGCGCCGCGAGTATGCTCGCCGAGTCGCCTATCACCGCCAGGTCGGCGCGCTTGATCATGTCGCACCCCGGATCGAGGTTGATGGCCACCACCTTGTCGCAGCTCTGGATGCCCTGCAGGTGCTGAATGGCACCGCTGATGCCCACCGCCACGTAGACCCGCGCGGTGACCCAGGTCCCGGTGGCGCCCACCTGACGATGGCGCGGCATGAAGCCATCGTCCACCGCCACCCGCGAGGCACCTTCGGTCGCTCCCAATACCTCGGCGGCCTGATGGAAGCCATCCCAGTCCTTGACGCCGTTGCCGGCGGAAAGAATGAACTCGGCCTCGGAGAGCGCTACGCCGGCCGGGTCGACGGCCACCTGGCCCAGGTCCTCGATGCGCCCCAGCAGGGGCGGCAGCGGCTGCGACAAGGCCAGCGGACGGGCCGCATGGCGGGTCTCGGAAACGGGTTCAGCACATTCGGCCAGTGCCAGTACCACACGCGGCAGGGCGCGCTGGATATCGCTGGTACCGGCAGCACCGCGCCCGGTACAGCGCCAGCCCAGCGCGCAGGTAGCGTCCCGTTCGACCTGCCAGACGCCGGCGGCAGGCCGTTCGCCAAGGCGCGCCGCCAGGCGCCGCCCCAGGTCGGCGCCGCCCAGCTTGGAGTCGGGCAACAGCCAGTGACGCGGGGCAAACTCGCCGTCGACGGCGGTGAGTGCCGCCAGGCGTGCCTCCGGCGCGTAGCCGTCGATGTCATCGCCCTCCAGCACGAGCAGGCGGTCGATGCCGGCTTCGCCATACCCTTCGACATCCGCCTGGCCGAAGACCACTGCCAGCACGGCACCCGGCCGCTCACCATCGGCATCGGCCAGCTGCCGGGCCAGGCCCAGCAGGTCGCGGTCGTGGCTGGAGAGACGCCCGCCGGGCAGATCCGGAACCACCGCGACCAGGAAGTCCGGGGCCTCGATGATGACCTGCCGCCGTTCGTCGGCGGCCTTGCTACCGGCACTGGCACCACGTCCCGCAGCAGCAGCCTGCTGGACACCGCTGCGGTCGATGCGCTTGATACCGTTGGGCCCGATGAAGCCGACCGCATGGGGATTCTTGCGGATCACGCCGTTGGGGCCCATCCACTCCGTCGCCGCCATGCCATGCCCGGTACTCTGGCCAAGCTCGGCCAGCACCCGTTCGTGCTCGGGATGCAGGCGGTTGCGGGCGATCCACTCGCGACGCGGATCGCGACGCACGATCTCGCTCATGACGTGACCTCCTTCATTACGGGGCGGGTACCGGAGGCAGACTGCGGGGGGCGAGCGCTATCGCTGCTGCCACCGGAGCCAGCAGGGCGCTCCACCAAGGCATCGGCCACCAGCTCGGCGATGTCGCGCACCTCGGCGGTGGCATCGACCACCCCCTCGAGCATGGCGGTGCACTGCGGGCAGCCTACCGCCACCAGCTCGGCGCCGGTCTCCTTGACGTCATTCATGCGCATGTCGGGAATCCGCTGCTTGCCCGGGATGTCGGTGATCGGCGCGCCGCCGCCACCGCCACAGCAGCGCGAGCGGAATCCCGAACGCTGCATCTCGGCCACTTCGATGCCCAGCGCCTTGAGCACGTTGCGTGGTGCTTCGTATTCGCCGTTGTAGCGGCCCAGATAGCAGGGGTCGTGATAGGTGACGCGGCCGCCCTTCCAGGGCGCGAAGTGCAGCCGGCCCGCCTCGAACAGCTCGGCGATGTAGGTACTGTGGTGGCGCACAACCCAGTTTGCATTGAAATCAGGGCCGCCCAGCTCGCCGTACTCGTTCTTGAGGACATGGAAACTGTGCGGGTCGCAGGTGACGATGCACTGGAAGCGGTACTGCGACAGCGTCGCGATGTTGCGCTTGGCCAGCGACTGGAAGGTCGCCTCGTCGCCCAGGCGGCGCGCCACGTCGCCGCTGTCGCGCTCCTCGTTACCGAGCACGGCAAAATCGACGCCGGCCGCACGCAGCACCTTCACCAGCGCCCTGAGCGTGCGCTGATTGCGCATGTCGAAGACCCCGTCGCCCAGCCACAGCAGCACGTCGACCTGCCCCAGGTCGCGTATCAGCGGCAGGTTGAGGTCCGCCGCCCAGTGCATGCGCGAGCCGGGATCGAAGCCGCCGGGGTTGTCGGTGGCGATCAGGTTGTCGAGCACCTCGGCGCCCTTGCCCGGGGTATTGCCATGTTCCAGGGTCAGGAAGCGACGCATGTCGACGATGGCATCGACGTGCTCGATCATCATCGGGCACTCCTCGACGCAGGCACGGCAGGTGGTGCACGACCACAGCGTCTCGGCATCGACAAGGGCAGTTCCCTCACGAGCGACGATAGGGCCATGGGGAGTGCCGGCATGCTCGCCCACCGGCTTGCCCGGATAGGGACTACCGGCATAGTGGGCATCGCTGCCGCCGGCCATGCCGACGACCATATCCTGGATCAGCTTCTTGGGATTGAGCGGCTGACCGGCGGCGAAGGCCGGGCAGGCCGCCTCGCAGCGACCGCACTGCACACAGGCATCGAAGCCGAGCAGCTGGTTCCAGGTGAAGTCGCTGGGCGTCTCGACACCCAAGGGCGCCTTGGGGTCGTCCAGGTTCAGCGCCTTGAGCCCGGTGGAGCGGTTGCCCTCGCCCCCCTTCGTGGAAAAGCGCTCAGGGCGGCGATGGAAGGCCAGATGCAGGGCACCGGCAAAGGCGTGCTTCATCGGCCCGCCCCAGGTCATGCCGAAGAACATCTCGCCCAGACCCCACACCAGCACCGCGGCCAGCGCCAAGGCAAGGATCACGCTGCCCGTTCCGGCAGGCAGGATGCCCAGCGTCGGCAGGGTGAGCAGGAACACGCTCGCCGAGAACGCCATCAGGCTCTTCGGCAGGCGCATCCAGGGTCCCTTGGAGAGCCGCGCCGGCGGGTTGCGCCGCCGTTTGGCGACGAACAGGCTGCCGACGAACATGGCGGCGCTGGCCAACAGCAGCAGCCCGCCGAGGATTGGCCCCATTCTTTCTGAAGAGCCGAGCCCCAGGCCATGTACCAGGATCATCAGCACGGCCGCCGCGACGAAACCGCCGGCGGTGGCCACGTGGGTGTTGGACATGACCTTGTCACGTGCCACCACATGGTGCAGATCGACCAGGTAGCGCCGCGGCATGGCGGCGAGCCCGCGCAGCAGATCGACCCGGGCGGGTCGACCCTGGCGCCACAGGCGAATGCGCCGCACGGCGCCGATCACGGCCAGCGCCAGGGCGGAGAAGATTAGTATTGGCAGCAGGGTCTCGAGCATCTCGCTCACCTCGCAGGCTAGAAATGATGGCTCGACGCAGGAGTGGGAAGGGGAGCCGGCGTCGCGCCCTTAGCATTCGCCCGAGCCGAGGCGCTGCGACGCGGTCCTGTCGAAGGGACTCGACAGAGGCGCGGGGGCCAGGGATGGCCCTTCCGCGCCGTGACCGCAGGTCACCAGACGAGGCTCGGCACTGCGAATGCGTGGCGCAAGACGGCCCTCCCCTTCCACTTCTTCTTACCCGAGCGCAATAGCTTTCAAAGGTCTTTACACAGCCGCAGGGCGTCATAAATTGCCGCATGCGTATTGCGCGGCGCGGTGCAATCGCCCAGGCGGAACAGCAGGTAACCCTCGCCCTGCTCGCTCAAACAGGGCTGCGCCTTGGCGGCGTAGAGCGCCTCGAGATCCACCTGGCCGCGGTTGCGCGAGCGCTCCTTCAGCGCGTAGTAGAGCGCCTCGTCGGGGCGTACGCCGTTCTCCACCACCACCTGATCGACCACTCGCTCCTCCATGGCGCCGGTGTACTCGTTCTCGAGCACCGCCACCAGGGCGTCGCCCTCGCGGTAGACCTTGTGCAGCATCAGGTCGGAGGTCATGATCACCTCCTTCTCGTAGAGACTGCGGTAGTAGGTCGGGAAGGTGGTGCCGCCCACCGCCGCGCCGGGCTTGATGTCGTCGGTGACGATCTCGACCTTGGCTCCCTTGTCGGCCAGATAATCCGCCGCCGAAACGCCGGAGAACTCGCAGATGGAGTCGTAGATCAGCACGTTCTTGCCCGGCGCAACTTTGCCGGAGAGCACGTCCCAGGTGCTGACCACCAGGCTCTCCTCGGCCTTCTCCGAGTAGCCCCACTCCGGGTACTGGCTGAGGAAAGGCTGGCCGCCGGTGGCCAGTACCACGACGTCCGGGCGCAGGTCTTCGATGGTGGCCTCGTCGGCGCGGGTGCCGAGGCGCAGATCCACCTTGAGGCGGGCCAGCTCCAGCTGATACCAGCGGGTGATACCGGCGATCTGGTCGCGCTGCGGCGCCTGGGCGGCGATGGTGATCTGGCCGCCGAGCTGATCCGCGGCTTCGAACAGGGTCACGTCGTGGCCGCGCTCGGCGGCGACACGCGCCGCCTCCATACCACCGGGGCCACCGCCCACCACCACCACCTTGCGCTTCGGCCCCTCGGACTTCTCGATGATGTGCGGCAGGCCCATGTACTCCCGCGAGGTCGCGGCGTTCTGGATGCACAGCACGTCGAGGCCCTGATACTGGCGGTCGATGCAGTAGTTGGCGCCCACGCACTGCTTGATCTGGTCGATCTGGCCCATCTTGATCTTGGCGATCAGGTGCGGGTCGGCGATGTGCGCCCGGGTCATGCCCACCAGGTCGACGTAACCCCCTTCGAGGATCCGCTGGGCCTGGTTGGGATCCTTGATGTTCTGGGCGTGGATCACCGGCACCTTGACCACTTCCTTGATGCCCGCCGCCAGGTGCAGGAAGGGCTCCGGCGGGAAGGACATGTTGGGAATGACGTTGGCCAGGGTGTTGTGGGTATCGCAGCCGGAGCCGATCACGCCGAAGAAATCGACCTGGCCGGTGGCGTCGTAGTAGGCGGCGATCTGCTTCATGTCCTCGTGGGTCAGGCCGTCCGGGTGGAACTCGTCGCCGCAGATGCGCATGCCGACGACGAAGTCTTCGCCCACCTCGGCGCGCACCGCCTTGAGCACCTCCATGCCGAAGCGCATGCGGTTTTCGAAGCTGCCGCCCCACTGGTCGGTACGCTTGTTGACCCGCGGGCTCCAGAACTGGTCGATCAGGTGCTGGTGCACCGCAGAGAGTTCGACGCCGTCAAGACCGCCCTCCTTGGCCCGCCGCGCGGCCTGGGCGTAGTCGCCGATGATGCGCCAGATCTCCTCCTCCTCGATGGTCTTGCAGGTGGAGCGGTGCACCGGCTCGCGAATACCGGAGGGCGAGAGCAGAGTGGACCAGTTGTAGCCGTCCCAACGGGAACGGCGCCCCATGTGGGTGATCTGGATCATGATCTTGCCGCCGTGCTTGTGTACGGCATCGGCGAGATTCTGGAAATGCGGGATGATGCGGTCGGTGGCGAGGTTCACCGAGCTCCACCAGCCCTGGGGGCTGTCGATGGAGACGACGGAGGAGCCGCCGCAGATACACAGGCCGCAGCCGCCCTTGGCCTTCTCCTCGTAGTACTTGACGTAGCGCTCAGTGGTCATGCCGCCGTCGGTGGCGTAGACCTCAGCGTGGGCGGTGCTGACCACGCGATTGCGGATGGTCAGCTTGCCGATCTGGATCGGCTCGAAGATCGCGTCGAATGCCATGGAAACCTCCTCAACCCTGGGCGTCGGCCAACGGCTGAACGGTGAAGATGCCTACCTCGCAGCCGGGCTCGGCGGCGCTCTGGGTCTGTTCGGCGACGGTGCGCAGGGCACTGCCGCGGGCGGCGAGGATCTGGTCCATGGCGCCGGCGAACCAGCCGGTGAACATGTACTCCTCCTTGTGCCCCGTCTTGCCGAGCTGATAGACGAAGGCGCTGTGCTCCAGGCGCACGCGGGCGGTACCGGCGTCGAGATCGATGGCCTCGGTGACGAACTTGCCCCAGCCGCGCTGAGACAGCCGCTTCATGTAATGCTCGAACACGTCGACGCCTTCCAGACCGTGCAACTCGGCCTCCTTCTCGCACCAGTGCCAGGCGCTCTTGTAGCCGGCGCGGTAGAGAATCTCGGCATACTTATCCACACCCAGCGCTTCGGCGACGGCCGTGTGGTTGTTGATAAAGAAGTGCCGCGGCACGTAAAGCATCGGCAGGGCGTCGGTGGTCCACACGCCGGTTTCGCTATCCACCTCGATGGGAAGCTCAGGGGCCATCTTGGTCACGGTTGGTTTCCTCAAATCTTGTTTGTTATGGCATTGCGGGCAGAGCATCGTCTTTGGCAGCGCCGCTCGGAGCTGATCCGACGGCAGGCCTGCGAGGAGGCGCTGTGAATACTTCCCTGTACGCTACCGATTCCATCCCTGGAATCGGACCTCCTCTTCGGTCTGCCCCCGGCGCTCCTCGCTGAGGAGTCGCCTCAGCCGCTATCGTCAGGCACCCCAAACATCCTTCAAGATACGTACCCAGTTTTCGCCCATGATCTTGCGTACCTGGGTCTCACTGAAGCCGCGGCGCAGCAGCGCCTCGGTCAGGTTGGGGAACTCACCGATGGTGCGGATGCCCTCGGGATTGATGATCTTGCCGAAGCTGGTCAGGCGGCGAGCGTAGCCCTTGTCGTGGGTCAGCCACTCGAAGAAGTCCTTGCCGTGACCCTGGGTGAAGTCGGTGCCGATGCCGATGGCATCCTCGCCGACGATGTTCATCACGTACTCGATGGCCTCGACGTAGTCGTCGACGGTGGCGTCGACCCCGGCGCGCAGGAAGGGGGTGAACATGGTCACGCCGACGAAGCCGCCGTGCTCGGCGATGAAGCGCAGCTCCTCGTCGGACTTGTTGCGCGGGTGCTCCTTGAGCCCGGACGGCAGGCAGTGGGAGTAGCAGACCGGCTTCTTCGATTCGAGAATCACCTCTTCGGAGGTCTTCGAACCGACGTGGGAGAGGTCGCACATGATGCCGACGCGGTTCATCTCGGCGACGATCTCACGACCGAAGCCGGAGAGCCCACCGTCGCGCTCGTAGCAGCCGGTGCCCACCAGGTTCTGGGTGTTGTAGCACATCTGCACGATGCCGACGCCGAGTTGCTTGAAGATCTCGACGTAGCCGATCTGGTCCTCGAAGGCGTGGGCGTTCTGGAAACCGTAGATGATGCCGGTCTTGCCCTCTTCCTTGGCCCGGGTGATGTCGGCGGTGGTACGCACCGGGCGCACCAGGTCGCTGCACTCGGCCATCAGCTGGTTCGATTTGACGATGTTGTCGACGGTGGCCTGAAAGCCCTCCCACACCGAGACGGTGCAGTTGGCGGCAGTGAGTCCGCCGCGACGCATGTCCTCGAACAGTTCGCGGTTCCACTTGGCGATGATCAGGCCGTCGATGACGATGGCATCGTCGTGCAGGTCTTGGGGCGTCATGAGGGCGTGCTCCGGATGGATTGACTTGAAGGCAGCATAGCGCTGGCATGGTGGGTCCCGACTTCTGGAAGCGACGGCGATAATTCCAAAAGCGTCATCCCTGTCGTGACTGCGACGAACGGCACAATGCCACTACTCATGGCGCCTTCCGCTGACATGGCGGAGCCCGAGCACGCCAATACCTCTCCCATCGGGGCGGGAGCAGGGAAGGGGTCGACAAGAGAAGCGGGGAAGCGGCCCGCGGCGCTTTGGCCGCGAGCCGCCAGGCTCAGTGGTCCAGACGCACGCTGGCGTAGGTGGGCTCGCCGCGGGCGTTGTCGAGCGCCACCAGCGCCGCCGAGATCGGTTGCTCCGGCACGGGCTCGAGGCTGACCGGCTGCAGCAGCAGGCTCTCGGCCGGCGGCTCGGGCAGCGGCGGCTGGCGCAGCGGGCTCATGCCCAACCGCTCCTCACGTGGCGGCAGACCGAAGAACTCCCGGTAGCACTTGGAGAAGTGGGGCGTGGAGACGAAGCCACAGGCCGAGGCCACCTCGATGATCGGCATCGAGGTCTGCTTGAGCAGCTGGCGGGCCCGGGTGAGGCGCAGCTTGAGGTAGTAACGCGACGGCGAGCAGTGCAGGTACTTCTGGAACAGCCGCTCGAGCTGGCGGCGCGAGACGTCGACGTAGTCGGCCAGCTCGGCGAGCTCGATGGGCTCCTCCAGGTTGGCCTCCATCAGCGCCACGATTTCCAGCAGCTTGGGCTGGGTGGTGCCCAGCACATGCTTGAGCGGCACGCGCTGATGGTCGTTCTCGCCGCGCACGCGGTCGCAGATGAACATCTCGGAAATGCCCGCCGAAAGTTCGCGCCCGTGTTCACGCTCGATCAGGGTCAGCATCATGTCGAGCGGTGCGGTGCCGCCGGAGGCGGTGGCGCGGTCACGGTCGATGGTGAACAGCCGGGTGGTCAGCACCGTCCGGGGAAACGACTCACGCATCGCCGCCAGACACTCCCAGTGCACGCTGGTCTCGTAGCCGTCCAGCAGCCCGGCCTTGGCCAGTGCCCAGCTGCCGGTGCAAATGCCTCCCAGTCGACGCGACAGGCGCGCCTGGGACTGCAGCCAGACGACGTGTTCGCGCTGCACGGTGCGGGAGGGCCCCACACCGCCGCAGACGATGATCATGTCCAGCGCCAGCGGCATGGTGATGGCACCGTCCGGCGTGACCTTAAGGCCATCGCTGGCCGAGATCGGCCCGCCGTCCACGCTCAGCGTGAACCAGCGATACAGCTCACGACCGGCCAGCTGGTTGGCCATGCGCAGCGGCTCGATGGCCGAGGCCAGCGAGAACAGAGTGAAGTTTTCCAGCAACAGAAAACCCAGCGTCTGGGGCGCGGGAGTCTTGCGCAGGGCCTGAGTCGGGGTGGCCGAAGCCGGGGGCATCGTGGACATGTTCATACTCCAATGCCGTGAATCGTTATAGGTTGTATCGGCATTCAACTCGTCAGGGTCTGGGTGTCGCTTTCAGGCAAGCCTGTCTGGCAAAGGTATACCAAGTTGTCGCTCACAGATATGCTTAAAATCGTCCAGACGCAGAAAGTATGCCAGTAGCGGCAAGGGCCCATGTCGCAAACTGGATGGGTTGGCGTCGTATTTGCCCCGTTCCACGGCCTTGACTAGGCTGAGTCTGCCCCGCCCGCCCCAGAGCGAATACAGAGCGCACACAATGACAAAACGCATCGTCGCCTACACCCGCCTCAAACCGATCCACCTCGACCAGCTTCGCCAACGCTTCCACGTCGATTATTTCGAGGCCTTGAAGAGTACCGACGACCCCGGCTTTCGCCAGGCCCTGGGTCAGGCGCACGGCCTGGTCGGCTCCAGCCTCGTCATCGCCCCGGAACTGATCGACCTGGCCCCGCAACTGGAGGCCGTCGCCACCATCTCGGTGGGCTACGACAACTACCCCGTCGAGGCGCTGACCCGGCGCGGCATCCTGCTGTGCAACACGCCAGACGTGCTCACCGAGACCACCGCCGACACCGGTTTTCTGCTGATCATGGCGACCGCCAGACGCGCCATCGAGCTGGCCGATCTGGTCAAGCGCGGCGACTGGACGGCCAGCATCGGCGAGCCCCACTTCGGCACCGACGTACACGGCAAGACGCTGGGCATGGTCGGCTTCGGTCGCATCGGTGCCGGCGTGGCCCGCCGCGGCGCGCTGGGATTCGGCATGCGGGTGCTCTACGCCTGCTCCTCGCCCAAGCCCGCGCTGGAGCAGGAGCTGGGCGCCGTGCGCTGCGAGCTGGACGAGCTGCTGAGCCAGGCCGACTTCGTCTGCGTCACCGTGCCGCTGACGGCGGAGACCACTCACTTGATCGGCAGGCGCGAGTTCGGGCTGATGAAGCCTTCGGCGATCTTCGTCAACATCGCCCGCGGCAAGGTGGTCGACGAAGCGGCGCTGATCGCGGCGCTGGAGACGGGCGAGATCCACGCCGCCGGGCTCGACGTCTTCGAACAGGAGCCGCTCTCGCCGGAGTCGCCGCTGCCGCACATGGCCAACGTGGTGGCCCTGCCGCACGTGGGCTCGGCGACCCACGAGACCCGCGACGCCATGGCCCAGCGCGCAGTGGACAACATCACCCTGGCGCTCGAGGGCAAGCGCCCGCTCAGCCTGGTCAACGAGGTAGCGTGGCGCGGGGAAACGCCATGAACCGCTTCGACCTGCACGGCCGTGTGGCGATGGTCACGGGTTGCAATAAGGGGCTGGGGCAAGGCCTGGCTTTGGCGCTGGCCGAGGCAGGTGCCGATATCGTCGGCGTCAATCGCAGCAACAGCGACGGGACACGCGAGAAAGTCGAGGCCCTCGGTCGGCGCTATGTCGCCGTCGAGGCAGAGCTGGGCCGCGATACGCCCGAGGCCATCGTGGCCCGCGCCCTCGAGTCGACCGGACGGCTCGACATGCTGATCAACAATGCCGGCGCAATCCGCCGCGCGCCCGCGCTGACGTTCACCGAAGAGGACTGGGACGCCGTGGTCGACGTCAATCTAAAGGCGGCCTTCTTCCTCGCCCAGGCGGTCGCCCGACACTTGGTGGAACGGGGTGCACCGGGGCGAATCGTCAACGTTGCCTCGGTACTCTCCTTTCAGGGCGGCATCCGGGTGCCTGCCTACACCGCCAGCAAGAGCGGCCTGCTCGGCCTGACCCGGCTGCTGGCCAACGAGTGGGCCGCCCACGGCATCACCGTCAATGCCATCGCCCCGGGCTACATGGCCACCGACAATACCCAGGCCCTGCGCGAGGATGCCACCCGCAGCGCCGAGATCCTGGGGCGTATTCCCGCCGGTCGCTGGGGCACCCCGGAAGACCTCGCCGGCGCGGTGATCTTCCTCTGTTCCGACGCCGCGGCCTACGTCAACGGCCATGCCATGGCGGTGGATGGCGGCTGGCTGGCACGCTGAGCCGGCCCCCACGGTAAAGCAGCAGGGACGGCGGCAAAGCCCGTCCATCCGATCCCGAAACAGCCATACGCGCCTGCGCCGCGCTGGATCGACGCGACGGCATCGTCTACGGTAGGCTTGTATGACAGGTAGCACGACATACCATGTATCACAAGTCGATCCGTCGCATCCCGCGCAAGGAGCTCCCATGACACTGCAAGGCACATCCCTGATCGGTCGCGAGGCCGTTACCGGCAGCCGCGGCGAGATCCGCGCCGTCAATCCTGCCACCGGCGCGCCGCTCGACCCCGTCTATCGCGGCGGCAGCGAAGCCGAGGTGGAGCGCGCCTGCCAGCTCGCCGAAGAGGCATTCGGCGTCTACCGCGAGACGACGCTGGAGCAGCGCGCGGCGTTCCTCGAAAGCGTCGCCGGCGAGATCGAGGCCATCGGCGACGAACTGATCG